>Ga0116230_10005997_pt1 | contig 11937 bp, 9 predicted proteins | sample S1TSphfallax_3_FD_88678 | JGI IMG/M metagenome (GOLD analysis project Ga0116230, IMG submission 88678) | Host-associated microbial communities from peat moss isolated from Minnesota, USA - S1T2_Fd - Sphagnum fallax MG | ecosystem: Host-associated > Plants > Peat moss > Unclassified | place: USA...
GCGCCGTCGTTGCGACGAGTTCCGGGAGATCCAGCTTTCGCAACAAGCCGCTCGCAAGTCGGCCGCGCATGAACTCGCCTTCGAACCCGAGCACGGGCAGGTCGCACTCGAGACCCTGGATGGCGGTGTTGAAGCCTGAGAATCCCAGGGTATCGAGCAGCAAGGCCGAGCGACGCATCAAGGCGTAGTAGCGCGGCCGATCCAAAGTCGCGATGATGCTGACGTTGGCGTCGAAATCGACGCCGGCAGCGGCAAACGCCGCACGCAGTCGCGCCTCGAGTGCGCGATCCATCGTCGCAACTCTGCTGCGAAAGAAAACCAGGCGCCCGCGGCTCTTGCGAAACAGTTGCTTGCGCAAACCCTTGGCTATCTCGATCCAGACATGGTCGAAAAGCGGCGAATACTTGAAGGGCGTGCCCGGACAGAGAAGCAGGGGTTCATCGTCGGGCAAGCCCAGCTCACTAAGATCGAGATCTGCCTGCGGAGGCGCAAGAGCCTCCACGTAGACGCCGAGGTTGGGCAAACGTACGAGCCGTTCGCTGTAGTGCGTATCGGCGGTTGACGATTCCAGAAATTCGCCGGACAGATAAAGATCCATCGTCGGAAACCCCGTCGTCTCGGGATGACCCCAGGTGACGGCCTGCACCGGCGCCAAACGCAGCGAAGCGAGCTGTTGCGTGAGCGGATCCATGCCCACGGATGGATAAATCAGCGCATCCAATTGACTTGCGGTGATCGCCTGCGCCCAATCCGCGACGCCCACCGGTGCATCCTCCACATGGGACACCAAACTGCGCGCACGCTCAGTCTCCAAGTCGGCGTCACGATTGAGTTGGAATAGGTAGATCTCGAATTTGCTGCGATCGAGGTGGTCGACCCAGCCCTTGGTGATCGCATTCCATACTGAATGCTCTTTGACATGCGGGGACGCAATACCGAGACGAATTCGGCCGCCAGGCGCGGACGATCGTCGCCCCGTGGAATCGACCCTTGCATGAGCCGCGGGGTTGGACGGCAGCGTCGCCATGAGCGTGCCACAGAGCTTGCCGTACGCGACCAACAGCTCGCGGTTGTTGAACGGCTGGTAAGGAAGCGCAAACGGCTGGACTACGCCGATCGCCTGATAGGGTTCGGCAATCTCAGCGGCGTGCCGCTCATACCATGCCGAGATCTCGGCAATGGATGCCGCGAACTGCTCGCGAGAAGCCGTGATGGCCGACGAAGTCTCGTAGATAGACTGCAAGTGCGCGATCGCCATGACCAATCGCGTGGTCAAACTCATCGGTTCGATTTCTAGCGCACGTCGAAGCCTGTCGAGGGCATCTTCATGGAGGCCATTCGAAATCAAGGCGTAAGCTGCTTGCCGCAGCACATGGGCAGATGGCTGCGAGGAAAGAGTATCGTCGGTGGCGGGTGCCGCAACTGCGCCTGGAACATGCCCAAGCTGTTGGGCGCGGTCAAAACACTCCCGTGCTCGCGTTTGATCCCCGAGGGATTCCCACGCGGCCGCCAGGCTGGACCACGCAGCAGCTGCCGTAGGTTCGGCGAGCGTAGCCGATTCGAATGGGTCAACCGCCTCGCGCGACTCGCCGGTCGCCGACAGACATTCACCCAAGCGCATACAGACCTGGTAATGGTCGGAGTCGAGTGCGAATGCCTTCTGGAGAATTGGTATCGCTTGCCCAAGCCGACCAAGCTTCTGCAGCGCCGTGCCGACGTTCAACAAGACATCCACCGAATCCGGCGCAAGTTTGAGCGCGACAAGAAACCATTCGAGCGCCGCGGCGATGCGGCCATCACTCATGTAGCTGACACCAAGATTACCGATCGCCGCTGGGTCGTGAGGGCTGATCGCAATCGCAGCACCGATCAGTCTCTGCGCGACTTGGTACTGTCCCTGCTGTAGCGCCACGACGCCAAGCAGCTGGGTCGCATCGAAGTGCTGCGTATCTTGCGTGAGTATCTGACGATAGATGTTGGCAGCCTCGTCCAAGCGTCCCTGCCCGTGCAGGCTGACGGCCTCGGACATCAAGGCGGACGCGGCGGGGCGGGGCCGATCGAGAGGGGTATTCATCGTGTAGGCTCGCTCGAGTGCGGACTAGTCTGCCTAGAAATCATCACGCGGGCGCATAGGCCAGGGTCGGCGGATGAGGCGCGTCGATGAACGCGCGCTCCTTGGGAGTGAACTGCTCGTGGCTCGCAGGCTGCAACGTGAATACGTGTTGCAGAGCGCACAGGTTGTCGAGGTCCTCCGCGGAGTCCTCGGTAATGGAGAGCGTGCCCAAAGCGACCTGCTTCGGAAAACTACCGTGGCGATTGTCGCGCAGAATCTGCTCCGATGCATTGCATTGAGTATTACGAGTCCGTACGACCCGGAACCCCGTTTGATAGAACATACGGTACATGTCATTGAGCCCAAAAAAGCGGATGTGCGTGATGTCCAGGAGGCCCGCGTGCCGATAGCGCCAGTACCCCGCAGCGAGATCTTGCATCAGTAGCGCGTTACGTACATTGGGAATACTGATCAATAGCTGCGCTTGCTCGCTGACGAGATTGCGCAGCGTCAGCAAGGTCGTCCAAGGTTCATAAATATGCTCCAGAACGTCCATGAGCAGAACCGTATCAATATCGCCGCGCTTCACGCCCTCACCATTCCAGTCGATCTTTTCGATCATCTCCGGTAGGACCCGATCGAGACGCCTCGGGGCGACCCGCGCGGCGGCCTTGCTCGGTTCAACCCCCTAAACGCGCGCAACCGGAAACCGGTGCTTCAGCTGCAGGGCAAAATCGCCCGCCCTACAGCCCACATCGAGCACGAACTTCGGCTCGTGCACGAGGAGGTCCAAGGTCGTCGGAGACGGCCCACCCACATCTATCTGATTGTGCTCGTCGCCGAGCACTTGCCAATCGAACTTTCCAGGCGGAGGAGAAAATACGGCGGCCCCGGTCCCCTCGTGTACAACCCGCCTGCCGAACAGACGTTCGGCATGATATTTCACGTAGCCGCCGAGCGCTTTGACGAGCTGTTTCAGCAGTGTCCCTATCATGATCAAAAGCTCCCGTTGGATGGCCGTTAACGTCGCGCCGAATGGCAAGCGACGATGGTCCGTAGCTTAAGTTAACTGATTTCTGCGCATAAGTATGTGAGCTGCGCCCAGGGTAAAAGAGAATCCTACCCGAGGCCTCGGAAGAAGGATGCAAGGAGGGGCTGACGATCTTCGCAAACTGCATGCTAACCGCAATACAACCCCCGACGGGTCGGTAGCCTTTGCGCGCCATGATTTCGACCGCTATCGCTCGAAACTCAACAGAAACTCTCATGGAATCCATTCTTTTCCGTCGCTCCCTGTTGAAGCGCTTGATCGCAGCCGGTGCGGGGCACCTTGTGAAACCCCATGGCCGCCGGGCTCCGTGGCCGCATCCATTGCACGGGACCCGGATGACCCGAGCGCCAAGGCCTTCGCATTCGCCAACCCCTCAAAGCAAGTGGACGCGACCTTGAGTCCCACGTTAAGACAGAATCAGAAGTGCGGCACCTGCGCTCGGTACCAAGGAAAGACCGGTGCGCCATGAACGTGAGCGGATAAGCCTGGAACGCTCTTTTTGCCGTAGTGCTGGCAGGGATATGCTAGCTTTGCGTCAATGAAAAAAGTTTGGCGCATCGGGGGCTGGGCGTCGCTGGCACTCGTGCTCGTCTCGAGCTACGGCGTTTATCGGACCGTCTGGGGCAAACCCTTTACGCTCAGTACGAGAGATTCCTCGACGAATTGAAGCAGTTCGATCGCAACTCACTCTCTCGCCAGGATCAGATCAACTATGACATTCTGACCGACTTCTATGAGACTGGCCTTAGCTTTCGCCGCTTCGACTGGGTGTCATCGGAGAGCCTCTATCCGGTCTCACCGATGTGGGGTACGCAGGTAGGTCTGCCGACTTTCCTCTTGTCGGGCCCCGTCATCAAGAACGAGAAAACGGCGCGTAACTACGTCAAGCGCCTGCAAGCCGCGGGCGGCAAGCTCGACGCCGTGACCGCGGAGGTGGAGCGTCAGGCCGGGCTTGGCGTTGTCGAGCCGATCTCGTTGCTCGACCAATCCCTGATTGGCATAGCCGATACCGTCAAGCCTGCGCCGGCGGACAACCCCTTGGTCTCGACTTTCGCAGCGCACATGAACAAGGTCGCCGCTCTCGACGTCTCGCTCAAGGCATAATTGAAGGAACAGGCAACGGCTGCCGTGCGCGACGGCATCTATCCGGCGTATGCGCGTATGACCGCGGCGCTCGTCGCCTTGAAGCCGCGCGCCGCGACGCAATCAGCCGGTGTCGATCGCTTACCGGACGGTGCGGCTTACTACGCGCAGATGCTGCGCCTGATGACGACGACCGATTACACGCCTGCGCAGATGCACGCGCTGGGTCTGCGCGAAGTAGCACGCATCGACGCCGAAATGGATGGCCCCCTGATGGGGCAAGGTCTCGATACGGGACCGGTCGCCGAGCGCATGCAAACGCTGGCGATGGACCCGCGCTTTTTGCTGCCCAATACGGACGAGGGTCGACGCGAAATTATCGCGCGCTATCAAAAGATTCTCGACGACGTCAATGCACGCATGCCGGAGTGTTTCCACACGGTACCACCCGGCAAACTGACCGTAGAACGGGTGCCGGAGGCAGCCGAAAAAGGCTCCGCGGGTGCTTATTATCAAGGCGCAGCCATGGATGGTTCGCGACCTGGGATATTTTTCGCCAACCTGCGCGATCTCAGCGAGACGCCAACCTAGAGCATGAGGACACTCGCCTACCACGAGGGCTTTCCTGGCCATCACTTTCAAATTTCAACGGCCATGGGTTTGCGGGACCTGCCCTTGATTCGTCAGCAGACGCTCTATTCTGCTTATGCGGAAGGCTGGGCGCTCTATGCGGAACAACTTGCTGCGGAAATCGGCATGTACAAAGACGCTCCTTTGGGCGATCTCGGCCGGTTGCAAGCCGAGCTCTTTCGCGCCGTTCGTCTCGTGGTGGATACCGGCATTCACTCTCAGGGGTGGTCACGCAAACAGGCGATCGATTACATGGTGAACACGACTGGCATGGCCAAAGGCGAAGTCGTCTCCGAAATCGAGCGTTATATGGGGCTTCCCGGCCAGGCATGCGCCTACAAAGTGGGCCAATTGAAGATTCTCGAACTCCGGGCCAAGGCCAAGGCGGCCTTGGGCGACAAATTCGAGCTGAAGGACTTCCACACGGTCGTGCTCGAGAACGGTGGTGTGCCGCTCACGATCTTGGAGCAACTGGTCGATGAATGGATCGCCAAGGTCAAGACTCAGGCTTCATGGGGACCGCGGCGCGCCCCGAGTCGATCTCGAGCGTCGTGCGCATGCTCTTCAACGTACGGCGAATATGTGACTTGACCGAGCCCAAGGGTAATCCCGTCGCTTCGGCAATCTCGTCGTGACAAAGGCCGTCGAAGAACGCCAAGGTGATCAAACTGCGTCTCACCGGAGACTGTAAAGCCAAGGCTTTAGAGACGCAACTAGTGGCTTCGAACCGGCGCAGGCACTCCTCCGGCGTTTCCGTAGCAAGGACAGCAGAACCATCACGAGAAGGCGCGCCGCAGATGCGAGCCAATGAGTTCCTCCGTCGCTTCCTCAATTGGTCTATGGCCCGGCTCCGCACGATGATCAATAGCCAGCCCATCACGCTGCCGCGCTGTGGATCATAGCGCCGCGCGTTATACCACACGAACAAGAAGACATCGCAAATGACTTCTTCCGCATCGTGCGGACAGTGCAGAACTGAACGTGCAAGTGAGTGGAGCCTCGCAACCGTCGAATCGTACAAGGCCGAAAGCGCGGGAGCGTCGCCATCTGCAATCCGGCTCATTTCTTTCGCCAGGGTTGATTCTTCGGAAACGGCAAGTTTGACCGGGCCACAGGCAGCCGGCTCGTTATCAATTCGCAACATAGACGCCATTCCGCATTGATGTCCCCACCGAAATTCCTGGTGATCCGCGACGTGTTTTGGCCGTAGATCGTCTAATTGGTCCAGTGCCGGGAGGCCGGCTGGTGCTCAATTTATTTTTCTTCGCGACCTCGGTCTGTGCGGGAGCGAACATCTGCGCGATTGGTGGGCCGGGAATCCGACCGCCGGGTCGGGAGGATAGGCCGCGTGAATCTGTGCAGGAGTAGAAAAAAATTGACGCTGCGTCACGTCCGCGCCCTCCATTCGTGAGACATAATCACCATAGCTGCCGGTAATCGGGAGCGCTGCCGTCTAGTCTTTTCAGGGTGAACTTACCGTGTTGAATTGGCTGCGAAAGAAGAAGACCGTCGACGCAGCTACGGAGGCGACGGTGGTTGTAAGCCCTGTTTCAGGGGCGCTGCGACACCCGTCTACTGCCAAGCGGCAGGGAGATGAGTACGCAAGAGCGGGCCGTTTTGCAGAGGCCGAGCGCTGCTATCGACAAGTGACGGAATCGGACGCGGACCATCCCAGCGCCTTGGTGATGCTGGGTTTTGTGCTCACGGCGCAGGGGCGAATCGACGAGGCACGCGACGTGCTGCAGCAAGCCGTGATTGTTGCTAGCAACGACGCTGACAGTCACTATCTGCTCGCGACCACCCTCGAATCTACGGGGGATGTGGACTCAGAGATCTGGCACCTGCAAAGAGCAGTCGTGCTGCGCCCCGATTTCGAGCTCGCGCGCCGCCAATTGATAAGCGCATTGCTGAGATCGAACCGTCTCGCCGATGCGACGCACGTATGCGATGAAAGCCTGGCACAGCTGCCCAACTCGAGCGAGCTGCACTTATTGCGTAGCGACCTGTACGCACGGACCGGAGACAGGGTCTCGGCGATCGCGAGTTGTGAACGCGCCTTGGCTTTGAACTCCGCATTTCTTTCGGCCCAGCAGAGGTTGTCGCGATTGCTATTCGACACTGAGCAATATGAGCGAGCCGAGATCTCTTATCGCAGGGAAATTGAACTCACGCCGGAGCATTTCGGTCCCCGCCATCAGTTGGGCGTCATCTTCAATCGAACGGGGCGCTATGCGGAGTCGATCGAAATGCTCCAGCAGGCGATCTTGCTGAATCCCGACTCGGGCGCATCTTATTCCAGCCTCGGTTCGGCGTATATCAATCTGGACCAGGCAACGGGCGAGATCGTCGCGCTAGCCCATGCGAATTACGAAAAAGCCGTTGCGCTGGACCCTGGCAATTCCGACTTACACCACAACCTAGCGGGAAGCTATCAGCGCACCGGCCGACTGGATCTGGCCATGTTGAGTCTCGATAAAGCCATCGAGCTCAATCCAGACAACGTCAAAGCGCGCTGGATGCGGGTCATGCTGTGGGCTCCAGCGTTTTCGTCGAATGATGACGCGGCGTTTCCCGGGCGTTCCGGATTCGAAAGGGAGCTCGCACGGTTCGAGGACTGGTGGCTGAAGAGTGACACCGACGGCGCGTCATTTGTCGGTGAGGCGCAGCCGTTTTTCCTAACTTATCAGGAAGAAAGCAACGTCACGCTTCTGAAGCACTACGGAGAAGTGTGCACGACGGCCATGCAGCGCTGGTTGGATCGCCAGAAATTGCCCGCGCTTCCAAAGCCAAGGGAAAGGCGCGTCCGTCTTGGGATTGTCTCACCCGATATTCGGCTTCACTCAGTCTGGATGGCTCTTATCAAGGGATGGCTTCAGTCGCTAGACCGAGAGCGGTTTGAAGTAGTCGTCTTCTCGTTGACGGATCGAACCGATTCGGAAACAGCCTGGGCCATCGAGATATCGGATGTGTTTGTAGGCGGTCCGATGACGCTTACGCGCTGGGTGACTGCGATCCAAGAACAGAATTGCGAAATTCTGCTCTACCCCGCCGTAGGGCTGCACCCCATGATCATGCAACTCGCCTGCCTACGTTTGGCGCGGGTACAGATCAATACCTGGGGACATCCGGATACTTCCGGCTTGCCGACGATGGATTGGTACGTATCCGCAGAATGCTTCGAGCCCACGGATGCGCAGGAGAACTATTCGGAGCGGCTGATGCTTCTTCCGCATCTAAGCAACCGCATACAGCCGTTGAACTTTTCGAGTATCGACCCTGATTTCGGCGCGTTAGACATCGATCTCAACAGACCCATTCTGGTCTGTCCAGGCACGCCGTTTAAGTACCAACCGGCGAACGACGACATATTTGTGGAAATCGCTCGTCGCGCGCCAGATGTCCAGTTCGTGTTTTTCCGGCCCTCAGCCGGCGACCTAGCGGACATACTCAAGCTCAGAATCATTAAGGCTTTTGACGCTGCGGGTCTTCGAGCGGTCGAACATGTGCGTTTCATCCGGTGGCTGAATTTCGAGGAGTTCCACGGCCTTCTCCGACGCGCAGACGTGATGCTCGATACGATCGGTTTCTCGGGCTACAACACGGCGGTACAAGCAATGGAATGCGGAGTACCCCTGGTGACCCGTGAAGGCCGTTTCTTGAGGGGGCGCCTGGCGAGCGGGGTGTTGCGTCGCATGAATCTGCCGGAATTGATTGTCCAAACCAAGGCTGATTACGCGACGCTAGTCGTAAGATTGGTGACGGACCGACGCTATCGAGCGCAAATCCAGCAAGAGATCGCGCAGCGTCGCTGCATATTGTTCGACGATCAGTCCGCGATGGGCCCATTACAAGACTTTCTCGAGTCGGTGGCTCGGCCCATGCCTCGGCCATAGAACTCCTGCCGGAGATGAGTTTGGCGAACGAGTCGACCGTCCTAGCTTTGCGCTTCGAGTGACGGCTCGTGAGGCGACCGACAATTGACTGCACGTCAATCCGGAGCAGACGCGAGGAACCGGTGGCGTGATACGTAAAAGCTTATGTCTTATGCGCGCGGCGATTCAGTGAACAGGGCATGACCTCCGGTCACACCGAATCTTCGCTTGCCGATCTCGGCAGCTAGAAACTTCTCTAGGGCGCGAACCGGAGCAGTATCCTCAAATAGGATCACACGCCGCTGCAGTATCTCGGTCCGCAAGTGCCGGAGCCTGTCTTCGGTGAACGTCAAAGCGACCGCGCGTTCTGCAAACTCTTGATAGGTAGTCGCCACCAGTTCGGGCAGATCCAATCGCCGCATGATGCAACTGGCCAGGCGACCGCGCATGAATTGGCCCTCGAAGGCAAGATACGGCAAGCCACACTCAACGGCTTGCATTGCCGTATTGAAGCCCGAGAAGTCCAATGTGTCCAACATGAGCGCCGATCGTTGCATGAGGCCGAAGTATCGCGGTCTGCTGAGGAAGGGAATGACGCAAGCGTGACGATCAAAGTCCAGACCGGCTCCAGAAAAGGCCTTTCGTAATCGTCCGATCAATTGCACGTGCATCGTACCGCTACTTGCTGCAAAGAATATCAAGCGACCGGCGCCATGTGCCTTGAAACCTTTGGCAATCTCAATCCATACTGGGTCATGGAGCGGCGAATACTTGAAAGGCGAGCCTGGGCAAAGCAGCAGAGGCTCGTCGCACGGGAGCCCGAGCATTTGCAAATCCGGATCTTGCGCTTCGGGCGTCAACATCTCGACATGGACCCCCATATGGGGCAGGAGCACCAGGCTTTCAGTATAGTTTTCTTGAGCATTGGGCGGTTCGAGACCCGATGCAGACAGATAGAAGTCGATGGTGGGCAATCCGGTGGTTTCCGGGTGTCCCCATGTGACGGCTTGGATCGGCGCCAAACGCATGGCTGCGAGTTGCAGCGTCAGGGCGTTCATGCCGATTTCATCGTAAATCAGTGCATCAAGCTCGGCGTTACGAATCGTGGCCGCCCAATCAAACAGGCTCTTCTGGGCGTCGTCAAAGTGATGAACCTGGCCTTTGGCGGCGGCGGTCTCCCTGTCCGTTTGAGTTCCTAGTTTGAACAGGAAGATTTCGAATTGCGACTTGTCGAGTTGATGAACCCATCCCTTGAGAATGGCATTCCACACCGATTGATTGCGCACGTGCGCGGAGACGATACCTACCCGGGATTTGACATTGCGGGATCGAACGCCAGGCGTTGTGTCGCTGCCTGGCAGTGTCTTCATCCAGCTGGCGCATAGGGCCCCGTACCTGCTCAACAAAGGCCTGTTGTTATAGGGATGGTAGGCCAGAAAAAATGGCTGGGCGGCGCCAACCGCCGAAAACGCGGTCTCCACGGGTTGCGGGGAGGACCAGGATTGTAACTCGGTAATAGCTCGCTCGAATGAGCTGCGCGATACCTGAAGGTCGGCCACGCTCCTGTAGATCGGCTTCAACTCGGATACGGCGGAAAGCAAACGCACAAATGGATTGGACCCGTCGATCGCTCCGGCCTGCCGCAAGTATGTGAGGGCATCATCGGGTCGCCCGCTGGTGATCAGGGCCACCGCCAACCGGCAAAGAATCATCACCGTCGGCTTCAGTGCCACTGCCTTTTCGTACGTTGCGATGGATTCTTCAATTTTTCCCAGTTCAAATTGCGCCGCGGCTTGCGCGGCAAGAGCGTTGGACGCATCCAAACTCAATTCCGCCGCCCTATTGGCGCACACGATCGCACGGTCATGCTCTGAGAGCATCGTTAGCGCCGCCGATAAATTGGCCCACCCGTCGCTGTCCTCAGGAGCCTGAACGGTTGCCTGCTCGAAAATACTTGCGGCCTGTGAGGCATCCCCGCTCTTCATCAGGCATGTACCCAGCAGGTTGGAGACGATTGTCGAGCAAGGGTTCATGCTACGGGCGATCGTCAAGGGCTCGATGGCCTCGCGGTAGCGACCCATTTGATACAGGACCGTGCCGTAATTGATCATTGCATCGATCGACACCGGGAGTAGCCGTGCCGCCGCTTCGCCAGATTCAGCGGCCAAATCGAGATGCCCCGAGCGCAAATACACGGCGGTCAAATTGATCAACGCAGCTTGGTCGCAGGGTTTGATCGTCAATGCGCTCCGGATCTGACGCTGCGCGTCGTCGAGCCGGCCCTCCTGCATCGCAACGACGCCCAGCAGATGGGCCGCGTCGAAGTGTGTCGGCAAATCGTGCAGGATCAACTCGTACAATTCCGCTGCCTGATCGAGGCGCCCCGCCTGATGATGCGAAACCGCCTCTGGTAGCAAGGGGTGAATCCCCGTATCTCGGGGAGGCGCATAGCTTTGCTTGTCCCCGCTAGACGGAGTGTCGGGTAGCGTCGGTCTGGCTACCTCAGTGCCCTTGCGCCGAAAAAAATTTAGCAGAGTCACTGTTCAGCCCGTTTCAATCGACGCCTCTGCGCCGCAACCGCGCGGCAAGACCGTACCGGGGCGGGTTTCGTGCCGACAATCGGCGAAGGGTCCGTATGAGGTTGCGGCACGAGACTGAGTTCCATTGCGGCATCTGTTTGTTGAACAAGACCCCATTGCCGGCTCACCACTCCCAGAGTGATGCGGTACGGCAAAGGATGCGAAAAAGGCTAGCAGATTATGTCTCACTAGGCATTGCACAACTCGCAATGTACGACCCAGTTCACGCCAAACGCATTTGCCGCGGGGCAGACGCTGCCATCATCCCGCCCGCGTCGTCTGCGAAGCCGCAGTCCGTTGAGTAATCGGGATTGGTGCGCCCGGATCGGGTAGGAAGGCGAGCATGCGCTCACCCCCCTCCCGCGGGGCAACGCACGTCATGATGTGCCTACAGGCAATCGATGATGCGTCGCTCGAACTTCGGATCTAAGACAACGGCGTCGGCTTCGAACCGGGGGCCGTACCGCCCGGACACTACGGGCTCTTGGGCCTGCGCGAACAGGCCCAACTTATCGATGCGGATCTGCAGATACAGAGCGCTCGCAATAGGGGGACTACATTGCGCATTGTGTTACGCGTGGCCCCTACCGCCTTCAAACCAATGGACGTCGCCAATCCCTTGTAGATGGGTCGTCGTGCCGCGGTAGCCGTCGTGATATCGACCGGACA
>Ga0116230_10005998_pt1 | contig 11936 bp, 8 predicted proteins | sample S1TSphfallax_3_FD_88678 | JGI IMG/M metagenome (GOLD analysis project Ga0116230, IMG submission 88678) | Host-associated microbial communities from peat moss isolated from Minnesota, USA - S1T2_Fd - Sphagnum fallax MG | ecosystem: Host-associated > Plants > Peat moss > Unclassified | place: USA...
GGGGTCGGCGTAGCTGGCGGTGCCGACCTGGACGGCGGTTGCGCCGGCGAGGAGGAACTCGACGGCGTCTTCGGCGGTGACGATGCCGCCCATGCCGAGGATGGGAATCTGGACGGATTTTGCCGCTTCATAGACCATGCGCAGGGCGATGGGCTTGATGGCGGGGCCACTGAGGCCGCCGGTGACGTTGCGGATTCTGGGCTGGCGGGTTTCAACGTCGATGGCCATGGCGAGGAAGGTGTTGACCAGCGAGAGGGCGTCGGCGCCGGCGAGTGCGGCGATTTTGGCCATTTGGGCGATGGAGGTGACGTTGGGGGAGAGCTTGACGATCAGGGGGCGGGTGGCGAGGGACTTGGCGCGGGCTACGAGGTATTCGAGCGCGCCGGGGTCGGCACCGAAGGCCATGCCGCCCTCGTGGACGTTGGGGCAACTGACATTGAGCTCGTAGGCGGCGATGCCGGGGGCGTCGTTGAGGCGCTCGATGACGGCGAGGTAGTCGGCGACCTGGTAGCCGAAGACGTTGGCGATGCATTTAGCTTTGGGGTAGCGGGCGAGGGTGGGGAGCTTTTTTTCGAGGAATTCGTCGACGCCGATGTTCTGGAGGCCGATGGCGTTGAGCATGCCGGCGGCGGTCTGGACGATGCGCGGGGCCTCGTTGCCGGCCATGGGGGTGCGGGAGAGGCCTTTCGAGACGAAGGCGCCGATGCGGTCGAGGGCGACGATCTCTTCGAATTCGATGCCGTAACCGAAGGTGCCGCTGGCGGCGATGATTGGGTTGGCCAGCTCGATGCCGGCAAACCGCACGGTCATGTCGGGTTTCAAGGGCGGTGGCCATCCCTGGGCTTGAGCGTTGTCTGCATTTCTAGTCCCAGCTCAACAGTATCAGGCGTGGAAGAAGGCCATCCAGAGGTTCGCCGTTGCCTGGGTGAAAATGGCCCGACGATTCCGGAAGTTCGGTTCAGCTTTGCAGCTCAAAGAGCCAGTGGCAAGTGGGATTGAGGCCGAATTTTTGCACTTTGGGATCGGAGAACTTGAGGTCGCGAGCGATCGTCCGGTAGCCGCAATCCTCGAAGATGGGAGCCATGTTCTCCCCGACGTTGTTCTCGAGGAGCTGCCCGCAGTGGTTTCCGGCATTGGGCACGATCATCAGGTGCTTCACTCCGTTCGACGCGAGCCGGTTGATCCACCATGCGACCGCTTGCAGGGTGCATTCGGAGAAGCTGTGGATGTTGATGGCGAGGTCGATCGTCTCCGACTTCCACATTCTGTCGATCTCCGTTGCCGGGGCGATCTCGAATCGGCCCCGATGGCCGCGGCTTTGGAGATAGTATTCGCACACGAAGCTGGACTCGGCAATCACGTCGGCGCATCGGTATGTGGGCAAGGAGGGGAAGGCCTCGAGCATGCGATGCGCCAGGCGGCCGTATCCGGCTCCGATATCCAAAATGCGGAGATTCTGCCGCGAGGCGAGTTCGAGATGCCGGTCGAGAAAGTCGATTTCGAGGATGGAATCGAGTAAATCCCTGGAAACTCGAATACCGGCAATATCCAGCGTGATGGCCCCGAATGCGCCATCTTCTTTGAGCTTCCGCATGAGTCCGAGGCGATCGTTGGCGAGAACGTAGTAGGTGCTGAGAAGATAGCTTCGTTCCTGAAGTTCATGACTGCCGAGCTGATGCACCCACATGTTGTTTCCGCGGAAGTTGGTCAGGTCCGGGGCGGCTGTGAATTCCTTAGTCCAGACCAGGGGAGTTTTCAGCTCCGGATCGAGATCGGCATACATCTTTCGAAACTCGAGCAGGCGGCTGTTGCCCCGGTCCAGATAGTCTAGGGCTTCCTGGGAAATATCGGCTCGCGCGTCCACGTCGCAGGAGGCTTCCAATTCGCCGATTTGGGTGGGGTGAAGCAACGAATCGGGGAAGACGCGATATCCGAGACGCCGAGTAACGCGGTCCATCTGTCTTGCCATGGAAGCTGAGATAGTCATGATCTCTTGACCTCATGGTTGCCTGTGTAGGTCATTTGTCACGACCTTAGAGGCAGGGTTGCATATTTTGGGCCGATATGCGCACTGCCGAAAGGAGGTCTATCCAGGGCCCGTTATCCGGCGCGGGGGTTGGCTAAGTCGCGGCGAAGTTTCCCCAGCGCGCCTTCAAGACACGGAGTTAGGATAGTCCGGAACGGACGCGTTGTCAGTAGCTGTTTTCGGCGTATTGAGCTATTTTGCTCAATTGCGCGCGTTTTGTCGGCCGATTCCGCGCGGAAAGCAATCTATCGCTTGAGCGATTCGGTGAGGACGCGTCCTATGGAAGCGGAGGGTTGATTGACGCCGAGCAGGGAGGCGAAGGTGGCGGCGAGATCGACGGGCTCGACGCGGCCGCGATAGGTGCCGGGCTGAAAGGGCGCGCCGTAGAAGGCGAGGGGAACATGGCGGTCGTAGGACCAGGGGCTGAAGTGGGTGGTGCCGGCGCTGTGCAGGTCGGCCATCTGGTAGGCGGCGAGCATCATCAGGACGTACCAGTTGCCGTGGTAGCTGTAGCTGTGGGCGAGTTCGCGGCCCATTTCGGTTGGGGGCAGTTCGCCGCGCTCGAGTTGAAGCCGGGTGTAGGAGGCGACCAGTGTGGGCGTGGGCGGCAAACGGCTGGCGGCGGGCTCATTGGGCGGCGAGGGAGCGAGTTTGGCGATCGCATCCGGCAGTGCGGCGCTGAGGGCGTCCTCGGCGGTTTTTTCGTCAATGCCGGCGGCTTCGAAGACGCGGCGGTCGAGGGTTAGATAGGGCAGATCGGAGCCGGGAAGCAGGAAGTTGCCTTTGGCCTGGGGAAATTTCGCGGCGAGCGCGGACTGTAGCTGGGTTCCCAGCGTTTTCAGGTCCACGGTGGCGGAATTGATTCCGATGGCCGCGGCCGCGGCTGGGACGGGAGCGACGCCGTGGTCGGCGGTGAGGGCGATCCAGACGCGGTTGAGGCCGATGGATTTGTCGAGCCAGGCGAAGAAGCGATCGAGGTCGCGATCGAGGCCGAGGACCATTTGGTGTTCGGATTCGGAGTCGGGGCCGAATTTGTGGCCGGCGAGGTCGTGTGCGGAGAGCGAAATTGCGATCAGGTCGGTGACGGGATCGGCCACCGGGTTCTGGCCGAGTTTTTCGCCGGCGATGAGGGCCTGGGCGAAGTCGAGCTCATAGTGGTTGGCGGCGGAGGTGAGCTCGATCTGGGAGGAGAAGCCGCCTTTGCCGTCGGCGCCGGCTTCCTTGGCAGCCTGGGCGAGGCGGTTGCTGGAGTTGAAGGCGGCGGCCCAGGCGGGCAGGTGGGGCATGTAGTAGGTGGAGGTGGTGAAGCGGCCGGTGGCGTCGTCCAGCCAGAAGGCGGCATTGGCGCTTTGGCCTACGGGCAGGATGGCGGCGCGGTCCTTGAGGGAGACGCCGTAGACGCGCGCGCGGCCCTGGGTGGCGAGGCGCAGCTCGTCGCCGAGGGTGGAGGCGCGCAGGTTGAGCGGGGAGGCGCCGGTGAGGTCTTTGGTCCCGGCGGGCAGATCGACGAGGGTGTAGCGCTCGTCTTCGACGGAGGAGACGCGGTGGGCGTAGCCGCGAGTTGCATCCCACCACTCGTTGGTTTCGATGCCGTGGCCGTCGGAGTAGGCTCCGGTGCCGATGGTGGCGTGGCCGGGAGCGGTTTTGGTGTTGGCGTAGTTGTAGTAGCAGTCGGGGAACCAGGCGCCCTGGTCGAGGAAGAGCTTGAAGCCGCGGCCCTCGAACTCGGAGCGGTAGCGGTTGAGCATGTCCGAGCGGAACTGGTCGATAACGACGATGACGACGAGTTTGGGATGGGCGTTGTAGGCGGAGCCGGGTGCTGGCTGAGCGCTGGCGTTGTGGGGATCGGCGAGAAGGGAAATGAGTGCGATGGCGGCAATCGAGGCAGGGAGGCGGCGCATACGGTTATGCTATCGCGCCATGAGCGCTCTTGAATGGACGAATTAGCGGTTGGTGAAAAGCGGCTAGTGTCCCGAGCCGTAAATTCGTTGCGGTATCCGGAGGGTGACGTTAAGCGTAAATCGCCGATATACGGCTCCTTCGCTACGCTCAGGATGACAACATCCGTGCAAGGAACTTCAGATTAAGGAACTTCATATTAAGGAACTTCATATTAAGGAACTTCAGATTAAGGAACTTCCGATTAAGGAACTTCCGATTGAGGACACGAGTGTCCCGGTATGGATAGGCTATCCAATTTTCTGAATGACGCGCTCGGTGACCGGGCGGCAGGGGTTGCCGGCGCAGATCGTCCATGGGGGCATCGGTTTCGAGACGACGGAGCGGACGGAGATAACCGCGCCTTCGCCTATTTCCGCGCCGGGGCCGAGGACGCATTCCGAGGCGACCCAGGATTGGGAGCCGATGACGATGGGGGTCGATACGGTGGGGAAGTGGGGGTGGGTGTGGTCGTGGGTGGAGGTGCAGATGTAGTTGCGCTGAGAGACGACGACGTGGCGGCCGATGGTGACGGGGAGGAAGTTCTGGATCTCGGTGTTGGCTCCGATGGCGGTGTATTCGCCCATGGTGAGGTTCCAGGGGACCCAGATTTTGACTCCTGCGCCGACCTCGCAATGCGGCGCGATGTGGGCGCCGAAGAGTTTGAGCAGGGCGATGCGCAGGGGGCTGAGGGCCTTGGGGGTGTAGGGCAGAAAGGGGAGTTGAAAGAGGCCCCAGAGGGCGCGGAGGAGTTTCACGTTGCGGGGCGTATCGTTGGGGACTTTGGATAGGTCGATGCGCAAGGGGCCTTCGCCGGGGAGGGCGCCGGATGCGTGTGCCTGTTGCGTTGTTGCGGCGACCTCAGAAGTCAAAGGTTTCCTCCGTCGGGGTTTGACGCATGGATGGCAGTTCCGCTTTGGACTGACCCTGGGGGCGATACGACCATTTTCGGTATCGTCCTGTTCCCTGATCCCTGTCCCCTAGTCCCTTGTCCTTGCGCCACCTCGTCTATAATCGCAGAGAAGCAAGAATTTCTGTAGGAGAAGATCGCCTTCCCGCCGTCTAGTTTTTGTTTCAGGCTCAGGGAACGCGCCCATCCCGTGAAGGTTGTTGTCCGCCCATGATCCGCTTTTTGCAAAGTAAAGACAATCGTCTCGTCAAAGCCATTTTCATTGTGATTATCGGCGCGGCCGTGATTACGATGGTGATCACGCTGATTCCCGGTATTTTTGCCGATGCGGCGACGACGGCCGACACGTACGCCACGGTGTATCCGCATTGGTATAGCCGGTTGACGTTTACCGGCGACAAGATTTCGATGACGCGGGTGCAGGAGATGGCGCAGCAGCAGATGCAGCGGCAGCGGCTGCCGGAGCAGTATGCGTCGCTGTTTATGCCGCGCTTCATTTCTCAGGCGGGGCAGCAGCTCATTGTGCAGAAGGTGCTGCTGGCCAAGGCGGCCTCGCTGGGCATTTCCGCCAATGAAGACGATGTGCGGAATTTTCTGAAGACGGGCCAACTGGGCGAATATCTGTTTCCCAACGGGCAGTACATTGGCGACGACAAGTACAAGCAGTTCGTCTCCAGCAATTTCAACATGACGATCGACAACTTCCAGCAGGCGGTGGCGGACGACATTGTGATTCAGCGTCTGCGCTCGCTGATTACGGCCGGCGTGACGGTGAGCGACAAGGAAATTCGCGATCAGTACGTCAAGCAGAACATCAAGATCAAGTTCGACTACGCGGTGATATCTCAGGACGATTTGCGCAAGCAGATCAAGCCGACGGATGCCGAGTTGCAGGCGTTTTTCACGAAGAACTCGGCGCGGTACGCGAATGCCGTGCCGGAAGAGCGCAAGATTACGTACTTTGCGTTTACCGCGGATCAGATTCCTGGCGGCGCGCCCAAGGCTACGGACCAGGAAATCCAGGCTTATTATCAGGCGCATCAGGCGGACTATGAAGTTCCGGATGAGGCGCGATCCCGGCATATTCTGATCAAGTACCCCGGCGGGGCGGCGAAGACGGACGCGGAGGCGAAGGCCAAGGCGGAGGCGTTGCTGAAGCAGATTCAGGGCGGCGCGGACTTTGCGGAGTTGGCGAAGAAGAACTCGGAAGACCCGGGGAGCGGCGCGCAGGGCGGCGAACTGGGGTTTGCCAAGCCGGGGACGATGGTTCCGGAGTTCGACAAGGCGATTTTCAGCCAGAAGATCGGCGAAACGACGCTGGTTCACACGCAGTACGGGTATCACATCATTCAGGTTGAGGAACGGCAGGCCAAGCACAGCCAGCCGCTGAACGAAGTGAAGGCCTCGATCGAGGTAAACCTGATCCGCCAGAAAGAAGCGCAGGTGGAAGCCGCTTACGCTGCGACTCTGGCGACCGAAGCGCAGAAGAACGGGCTGGCGAAGACGGCCGCCGCGCACCATCTGGAGGTGGTGACGACGCCTTCGTTGAGTTCGCAGGGGGTGATTCCGGGGCTTCCGGACGGTTCCCAGGTGATTGCGAAAGCTTTCACGGCCAAGCTGAATGGCGATCCGCAGTTTGCGCAGTCGGGCGAGGGTTATGCGATTTTTCAGGTGACGGGTGTGACTCCGGCGCACGCGCCGGCGTTTGCGGATTGGATGTCCAAAGTCGCGACCGACTATGCCGACGAGCGGCTGCCGCAGTTGCTGAACGAGAAGACCAAGGAACTGGCCGACAAGGCCAAGGCGGACAAGGATCTGGCCAAGGCTGCGAAAGAAATGGGCGCTACGGTCAAGACCAGCGATTTGGTGGGCGATTCGGGGCAGGTGCCCGATCTGGGGCAAGTGGGCAGCGTAGCTCCGCAACTCTTTAGCCTCAATCCCGGGGACATCAGCGGCCCGATCAATGCGCAGCGGACCGGCGTGGTGGTGAAGTTGCTGGACAAGGTTTCGCCTACGCCCGAGGAGATTGCCAAGAATCTGGACCAGACGCGGGAGCAGATCCTGGATCAGCGCCGGGAAGAGGTTTTCGGGATCTACGTTTCGAGCGCCGAGGACCAGTTCAAGAAGGCAAAGCTGATCGCGATCAACGCCAAGCTGGCCAAGCAGCAGGGGCCGGGCGACACCCTGGGCCAGTAGGCTCGCTTCCAAGCGGAAATCTTCAGAGCCTTCCCATTGCGGCCGGCTCTGATTCTTTTTGGTCCACGATCGCGGCCGGAGGGGAAGATAATAACGTCATGCGTTTTCCTCGATCCTCCGGCGTTCTTCTGCACATCACCTCTTTGCCTTCCTATGGCGGCATTGGCGATTTGGGCCCAGCGGCTCATGAATTTCTCGACTTTCTCGCCGCAGGCAAGCAGCACATTTGGCAGGTATTGCCGCTCTGCCCGACGGGCTACGGCAGTTCTCCTTATTCCGGCAGCTCGGCGTTTGCGGGCAACCCATCTCTGATCAGCCTGGAATACCTTTGCGACTGGGGCTGGATTGCTGGCGATCGCATTGCCGGTCTGGCTGGGCGCGATGGGAACGTGGACTTTGAGCAGGTGGAAGCGCGCAAGCTGCCGCTGCTGCAGGAAGCGGCTCGCAATTTTCTGGATCGCGCGCCGCATGACGAAAAAATGGCTGGCCAGTGGCAGCGCTTCGCGGCTTTCTGTACTTTGGAAGCGTCGTGGCTGAACGATTACGCCCACTATGCGGTCTTCCGCCGCCACTTCAACACGGGCGCGTGGACGATGTGGCCGGAGCCGTTGCGCCGCCGGGAGCCGGAGGCGATGGCCGCGGCCACGTTGGAATTCGGCGCGGACCTGGCCGTTGAGCAAGTGCTGCAGTTCGCTTTTGAAGAGCAATGGCGGCTGCTTCGCCATGCTGCCGCTAGACACAAGATACGCATTCTTGGGGATATTGCGATCTTCGTCAGCATGGACTCAGCCGATGTGTGGGCGAACCCGGAGCTGTTTGAACTGGACGAGGATCTGCATCCGATCCATGTGGCGGGTGTGCCGCCGGACTATTTCTCACCAACCGGTCAGCGGTGGGGCAATCCGCTGTATCGCTGGGATGTGCTGGCGGAAACTGGCTATGCCTGGTGGGTGCAGAGGATTCGCCGCTCGTGCATTCAGTACGACATTGTGCGGCTCGACCACTTCCGTGGCTTCGAGGCGTATTGGTCGATTCCCGCCAATGAGGAGACTGCGGTGAATGGGCAGTGGGTGAAGGCTCCGGGCGAAGAGCTTTTCGCGCGTCTGGAACATACGCTGGGTCCGCTGCCACTGGTGGCTGAAGACCTCGGCGTGATCACGCCGGAGGTGGACGCGCTGCGACTTGGGCAAGGGATGCCCTGCATGCGGGTGCTCCAGTTCGGCTTTGGCGACGTGAATGCCCATAATCACCTGCCTCACCTTTTCGTACCCGGAACGGTCTCCTACACGGGTACGCACGACAACGACACGACGCTGGGCTGGTGGCAAAAGGCGAGCGACGCGGAGCGCGCCGCCGTGGATACGTATGTGGGTAATGTTCAGGGTGCGCCGGTTTGGCCGCTGATGCGGGCTTCGGCGGCGTCGGTGGCGGAGCTGGCCCTTGTGCCTGCGCAGGATTTGCTCAATCTTGGATCGGAAGCGCGGATGAATACGCCGGCCGTGCCGAGCGGCAACTGGAGCTGGCGGGCTCCGCAAGGGAGTTGGACATCGGAACTCGCCACTGGGTTGGCGAATCTGGCTGAAATTACCGATCGGGACAACGATCCGCTGGCGCCATTCGCCGGACTGACGCCGACGGCACCGACAACGGCACCCAGTGTACCGCCTGCGTAGGCGCTTTGCGTGGATTGGCATATCCTTAGGGGAAGGACTCTCGAAGTAAGCGATGGCCTCTCCGGTAACCCAGAATCCGAAGTCCGAACTGCCCGGTACATTTTCCGGCGAGGCTCTACGGCCCTCGATGCCGGATATTTTCTCGTCGGTCAAGGTCTCTCAGTCGCCACAGCTTTGGCGGCGGCTGCTGGGTTTTATCGGGCCGGGATTTCTGATTTCGGTCGGCTACATGGATCCGGGGAATTGGGCGACGGATCTGGCGGCGGGTTCGCGGTATGGGTATACGCTGCTGTTCGTCATCATGCTGTCGAATCTGATGGCGATTCTGCTGCAGAGCCTGGCCATCAAGCTGGGCGTAGCCACCGAACAGGACCTGGCGCAGGCCTGCCGTTCGGCGTATAGCCGCCCGGTGGCGATCGGACTATGGGTTGTTGCTGAGATCGCGATTGCCGCCTGCGATTTGGCGGAGGTGATCGGTTCGGCGATCGCTCTGCAACTGCTGTTCCACATTCCGCTGATGCTGGGTGTGGTTATCACTTCGCTCGATGTGCTGATCGTTCTATTCTTGCAAAATCGCGGGTTCCGGTATCTTGAGGCGCTGGTGATTGTGCTGATTGGCACGATTGCGGTGCTGTTTGGCGTGGAAATCCTGCTTTCGCGGCCGGAGTGGGCGCCGATTCTGGCCAATCTGGTCATTCCTAAGCGGCAGTTGCTGACCAATCCGGGGATGCTGTACATCGGGATCGGCATCCTGGGGGCGACGGTGATGCCGCACAATCTGTATCTGCACTCCTCGCTTGTGCAGACGCGGAATTATCCGCGAACGCCCACGGGGAAGCGCGAGGCGATCCGGTTTGCGAATTGGGATTCGGCGGCGGCGCTGACCATGGCGCTGTTTGTGAATGCGGCGATTTTGGTGGTTGCGGCGGCGGTGTTTCATCGCAGCGGGCATTTTGAAGTGGCGGAGATTGAGGACGCCTACAAGCTGCTTTCGCCGCTGCTGGGTGTCGGGGGCGCGTCGGCGATCTTTGCTGTTGCGCTGCTGGCTTCCGGGCAGAATTCGACGTTGACGGGGACGCTGGCTGGGCAGGTGGTGATGGAGGGGTTCCTGCGGCTTCGGCTGCCGAATTGGCAGCGGCGGCTGATTACGCGGTCGCTGGCCATCGTGCCGACGGTCTTTGTGGTGGCGCTGTACGGCGAGCACGGCACGGCCAAGCTGCTGATTCTGAGCCAGGTGGTGCTGAGCATGCAGCTGAGCTTCGCGGTGTTTCCGCTGGTGGTGTTTACGAGCAGCCGGGCCAAGATGGGCGAGTTTGTGAACGCGCTGTGGCTCAAGTGGCTGGCGTGGACGGTGGCGCTGGTCATTGCCGGGTTGAACGCCTGGCTGCTGGTGCAGATATTCTCTGGACGGCAATAGGCTGCTGCGGCGCCTTTACACCCCGCACCCGGAACGCGGACAATGAAGTCAGTACCAATCCACGACGAGTTAGGACGAGGGACCCCCACTATGCCGCTTTCCGGAGAAGCAATCCGCCTGATGAATTACATTGACGATGTTTCGGTCACCCTGCGCCGCATTCTAACCGGAGTGGCTACGCTGGATGACGATGAGCGTGCGCTGGTTTCGGAGCATCTGGCGCAGGCCAAGCCCAGCGCGCAGGATGTGCTGGACGCGCTGGCTGCCAAATCTCCGGTGAAGGTGACCATCTGAGTTGCTGCCGGGCAAGAGCGCGGTTTCTCTGGACTTTCACGGTGGAGATGCTTTGAGTCTTTCAACCATGACGGTGGCGATCATCGGCGCTGGCCCGCTGGGCAGGCGGCTGGCGCTGGAAGCGGCGCGGGCGGGTTTTCGCGTGATTCTGGAAGATGTGATGCCTTCGAGTCTGCGCCATGCGGAAGAGGCTTTGCGCGAGGCGCTTGGGCCGGAGTCGATGCCGCTGGTCGGCTTTGCGCGGACGGTGGAGGAGGCGGTGCGCGAGGCGGATCTGGCCATCGACTGCGTGCCGGATGAGCTCGAGTCGAAGCTGGAGATTTTCAGTTTGATGGACAGGATGGCGCCGCCGCGAACGGTATTTGCGACGCCGACGACCAATCTTTCGATTGCCGACCTGGCCAGTTGCACGTACCGGGCGGGGCAGTGCGTGGGGATTGCGGTCAGCGCCGGGCTTCTGGCGCAGGACGGCGGAGCTACTGTCATCCCGATTCGGGTGACCACGCAGACGACCGAGCAGGCCCGGGAGATGGTTTGCGCTTTCTGGCATAGTTTGGGGTATGTGGCGGCGGTGGAGTTGGATGTGGCTGAGGCGATGCTGCGGTGAGAGGTATCCGTGGGCAATGCCCGCTCCCCCATTTTTGAAGATGCTTGTTCCGTTAGTCCGGCGGCCTCATATATCGGGCCTTCAGCCCTCGGATAGATTTTACGCCCGCACCTGGGGCTGCGCCCCAGGCTGGTATGACGCACGCCTTTGGCCCTGATTTCTCTGCGTTTCCCGCATTTCTGCCAAGGTGCGGGAATCCACAAACTCCGTCGGTGCTCCGGGGTGGCGCAAACGACCGAAGAGTCCCGCGCCGGTAAATCCGTCCAGGAAGGCGTCGATTGGGATTGCGGCGTTACGGTTCATGTACAGGCTCCACTCGGTAGCCCAATCGTTCGCTGGATCCAGGAGCTGGGTTGCAAGAGATTTTTTTGCTTACGCAGCCTTCAACGCTCGAATGGAACCAGCCGCGCTTCGGAAGCGTACCGCTAATTGAGGCGTTTCCGCGAACTGGGGAAGAGCTGGAGCGCCTGTCGTGTGGCGTCCCGCAGGGGCTAAAGCCCGTAGATCCGGTTGGCTGTTTCGGCACGACTGAAGCCGTGCCCTGTTGCAAGGCAGGACGGCTGAAGTTTTCTCGTAGTATGTTCCGCAATTCAAGGTTTTCATGCAAAGTTTTGGCGACATTCTCGGGGAAGTGTTTCGGGCGATGGCGGCCAACAAGCTGCGGACGATTCTGACGATGTTTGGGATTGCGTGGGGAGTGGGGTCGCTGCTGGTGCTGGTGGGGTTGGGAGAGGGTTTTCGCTCGGGGCAGCGGCGGAATCTGGCCAGCGTGGGCAACGACGTGGTGATGATGTGGAGCGCGACGATTCCGGCGTTGCCCAACCAGCACACGGAGATGCGCCCTTATAAGCTGACGCCCAAGGATGAGGCGGACC
>Ga0116230_10005999_pt1 | contig 11936 bp, 4 predicted proteins | sample S1TSphfallax_3_FD_88678 | JGI IMG/M metagenome (GOLD analysis project Ga0116230, IMG submission 88678) | Host-associated microbial communities from peat moss isolated from Minnesota, USA - S1T2_Fd - Sphagnum fallax MG | ecosystem: Host-associated > Plants > Peat moss > Unclassified | place: USA...
ATGATTAAAGGTTCATTCTAAATTTGCGATGAGTGGTGCGCCACAAGTTGCGATGCGTTCTGCATCGCAAAGTTGGCAGATTTTTTTTCCTTCGCAAACCCTTCAGGTTATTTGTTTTTTTTTCGCAAAACCTTCAGATTTTTTGTTTGGCCCTTCGCAAAAGGGCACAATATGTAGTAGTGAGTTGTTCATATATATATATATATATATATGATAGAAACCATGAATGCATAATATACATAAGATATAATCAAATTATAATCAAAATGTATTTATATTTAAAATGCAGTGCTAAATGGGTATCCAAAATACAAAATTTTAAGTTATAAACCAATGCAAAAATGACACATGTCATGTGTAGTCCTTGGAAAAGGACTTTTACTTTAGCACCCTTGGTTCCTTTGACCATGATTTCACCAAGCCATTTTCTCACCAAACAAGATACCAATGAACCCAAATTATGTTGCAGTAGTTGGATAAATTTTGAAGTGCAGGTTTCATTACACCAGTGGAGGAAGCGTGGCTATCACGAATTGTCATTGTGTTGAAAAAGAACAACAAGCTTAGAATTTGCTTAGATTTCTAATGGCTTGATGCTACAACCAAGAAATATTTGTATCCTCTACTTTTTATTAAAGAAGTTATTGGATAGCGAGTCACAAAGTCTATTCATTTTTTGATGCATTTTTCAAATATCATTAGCTCATGATTGCCCCCAAAGATAGGTATGAGATTGCATTCATCATTGATTAAGGAACATTTGTTTGGGTAGTCATGCCATTTAGGCTCAAGAATGCTCCACCAACCTATCAACGAACAAATGCAACTTTTAATGACTATCTTGGAGTTTTCATGAAACTATTCTTGGATGATTTTAGTGTGTTCAGTGATTTAGAGACCCATTTAACAAAGTTATGATTATGTTTTGATGAATGCATGCATATAATTTAGTATTAACTTGAACCCCTATAAATGCATGGGCAGAAATGTGGTTAGTTGTCTCAAAAGTGGCATTTGATTTTCTATAATCTAACATTATTGATTTTTTTGCAAATTTAACAATTATCAAACCATAAATCCTATAATTATCCCCTATGCTTTTAATAATAACTATTTATAAGCCAACCTACGAATATCCCCAAACATGTGATTGATCAAAAAATCCATGCAATTTTTAAAAAAATTGTAATGTGACCCCCAAGGATAAAATTTATAACAATCACATCATTTAAATTTTTAAAAAACTGAAAATATATATATTAGGAAAATTTCAATGCACTTCATTAATCAATTCTTCATTTGATGATGCTTTTTTTAATTTTTTTTTTTTTTGACACTACTTCGATGTATTTTTTGAATCCACATATTTCATTTTCTAAGTGTGATAGGCGTAGTGTTGTCATTTCAAAAGTCCATTACAAGTCCACAATCTTTTTAAAATTCATCCAAATTTTATATGACAATTCCCATTAAAGCCTATGACAACATGAATAATTAAAATCTTGATAATTTTAGTTTTGAATATGGCTTTCAATTTTACATTTGTATGTAATCCAAAATAATTATAAGTGTGACAATCTAAACATTCCCCTTACTCATGCTTTCATTCACATGTTTCTCATGCATTCATACATTATTTAGGGTTACATGGTATCCAAGGAAGGCAAATTACTAGATCTGAAAGAAATTTCAGCTATTGTCCATATGTCTACTTCAGAAAAAGCTAAAGGCATTCAAGTTCTCAATGGAATGGCATAGTATTATTGGTGTTTCATTAATGATTTTGCTTTTATCATGGTTCCAATAATTAAGCCACTATGGAAGACAAAGGCTTTTGAGTGGATAGAAGAGTGCCAAAAGGCATGTGAGGTAATCAAACAAAGCTACATGGATGCATTGATCTTGATCTCACTTCATTGGGACGTGGAGTTCCATGTTCACACATACATCTTTAATCCGGTAGTCGGGGCTATGTTGGCACAAAATCCTACCAAAAAAAATGACCAATCGATTGCCTATGCATTTTGATTATTCACCCATACCAAATGAAATTATATGACCATTGAAAGGGAGGCACTTGCCATGGTGTATGCCCTACATAAATTTCATCATTATTTACTAGGGAACAAATTTATTTTTTAGGTGGACCACATGGCACTTTTATAATTAGTTTGAAAACCTCAAGTTTTAAGAAGAATAGCCGGATGGTTACTTTTTTTCTTGGAATATAATTTTTTTATGGTATATAAACTAGGAAGATCTCACTTAGTGGTTGATGCATTATTTCAAATGCTAGACTTCATAGAACAGAAAGGAGTATCGGACTAAACAACGGACACTATTATCTTCCGCCTATAATCGATATGGCTACAAAAAAATTCCTAATATTTGTCTATTAGAATATTTTTAGTTTATTATAATTAGGAGCAAAAGAAAACACTAGCCTTGAGAGTCTTATGTTTTTATTTGATACAAGGACAATTATATTGTCTAGGTCAAGACCAAGTGCTAAGCATTGCCTTGACGACTCAAAAATACCCATGTATTACAAAAAATGCATGAACAAGTTAGTGGTGGTCATTTGTCATCTAAACCAACAATTTTGCAAAATCTTAGATGCCAAATATTTGTGGCCCATGATGCAAAAGAGTGTTATGAAGTATTGCCAAGCTTGTGACAACTATTAACAATCTAGAAATTACATATGAAGTAACATAACAAAATTTGTAACTTCATTATTAGTAGAACCCTTCATGAATTGGGGACTGTATTTTGTCAGTTCAATCAAACCAATTAGCAGGTACATTAGAAACAAGTACATTTTAATAGCAACCAATTATGCCACTAAATGGGTGGAAATAAAAACTACACACCAATACACCAATGGTGATTGCAAAATTCATATATGAATCAATCCTCACTAGGTTTGATTGTACATTTATTTTAGTAAGTGATCAAAACACTCACTTCATCAATTATGCTATTGAAATGTTTACCAACCATTTTCTATTATGAAACACAATTTTGACCATTTACTATGTCACAACCCTAGCCTTGGGCTTGTGACTAAGGCAAGGGCTTGCAAAGGTGCAAGCCAAAATGAAGCCCAAAAGTCACATTTCATGCTCCCGAGAATGTAAGAGAGTGAGAAAGAATGAACTCCCACACTCCCAATTGAGCTCCCATTGTGGGAGTTGGAGTTTCGATGGACTTCTGAATCTTCAAAAGGCAATTTCAGGGGTCAAAACTCATTGGATTGAAAAGTTATTTATATTTTTAGAAACACATGAATGAATATAATGAATCTTGTATCTCAAATGCAATGCAAAAATACATGTGATTTTGAATGTGTAAGAATTTACTGTTCACAAATCATTTCTAATTCATGGTATTGTGTAAGCAAGCAAATCTCTTGGTGTTCCGCTATTTTATTATAAGCTATCTTTTGATTTTAGATGTCATAGGTGCCCTTTAAGGCCTTTACATAGGTGGCTTGATTCCTTCAAATGACTAAGCCAAGTTTTCATCTCATTCCACCTTGGAAATTACATGGGGGGGATGAACCGTAAACCCCATGTAATGATGCCAAGAAAAATGAACAAGGTAGAGGAGGCTAATTTGACCAATGTGGATTTTAGAAGTTGTGAGGTTAGTAATGCAACAAAACTAAAGTTGGTCCCACTCAAGTTCAACATGCTTCTTGGCCCAATCAATCACCTTGTGTTTGTTATGATGAAGTTGAGCCAAGGGGTTGTTCAAGACCCATGCAGTCATGGTTGCATGGCTTAATGCCTTAACCCCTCATGCCAAGTAAATGGATGCCCGAACTTACTAAGCTTTGTGAGAATATCATGTTCTACCTTCATCCAATGTGTACCCCCTTTTTGGCAACTTTGGGGGGGGCATATTTTCCTTTGCAACAATAAACCCCAAAATAAAAAACCCAATGAAGGTATTAACATTATGGGTGAAAGTTAAAAAATGCACAATGAGGGTATTACAACCACTATAATGCTTGAAACATGTAAATGAAAACATAATAAATCGCCCAAAACATTAATGTATTGCACCTTGAAGTTTTGCAAAAAAACCCACCCACCCTTTCACATGGAGAAAGAGTGTGGGGCACAAAAATTTAATTAATAAAGTCAAAAATTTCACCTATAGGAGGGAGCAAAATAACATGTTACATGTGTTACTTTATTAAAGGAGGAACTTCTTGCACATTTTCTTTTACCATGTAACAACTTTTCAACTCCAACTTCCATTGTAATACAATGTGGAAATGTTGTAGTTTTATATTCAACATTGGACATAGATGTTTAAAATGGGCTTGCACGACCCATTTGGAATACTTAAAACATAAGTTATGACAAAAAAAAGGTTTAGGTTTAGATTTGACTCTTGACCACTAAAAATCAAGACTCACTTTGATTTATTCACGTGCAGGTGGCATGCCACATATTGTTGGAAAGCTCTTGACAAGGATATAACCTTGTTTTAGACCTCACCTCAATCGGAGGTTTGCACAAAACATTATGGGCCTCCAAAGTTGTGGGAGTCCCAATTTTGGGAATTCTAGGACTCCAACTTGGGGTCCCTGGACAAAATGACATTTGGGTGCTAGCTGTGTGGCCAGACATAGAAAATACTATAAGGGGGAAGGTGGTGGTTTCCCCCAAGTCCGGGCCATGGTGTTCTTGTGAGTTTGTGTTTGTGCTTCGTTTGTCCATGCACCAAAAGTGCTCCAACTATGCACTAATCAACTTGTTATTGGTTTGTGTAGGTCCATGTGAATAATTGACCTACTTGTCACTTGTTTTAGTCCCCATCCCGGAGCTCTCGCATGCCCCTCTACCCTCGAAGTGCTATGAGCCAGGGAATGTATCCCAACTCCTTATCCCTTTATCGTTTTCATTTTGGACATGTAGTTGAGTCTATCAAGGAGCTTGGGGGTGCGTCATACTACTTGCAAGGCAATGGTCAAGTATAATCACCCAATAAAATCATTGGTTTGCTTTTTATTAAGTTGTTGAATGAGAATTACATTAATTGGAGTGAACACCTACACATGGTTCTATATGCTTATTGAACAAAATTCAAAGTAACCACCTGCCATACATCGTTTTAACTAGTTTATGGTTGTTGTTTTTTAATGTTGACTAAATACCTGCTACCCACAAACAAATCCTTGAAAAAAACCATGAATTGTAAAAACTGATTATGCAAATGGTGTGAATAAAATGATATATACGTCATTTACATAGACAACATGGTCATAAAATTATTTTGCATTGATTAAGAAACAACTACCAGTAATTAATAAATGGATGTAAGGAATTATGACATGTAAATTTTTTTTTGATTAATATATTTACATGTATAAATAATATAAAAACTTTTATTCATTTATTTTTTAAATGTGTTTGATATATGATCCATTTAAAAATATTATATGTGACTAAATTGATTATTATACTTGAAATAAATTTTAATGGTAAAAAATGATATATTGTAGATAATTTTTATATTTTAATTTAAAAATAAAATAGAAATGTAAGATGTGGGAAATGCATAATTTGTTTGCATTAAAATTTTATCATAAACTAAAAAGAACAACTATATACTATATGTATATAAAGAAATAAATTTACTTTACATGTATAAGAAAATTATATTATTACAAAATAATATTAAATCATTTGTGTAAAAATGAGTAAAATTATAATTTCAAAATTGTAATTAATATTTTAATATTGATTAACATTTTAAAAACTTAATTAAAATTTTTAGGCTAAATTTATACATCATACTTAATAGGAATAATATAAATATATAAATATACATATATATGTAATAATTGATTTATGATCCATTGATAAATATTTTATATGGATAAATTATATGGACTCATATGTTTAAATTATAAGTCATTCATAAAATTAAGATATATTGGAAGAAAAATTATATAATGTATATTCCTAAATCAAATGAAAGTCTAAGCTATGAGAAATATATATTATGTATTCTATTTACAAATTGTGTGTTTGGGTTTTTTTTTTCCAAAGAATGGTCACTAAATGGTTATTCAATAATAAAATTCAAATATTTTACTTTTGAAATGAATTTACATTTCCTTTCAAAAATTATATAGTTGTGTACTCATTGAAGGGCCTTTATGAATAAAATATTAAAATTTTCCTTTGGAAAAACTATTAATAAAATATGAATTATCAAATTTGAGGTTTTGTGTAATGTTCAAATAAAATATGGCTTGAATAGAATTAACACTATATTATTTACACAATGAATGGGATGGCTTGGTGGTAAAGGAGTTGAATTCCATCCTTGGGGTCAAAGGATCAAATTTCACAAATGACATTTGTTCTGTTTTAACCTAGTTGAAGTGGTGACACATGTCGACATTGAACAATTGATAGGATGGAAAACAATGAAATTAAAAATAATTGAAAAGAAATCTTATTATTTGTATTATATATAATAAATCTATGATAATAAATATTATATTAAAAAAATGTTTCCCAAGTTTTTTTGGTGCAATTTGTAGTAATAAAAAATAATTACACAATGATTAGACTATCATCAATGATTTCAGATGTGTCCTTTGGGACTAAAGGATGAAATATGCCACATCATTGTGCCACTTCATGTTCGTAGTGACTTTAGGGCTATTGGTCATTTTCATCATTTATGATTGGAATATTAATCACAAACTTAGTCATATATTTGAAATTTTTTTCAAGGGTTTGTTTTGTTACCAATGGTTTTGCATTTTATTATGGACAAATGAGTACATGAATTCTAATTCCACTCACACAATGATATGGAACACATTTGCACCAAGATGTGATGGGCAATGGGTGCAAGTGTGCATCCACTAGTTCCAATCAAATCAAACCATTCATATGGGAAAAAATGAAGGTTGTTCATTGGGGGGGGTGCGGGGAGGGGGGTGGGTAGAAGAAGGCTTTTGATTTTCAACAAAGTTAGCAAAGTCCTTTCAAGCTTGGGCATAGGTTGTGGAGATGTTCATGTTTTTTTGTAACATGTGATTTATTGTTTTTTTTACATCGTCATCATCATGGAAGCGAGCTTCACCGAAGAAGTATGGATTGAAAAGGTTTTACATAATGTAGGTCAAATGTCAACATCTTCCATCAATGGTAATTAGTAAAAATGATCTTCCACTACATCTACAAGGTTTGATGATAGTGAGAATGGTTGATCTCATAATAATAAAACATTTCATTCCAATGTCTTCATGACAAGCCATGCCTTCCTCATGATGGGTTGTTTGCCATCGAATGCCCTTAATGTAATTAGAGTTTAGGTTTGGTTTCACCATGTGCACAAAGTTGGCACAAGTATCCCAAAACCCATCCCTCCTTGTGTTGGCTCACACATATTTGGCCTTGGGGATGCAATTGTGATGATGTGCGCCATGCAATGTGTTGACAAAGGTTGTCCATTTTAGATCTATAATAGTTTGTTCAATAACAATTCTTAACTTGAACAACCATTCAACCATTAAGATTGCATGTTTTCATAACTTTTCACATGTGGTATATAATGATGACCTATTTATTGCCCACAACTAGTTTTTTTAATCCTTTTAATTTTACTAAGTTCAAATTGTGTTATATATTAATGTTTTGAGAAATTCAAGTTTTTACAAGTTGTACTAGGTGGCCATTAGACACTCACATGAGATGTATAAAAATTGCTTTCATATGTCGAGATTTAAAAAAATAAAATTTTGGTCATTAGTTGCGTACTTGATTTCTTATTGCAAATGACCTTTTTTTGTTATAGATGTGATTATATTATGGTTGGCATTAACATATACACTTGAAGTCCTTAAATTTACCCAAATGTAACATATAATACTATAGGTGAAAAAAAATAATGGCAATAATTTTGCAAGTTTTATTTAAAATTGTTTAAATCTAGCCACTAATAATATTTAAAATAAAAAAAACTATGTTTACAACTCAATTTATACTCATATTAGATTAAATAATTATGGTCACTAGAGTCATGCTATACATCTTGTTTAAACATCTCAACATGACATGGTTTCAAGTTGTGTCCAAAACAACTATGTATTGTTCACATGGATTTACATTTAGAATATAAGTTTGTAATCATTTTATAGTCATTTAGGACACATGTAGTCATATTGTAGTCATTTAAAACCAAGTTTCGAATGTCATTAGACGGAATTGAACTTTCATCTTCATAGCGTCAAACTAATTCCTTAACCATCCAACCATATTCCAACTTGTGATACATTATATCATTGGATAAGTATAAACATGTATAATCAAATCTTATGCATTATCATATCATTATTTAATTATTTAAGTTCATAATGAAATTAATTTCACATTTTACTTTCATAATTATAATTTATTTAAATAAATATTTTAAATTCAGTATTCAATTTTAATGTTTTAAGTTTATGATTTAGTTATAAATTAAATTAAATTTGTAATGTGTAACTCAATTTAATATTTAATATTTAATTTGGTTCATACATAATTAGGATAATTTTTAATAATTAAGTAAAACTGATTTAATATATTTTTGCACCATAAATTAGAATTAAGATTTCAAATTAAGTTTAATCCATATTTTTAATTCCATACTTTTATAAAAATTATAATTTTCAAAATTTTAGATGTAAGTATATTACATCAGTTTGAATATATATTTCAAAATTTTCAATGTAATTTTTTTAATTATAAACATACACATAAATATCACATGATTTAATTTTTAAAAAATAACATTTATTATCATTGATTAAACCTTTATATAATGTGTATGCATAGTGTCACAATGGTTATTTTCTTTAAACTTTTTGGTTAGGAGCATTTTTCAAACCCAAAAAAATTATTCTAGAATAAATGATATATTAAAATTACTAAATTTAATTTTCATGCATAGACATTATATGTATAATATGAATTCACAAAATATTTAAAAAATATTATTTTGGAAATTTGATTTGGTAATATCACTATTGGTATAAGCATTAGAATTATTGTAAATATCTAGTAACAATAATTTTATGATTTATATATGTATCCATTCACAATTGGGGTTTTAGAAAAACAGAAAAAAAAATTTAGGACTTTTTTTGTGTTATTTTTTACAAATGACATTTACATGGAATAAATTTATGTGAAGAAAATTGAATATTCCAATATAACATAATTCATGTGGTGATGATGATTTTTCACATACATACATACATAATTGTGCATCAATATTTTGGTTTACAAGTAGAATTGTAGAAAATGCCAAAATAAGCTTCTAAAATCAACTAAACGTGGTTTTCCACATGTTTATTTCCTGCACATGTGAATTGCATCTAAAGTTAGGAATTTTGACCTTAGTGAATTATGAATGTAGAAGATAATAGCAAAATGATTCAAAAAAGGAATATTTTTCCCTTGTAGCCTTTTGCTTCAAAATTTAAAAAGTTTGAAAATTTCATATGATTTCTTTCTTTATCAAGTTGATTTAATGTTCCCACATTTATCAAGTTGATTTAATGTTCCCACATATAATGTCATCAAAGGTAATATATTTTTTTAATAAAAAAAGTTTAAAATCAATTGCATTATTTGATGCATTCCTAAATTGAACCTTTATAAAAAATTGTAATATGGACAAAATATTTTAGATCAATCATTGACAGTCAAGGATTCCAAAGGACTATTAAACAACATCAAACAATTGTTGAATTTTTTTAAAAGCTAGTTTTCTTAATATTTTAAGTGTTAGAGCATATAATTATGTATCATAATTTTAATATACTAAACACTAGATAAAAATCTAAAATTTGCTTTATAGTCCTTTCAAAATCAAAATTCCTTTTTGGAACCCTAATTGTGAATGAATCCATATGATTAAAATTTATTTTCAATAGTAATAATGTTATAACAAATAACAAGCATTGGAAATCACAATAATCATAAGTTGAATTGCATAACAATTGTTCAAAATATTAAACAAAAAAAATTATTAATTTGTATGATGTATTAACATCACTAAATTTTGTATTAATGTGGAAATATGGGTCACGGTTTGCTTGAGTGTCTCAAGAATGATAAAAGTATTGTAGTTTTCCAATCTTTCAAAATACCACAACATTTTAAGATGTTTCCACCAACCCTCCCACCTATACATACAAATTGCATAATTACTATGTGTCAAGATCTTAAAACATCCAAATCACATGACTTGTGACAATTCCCACTTTGCGATCAAATCTATAGAAAAATTGGGTATTTGGTGAAAAGAAGTCATATATTTTGGGTATTTTGAAAGTTTGGGACCCATTTGTAAACCATATGACTACAACTTTAAAAGGATTAATTTAAAATATAAAAATAGATAGGGCATTAGAATAGATCATGTTAAATGCACTATGAGGTGATTTTCATCCATTCACACAAAAATCAAAGTATTTTACTATGTGGACAACAAATTGTTGATTTTTAGCACTCCTAACATTCTAGGGGTTCATCAACATATGTAATTAAGCCAATAAGGTATTCAAAAGATGGATATCATATATACATATCAACTTATTATAGTTTTTTTCTTATACTATAACAATTTGTGTAAAAGGTATTTTCTCTATAAAACAAATATTTTGGTGTCTATATAATACCACCAAAATACCATTTATATTCATATCCATGTAAATATTTTCACATTTTTGTGATGTGTTTATTCAATACTACAAGATTATAATTTTACATTTTTATTATCACACATTTACCATTGCATTAGGTGATATTTTTGAGACACTCAAGCAAACCAACACCTAGATAGTAGAAATAATAATAATAATAATATAATGTAGTTACACAAATGTCAAAATGTTCACCCAAAAAATGACTGAAGTTGTATTTACTAATATCATTATTGGTATCAATGGTTTTTTTAGTGTGAATTTTTTTCAATTTGCAAATTTTTTTTGGGGGCTAGAAACAAAATAGTAATAATGTTGTAACAAATAACAGGCATAAAAAGCCTTCAACTTTTTATGGAAAATCTTGAAAAAATAAAATAAAAATGTAGGGTTTTTTTTTTTAATATTGGTTTTGTTAGATTTAGAAGGGCCACTCTTGCAAGTTCCCAAACACTAGAAGGATTACAATTTTTTTAATTCTGAACTTCCCAGGTACTATAAGTTCCAAATCTGGCTAGATCCTCCTGTGGATGGTTGGTAGTGTGGTTATAAAGCCCAAAAGTGAAAAGAAAACGTTGATTGGTATTAGTCCTAGAATTATGGTAAATTTCTAATAATAATAACTATGAATTTTGACATATATGATATTAATTTTCAATACTGATGTAAATAATCTACAAATAACATAAATATTGCAAATAATAATCATTTAAGTTGCAACATGTAACAATTGCCCAAAATATTAAAGCAAAAAATCCTATTAAAACATGATGTATTAATATCACTAAATTTAGTATTCATATCCATATATTAAATATAATAAGAATTATAAGTGTGTGCGCATGCTTTTTTTTTCCCCCATTTTTCTGACATCTAACTTGTTAGTTGCAACTTGCAAGCATCTCAAGAAAATCTTGCATTAAATGGCAACAAGTTCTAAGAACCTATCGACAAAATTCCAAGGAACATTAAAAATTATTTTTTTCTAAAAATAATAATAACAGTATGATTGACATATGATATTAATTGTTGCATGCCACTGATAACTTTAGATCAATTATTTTTGGCGTGGCCTCATGACGTAGTCACTTAGTGACAATAAGCTTAGTTAACAATGGATCAACTGGGGATCTACAGAGTATTGTGATGAACTGCAACCCTTAGCTTGAGCAACGTTTTGATACATATATTCCAAGTAGTCAAGCCC
>Ga0116230_10006000_pt1 | contig 11933 bp, 11 predicted proteins | sample S1TSphfallax_3_FD_88678 | JGI IMG/M metagenome (GOLD analysis project Ga0116230, IMG submission 88678) | Host-associated microbial communities from peat moss isolated from Minnesota, USA - S1T2_Fd - Sphagnum fallax MG | ecosystem: Host-associated > Plants > Peat moss > Unclassified | place...
CGGGCGGGGCAAATCATTTTGCTTGGGCCGGCCCCGCGCCCCCTTTAGCGAAGAAGGCCGCGTGGACCTTCTGGCGAAACTTCCCGATTGGCTGGTCGTGGCCGGCGCCACCGTCGTGGTCGCCTTCGCTCTCTGGCTGCTGCTCAAGCTCCTCCGGCTGGCGCTCTGGCTGGCCCTCTTCGGGGTGCTCTTCATCGGTCTGGCTGCTGCGATCTGGCTCGTGTTCAACTGAACGCTCTTGCGCGCCCCGCCGCCGACCGGTTAACCCTCCCGGGATGAAGTACATCTTCGTAACGGGCGGCGTGGTGTCCTCCCTGGGCAAGGGGCTGACGGCCGCCGCGCTCGGCGCGCTCCTGGAGCAGCGCGGTCTCACCGTCCGCATCCAGAAGTTCGATCCCTACCTGAACGTCGATCCCGGCACGATGAGCCCGTATCAGCACGGCGAAGTTTACGTCCTGGAGGACGGCGCCGAGACCGACCTCGATCTGGGGCATTACGAACGCTTCACCAGCGGCAAGCTCTCCCGCCTGAACAGCCTCAGTTCGGGCCAGATTTACGAGAGCGTCATCCAGAAGGAGCGGCGCGGCGTGTACCTCGGCAAGACCGTGCAGGTCATTCCCCACGTCACCAACGAGATCAAGGAGCGCATCCACGCCGGCGGCAAGGATGTGGACATCCTCATCACCGAGATCGGCGGCACCACCGGCGACATCGAAGGACTGCCCTTCCTGGAGGCGATGCGCCAATTCGCGCTCGAAGCCGGCCCCAAGGATGTCGTGTTCATCCACGTCACGCTCGTCCCCTACCTGGCGGCCGCTGGCGAACTCAAGACCAAGCCCACCCAGCAGTCCGTCGCCAAGCTCCGCGAAATCGGCATCCAGCCCCATGTCCTCGTTTGCCGGTGCGATCACCCGCTCGACTCCGATCTCCGCGACAAGCTCAGCCTCTTCTGCAACGTGCCGGTGAAGGCCGTCATCGAATGCCGCGACGTCGAGCACTCCATCTACGAGATGCCGCTCGCCCTGCAGAAGGAAGGGCTCGACGAACTCGTCCTCGACCTCCTCGGCCTGTCGCGTCCGCCGCCGCCCAAGAACGTGTGGGTGCAGATCGTCCGCCGGCTGCTCACCCCGCGCTTCGCCGTCACGATCGGCGTGGTCGGGAAATACATCGAGCTCCAGGACGCCTACAAATCGGTCTACGAGTCGATCACGCACGCCGGCATCGCCAACAACTGCAAGGTCAACATCCGGCGGATCGACGCGGAGGATCTCGAGAAAAAGGGCGGCCTCGCCCGCCTCAAGGGGCTCGACGGCATTCTGGTCCCCGGCGGCTTTGGCGACCGCGGCACCGAGGGTAAGGTCGCCGCCGCCCGCTACGCCCGCGAACACCGCATCCCCTATTACGGTCTGTGCCTCGGCCTCCAGATCGCGGTCATCGAGATCGCCCGCCACCTCCTCAGGCTCAAGGGAGCAGACAGCACTGAGTTCGACCCGCAATGCGTGGACCCGGTCATCAATATGATGGAGGAACAGAAGAAATTATCCGACAAGGGTGCGACCATGCGCCTGGGTAGCTACGATTGCGCCCTTAAACCCGGCACCTTGGCGGCGCGGGCCTATGGCGTCCCGTCCGTCAGCGAGCGCCACCGCCACCGCTACGAAGTCAACAACGCCTACGTCAGCCGGCTCGAGGCCGTCGGGGTTGTGGTGAGCGGAATCAACAAGCAGCGTAATCTGGTCGAAATCATTGAATTGAAAAATCATCCCTGGTTTCTGGCCGTCCAGTTCCATCCGGAATTCCAGTCGAAGCCGAATCGCGCCCACCCGTTGTTCGCCGCCTTCATCGCCGCGGCGATCAAGTGCGCCGGCGGGGGCAAGCGGGTGCCTCAGCCTTCGCGGCGGAAGACCGCCTCGTCCCGCGGCTGACCCGGTGTCGTCCGGTCCCATGCAATTCGATCCGCGGCGGCTGCTGCTCATTGCCGGCCCCTGTTCGCTGGAGAACGAATCGGTGTGTCGGGCGGTGGCGGCGGAGCTGACCGCGCTCGGGCGGGCCCAACCCGACCTGCAGATCCTCTTCAAGGGCTCGTTCGACAAGGCCAACCGGACTTCGCTGGCGGGCGCGCGGGGCAGCGGGCTGGAGGCCGGCCTCGCCCTGCTGGCGCTCGTCAAACGGGAATATGGTTTTCCGGTCCTGACGGACGTGCACCTGCCGGATCAGATCGCTCCGGTGGCGGCGGTGTGCGACGTCCTGCAGATTCCGGCTTTCCTGTGCCGGCAGACGGATCTGCTGCTGGCGGCGGCCGCCTCGGGCCGGACGGTCAACGTGAAGAAGGGCCAATTCCTTTCGCCGCAGGAGATGGTCTATGTCACGGGCAAGCTGAAGGAGGGTGGGGCGGTCGAAATCTGGCAGACCGAGCGGGGCACGACTTTCGGCTACCAGAATCTGGTCGTCGACATGCGCGCGTTTCCCATCCTGCGGGCCAACGGGTATCCGACGATCTTTGACGCCACGCATAGCGTGCAATTGCCGGGAGCCGGCGGGGGCAAGAGCGCGGGGCAGCGGGAGTTTGTGGCACCGCTCGCCCGGGCGGCGCTCGCCGCCGGCGCGCAGGGATTGTTCATCGAGACGCACCCGGACCCGGCGAATGCGCTCAGCGACGGGCCCAACATGGTGCCGCTGGGCGAGTTGGCGGGGTTGATGGCTTCCTGCCTGGCGGTCTGGCGCGCCGTCCGTTGAGGCGCGGGGTCCAGCCGGTTGGATTTTAACGGGCGGGGCGGGGTGATTCCGTGCTCTTGACCGTACGAGCCGCTCGTTCACACTCATCCCTCACTTGCCGCATGGCTAACTTTCTTATCGACGTTCCCATGCCCTCGATGGGTGCGACTGTGAACGAGCTCACCGTGGTCAGCCTGAAGACGGCGCCCGGCGCGCACGTCGCCAAGGGGCAGAAGCTGGCGGAATTGGAGAGCGACAAATCGATCTTCGACTTCGAATCGCCCTGCGCCGGCACGGTGCGGGCGGTCCTGGTCAAGGGCGGCGAGGTCAAGCCGTCGGGGGCCACGTTCCTCCAGATCGAGACGGATGATGTTAGTCTCCGGCATCTGGAGGCGAAGGGGGAGGCGCCGGCGAATGGCGCGCCTGCGGCGGGAGCCGCAGGCGCTGCGACCGCCGTTCCGGCGGCCCCGGTAGCGCATATTTGGACGCCGCGCGCGACCAAACTGGCCCAGGAAGCGGGGCTCGACCCCGCCAAGCTGACCGACATCGCGGCGACCGGCCCGGGCGGCCGGGTTTCGGGCGACGACGTGACCCGTTACCTGCAAACCCGCAAGGCCTGATCCGGTGCAGACGTCCGCCTGCGACACCGTCTGCATCGCCGGAGTGGGCTTTGCGGTCCCCGCGAATATCCGGGCGAACAGCGAGATCCTCAAGGCCTTCCCGAACCGCACCGAGGACGAGATGGTGCGCCTGACGGGCATCATCGAACGCCGCCACGCCGCCGACGACGAGAGCGCGACCGCGCTCGCCGCAGTGGCCGTCGAGCATGCGTTGACGCAGGCGGCCGTGCCCGTCGCTTCGATCGACGGCATCATCATGGCCACGATTCTGCCCGACCAGCCGGTGCCCTCGATGGCGAGCGCGCTGGCGGCGCATCTCGGGATTCCGCGGGTCGTGGCCTTCGACTTGAACGCCGCTTGCTCCGGCTGGCTTTACGCGCTCGAAGTCGGCCGCGCGCTGATTCGGGGGGGCACCTCCCGGAACCTGATCGTGGTGACGGCGGAACTCCTGTCCCGCATCACCAATCCGCTGGATCAGGAGACGGCCTTCCTTTTCGGGGACGGCGCCGGCGCGGCGATCCTCACCGATGCGACGGGCGGTCACCGCTTGCACCGCATGGGCCTTTCCGGCGACGCCGAACAATTCACCGCCATCCAGCGCACGGGCGGCGGCGCCCTCAAGCCGTGGCCCGATCCGCGGGGGGTGGATATCGACCATTTCTACCTGCAGATGGACGGGGCGGCGGTGTTTCGGCACGCCGTCCTCGGCTTCGCCGAACGGATCGAGGAGACGCTGCGCCGGGAGCATCTGAGCCCGGAGGAAATCGCCTGGGTTGTGCCTCACCAGGCCAATGCCCGCATTCTCAAAGCCGTCAGCAAGCGGGTCGGCATCCCCTTCGACAAGTTCGTGATGACGATTTCGAAATACGGCAACACCAGCGCCGCGAGTGTCTCCATGGCCCTGGGGTGGGCCGCTGAGGAAGGCATCTTCGTCGAGGGCGACAAGATCATCTTCTGCAGCGTTGGCGCCGGCCTCACCTTCGCGGCCGGGCTGCTGGTTTGGTAGGTGCCGGCCTAACCCTCGGATTGAAGTTCGTAGCTCAGGATGCTGAGCGCGTAAACGGCCGCCGTCTCGCAGCGCAGCACGAGCGGCCCAAGGCTGACGGCCTCGAAGCCGAAGGTTTTCGCTCCGCTCATCTCCGCGGGTGTGAAATCGCCCTCGGGGCCCACCAGCCAGAGCACCTCGCGCGGCGAACGACCCTGCGCGGTGCGGAAGGCGGTGAGCACCGATTTGAGCGGGCGAGCTCCTGGCTGGAGGCTGGCGATCAGCTTCAGCTCGTACCCGCGCGCCGACTCCATGAAGGCGCCGGCGGCCTGCACGGGCGCGATCTCCGGCAGCCAGGGATTGCCGCATTGCTTCGCCGCTTCGAGGGCCGCGACCTGCCACTTCTCGATCTTGCGGTCCGACCGGGTCCCATCGAGACGCATCTGGGTGCGCTCGCTCTCCAGAGGTACGATGCGCGCGGCGCCCAGTTCAGTCGCCTTGCGGACGATTGCGTCCATGGCGGTACCCAGCGGCAGGGCCTGGCCGAGGGTCACGCGGTAGGGGAGGGGCTTGGCCCGCTGGGCGAAGCGGACCTTGAGCAGCGCCGCCCGCCGATCGGCGATCCCGAGGCTGCAGATCCATTCACCGCCATGGCCGTCAAACGCCACCACCGTCGCGCCATCATTGGCCCGATTCACCGCCACCAAGTGATGGGACTCCTCGGGCGAGAGGGTGATATGGGTCGGGTCCGCCGTCGGGGGTTGGGCGAAGACACGGAAGTCGGGCATTCGATAAGCCGACTCATCTGAAGGGGTGGTGTCAAACCCGCGGGCGCGTCACATCGCTGGTCGGGGGTTTCATGGCGTTGGTGTTCGACTGCTACGTTCGGCCAGCTGCCCGAGCCTCAAGGCGAGATTTCTGGCAATTCCCGCCTTGCCAGTGTTTTCGACTTTCCGTGGGATGGTCAGCCGTTCGCCCGGGTGGCGGAATTGGCAGACGCAGCAGACTCAAAATCTGCCCCTAGCGATAGGATGTGGGTTCGACCCCCACCCCGGGCACCAGTTAAGCACCTTGGCAGCAATAACTTAACTTTTGGTGGAGGCTAGGTTGCCAGTTGACGTGGCAACCTTGGTATGTCCACCAACACTACGTTAGTCACGATCCGGTTGCTCCAAGCCTTCCCGGACGCCGGCCACGAACTCGATTTCCTTGGCTGCAGCACGATCTCCGAAGGTCCGTTGCTCGTCGCGGGAGGAATCGACGGTGCGGCGCGCAACCCGCGCTAATGGATTGAGCGGCGAAGAGGGGTGGTTGACTACCAGATAGGACTAGATAGTCATCTGTTATGACCACCAAGCGCATTCCGGTCTCCAAATTCAAGGCCCATTGCACCGCGCTCTTGCGTGAAATGCGGACCAAGCCGCAGCGCTGGCAGATCACCAACCGAGGCGAGGTCATCGCGGAGGTTAGGCCGCCTGAGCCGACCTCGGTTCCCGATCCCGGCCAGTGGCTGGGCAGCTTGCGGGGTAGCGTGACTTATCGCGAAGGTTGGGACCGGCCGGAGGATGCGGATCAGTGGGAGGCTAACCGGTGAAATATCTGATCGACACGCACGTGCTGGTCTGGGCGGTCGACCATCCTGAGCAACTTTCGGCGAAGGTCCGGAAACTCATTTTGGAGCGAGCGAGCCTGCCTTTGGGGGTGGCGGCGATTTCGCTTTGGGAAATCGCAACGAAGGCGAGTTCGGGCAAGCTGGTCCTGAATCGGCCGGTGGCGGCCTGGATCGCGGCGGCGGTCCGGCCGCCGTTTGTCAGCGTGCTGCCGTTGGACGAGCGCGTGGCGGTGGAATCCGCGCAGTTGCCCGAGCCGTTTCATCGGGACCCGGCCGATCGGATGATTGTCGCCACGGCCCGGATTCACGGACTCACGCTGCTGAGCAAGGATCAGGCGATCTGGGACTATGCGCACGTGAAGACGGCGTGGGAGTAGCCGACCAGCCTCCGCTGGAGTCCTTGGGCCCCCGCCGCATGATTGAACGCCTCGGGTCCCGCTCAGGCAATATCGACGAGTTCCGTCTGCGGCGCCGCATCCTGAGTGTCGGTGAAGTCTGACGCCTGAGCTGCGGCGATCCGCGGACGCAGAGTGGGCTGAATCGGGGCGGATACGGGGGCGGGCTGCCGGGTGGTCCCGCTGGAGGCCCGGCCCGAGCGTTCGGTCGGATCCTTCACGAGCGTCATGAGTCCGTCGACCGTCTCAAGGAGAAGGCTCGCCTGCGTGTCGAGTTCCTCCACGGCGCGGGCGGTGTCTTCGGCGCCGGCTGCGTTATCCCGGGTGATGGCCTCCATCCGCGCGAGGCTGGAGCTGACCGCGACGAGCCCGGTGGACTGCTCCTTGGAGGCCGAGGCGACTTCGGTCATCAGCGTGTGCATCTGCCGGGTCATGTCAGCGATCCCGGTCAGTCCCGCTTCAAACTTGGCCGAGATGTCCGCGCCCTTGGCGCTCTTTTGGATCGAGTCGGCGATCTTGTCGGCCGTCTCCCGCGCCGCACTGGCGGCACGTTGGGCGAGGTTCCTAACTTCGTCGGCGACGACGGCGAATCCGGCGCCGGCCTCCCCGGCCCGGGCGGCCTCGACCGCAGCATTGAGCGCGAGAATATTCGTCTGAAAGGCGATTTCGTCGATGGTCTTGATGATCTTCGCAATGTTGTCCGACGCGAACTTGATGTCCTGCATCGCGGTCACCATCTCACGCATCTGCCCGTTCCCTGACTCGGTGGCCTGGCGGGCCTGGTGGGCCAGCGTGAGCGCGGTGTGCGCGCTCTCGGCATTGCGCTTGGTCATGCTGGCAATCTCCTCGATCGAGGCGGCGGTTTCTTCGAGCGAGGCGGCCTGGGAGGACGCTCGCTCGGCGTTCGCCGAACCCTCCTGCCGGAGCACGCCGGTCCGCTCCGCCACCTCGCTGGCGATCTGCACGACGACGTCATTGAGTTTGCCCTGGAGCGCGATCATGCGCTGAAACATGCGGGCAATGACCAGGAGTACGGAGGTTTCAGCCACGACGAAAACGGCGTGCATCGCCACGATGCCGAAGCTCGCCTGATAGTTGAACACGGCGTGCGGAAAGAGCAGCCAGAAGAGCACATGGTGGACGGCGATCGTGCCGGCGGCCGCCAGCAGGACGCTCATCCGCGCCATCGAGACGAGTACCGCCAGCATCACGAAGACGTGGAAGTGCATCTCGATCATCCCGCGGCCGAGGCCGATCAGCAGGGCGCTGTAGCCCAGGGCCGCCGAACCGAAGGCCAGTTCGGTGAGCAGGCTGTTCGGCCTGAGCAGATGCAGTCCGAGCGGGCCCGAGAGCAGGAGCAGGCTCATGCCCAGGGCAAAAAGGGTCCCGGTGTGAAAATACCACGCGGTCACCAGCATGAGTGGTAGATGCAGTCCGAAAAGGATCAGCGCGAACCAGCTGATGCGCCTTTGGTAGGCGAGTTCGTAGGGAGTCATAGGGCGTGGCTGTAGGTGAGGTGGTGTTCGGCGTTGAACAGAGCTAGCCAAGGGGCTCGCCGCACTGTGGTGAGCCCGTCGAGCGGAACGGCGTCGGCTCGCTCCACCGTGAAGCCGGCCGCTCGCAGCCTATCCTTCAGGCGGGGTTCATCGGCCAGCAGCCACACCGTTTCCGCGAGATGGGCGGCTGGGCCGCGCGCGATCAGGCGATCCGCCACCGCATCGGAGATTCCGCAGTCTGAGCCCAGCACGTACCAGGCAGTGTGAGCCTGTCCGACCGAAGCCAGCTTGAGCTCGGCGGACGCCGTATCCGTGGGGCCGTGCTGCCCGACCAGGTAGGCTCCGAGCAGGCTCGTCGAGACGAACCAACCCACAAAAAAGAATATTCCAAGCGAGGATGGCTTCGCCGCTCGCGGGTAATCCGTCGTCGCCGAGTGAGACGAATAGGCCAGGGTGGGATGGCTGCGGACGTTCGGCATGGGTAGATAATTACCGCAAATGACTTGTGGTCTTCGCAGTGTGGGCCCTTCTTCGGCGCGTGAGGGAAATTCCTTAGGACTAATTTGCTCCGCCGGCGGAAAATGAAGCGGGCAGAACACAATTTTCGTATCCAATTTAACTTTAAAGTATTGGACGCCATGAGGGGCCGCCTCCTGTGTCTCATGGCCATGGGGTGCCTCGTGGCTGGCTGTCGTAGGGAGACCCAGGTGGAGCTGGGTGCGCGGGCCCAGGTTCTGCATCTGGGCAATGGGGCCGAGCCCAAAGAGCTCGATCCGGCGACGATGCAGGCGGAGGTCGAGTACACGATCGATACGGCCCTCTTCGAGGGGCTCGTGAATATTGCGAACGACGGCGAAACCATCCTGCCCGGCGTCGCGGAACGGTGGGAGGTGTCCCCGGATGGTTTGCGTTACACGTTTCATCTCCGCCCGGACGCGCAGTGGTCGGATGGCAGTCCGCTCACCGCCGCTGATTTCGTCTATGCGTTTCGGCGGGTCTTCACGCCGTCGCTCGGTTGCGAGAACAATGTCTACGGCTATGCGATCACCGGGGCGCGGGCCATGCAGGAGGGGCGGGGCACCGCGTTGGGCGTGAACGCGCCGGACGCCCACACGATCGAGATCCAGCTCGATTTCCGGACCCCGTATCTCCTCTACATCCTCGCCGGCGCGCCATTCGTGCCCGTTCCGCGTGCAGTGGTCGAACGCTTCGGGGGCGGGACCACGACCGGCACGGCGTGGACGCGCCCGGGCAATCTGGTCGGCAACGGTCCCTTCGTTCTCGCTGCGTGGGAGCCGAACCAGGTTTTGGTGGTCACCCGAAATCCCCGCTATTGGGACCGAGGGAGGGTTCGGCTGCGAGAGGTCCGTTTCTATCCGACCGACAATGGAGAAGCGGAGGAGCGGGCTTTCCGCGCCGGTCAGCTGCACGTCACCTATCGGTTACCCCTCAGCAAGCTGGCGGCGTATCGGAGCCGGGGGGATCCGCGACTCCATCTCACGCCGCAGTTGGACTCCCTCTACCTGGTGTGCAACGTGGCGAAACGTCCTTTGGCCGATGGCCGGGTCCGACGCGCACTCGCGCTCGCGATTGACCGGAATCGGATCGTCCCTGCCGTCGGCCAGGGCGGACTCAGCCCGGCTCATTCGTTGACCCGGCCCGGTACCGCGGGCTATGTACCGGCAGCGCTGGTCGATTTTGATCCGGCCGGCGCCCGGCAACTGCTGGCCGAAGCAGGCTTCCCGGGTGGCAGGGGATTTCCCGTTGTGCGCCTCCAGTTGGGGAACGGATCCGGCACCGCACTCGCGGAGGCGATCCAGGCGGGATGGCGGGAATCGCTCGGCGTCCGGGTGGAGATCGAAACGCAGGAGCAGAAGACCTTCTTCGACGCCCTGCGAGTGGGTGATTTCCAGCTCGGGCTGATGGCGTTCTTCTATGGCGTGAACGCCCCCGAGACGATGTTGATGGTCGCGCAAAGCGGGTCGAATTGGAACAACACCCACTGGAAGAGTCCGGCCTTCGACCAGGCTTACCACGACGCGAACTTTGCCGGCGACGAACCGACCCGGCGCGCGGCCTTCGACCGGATGGAGCACATCCTGCACGACGAGGCTGCGTTCATCCCGGTGGCTTTCGTCAATCAGCCCCATCTGGTCAGCCCAATGGTCAGAGGGTGGAGGGACAATGCGCTCTACGTGATCGACTGGCGGGAACTTTGGCTGGCGCGCTGAGGGCGGCTCGGGCGCGGACTAGGGTGTCGGCGTCCACGCGTCGCCGAGCACAAAGGCAGGTTCGGTGTAATGCGCGATCGTTGCGGCGTCGTGCGCCGGCGTGAGTTGCCGGGAGGCGGGGAGGCGGGCGGCGGAGGCAACGGGTTTTCCTCGGATCGTGCGGCTGTCTGATTCCCAGAAGTGGAGTTCGGACGAGTGGGCGGCGGTGACGTCAGGCTGACCCTGCAGCTGCCAGGCGACCGCACCGACGCTGTCGCCGAGGATGCAGTCAAGCAGCACCACTTCGCTATGGGGGAAACGGTCGGGCTCGATTCGCGCGAGGTAGGCGTCGGTGACGCCGGGGGCGCCCTCGAAGCGGCAGGCGTGAAAGACAAAACCGTGGTTCGTGGCGGGATTGCGGACCTGGCTGTAGTACGCCCCGGAGCGGAGTTCGCGGAAGGTGCAGCCCTCGAAGAAGCACGGGCCGGTGCCCCAGAGGAAATCGACATCCCCGGTTACGGTGCAGCCTTTGACGTAGGCCTGGCCGTTGATTTGGAGCGTATCCTGATAGCTGAAGAGATCGACGTCGGCGACGATGGCACGCGCGTGGACGGTGCCATCGAGGATGATCGCTTCAGCCTGGGAGCCGCCGGGCGGGGTAAGGTTGCGAAAAGTGAGATTCGTGAGCGTGAGGCCCTCGGCTCGCTCGGCGAGAAAGACGCCGCGGTGATAAACGCTCTTTCGGCGAGGGGTGGCTGCGGTGGAACCAGCGGATGCGCCGGGCGCGGTGCCGGCCAAATCCGCCGGCGAATGGCCGTTGGCATAGGGATTTGAGCTCGGATTGAACCGGGCGTTGTTGGCGTAGGCGATCACGCAGGCGGTGCGAGCTTCGCCGCGGATCGTGAGGTTATGCTTTTCCGCGAAGGCGACGATTTCCAGGTAGGTGCCGCGGCGGACGAGGAGGGTCCGCGGGCGACGGTTTCCCGGCGGGATGAAATCGAGCGCGCCCTGGAGGGTGCAGAAATCGCCGCTGCCGTCTTCGGCCACCCTCAGGAGGCCGGCATCGGGGGCGGGAGTCGCCGCCTTGGTCGTGAAGGTCCACGCGGCGCGTGGGATGGCGGCGGAAGGCTGATCGCCGACGCGAAAGATGCCGGCGTCGACCGCGACGGCATAGGCGGTGTTGCGCGCGAGCGACTGGTTGGGCAGCGCAATGCGGACTTCGTTCCCGGCGATGGAAACGGGGCGGTAGCGAAAGCCCGGGATACCCCCGATCGATTGCGTCGCGATGGGTTCGGCGACGTCCACCGCCGCGACCAATTTACCCGTGGCCTGCTCGTACACCGAGACCCTGCCCGCGGCACCGAGTTGGGCTGGCGCGGGGAAACGCAGTCGGAGGGGCGTATCCGAACAGACGTCGATCGCGCCGGGGAGGGGAGAGAGGGGGGGCGCGGGGACGGCGTGCAGGGTGGTCCCGTTGGCGGCGGCGATCATGAGCGTGAGCGAGGCAACGAGGGCGGGAAAACGCACGGAGGGGAAGGGTGGAACTGGGATGGGTCGGGGAGCGAGGGGCGAGGGTGAGCGATACGGTTCTGCCGAATTAACGCAAATTAAGGGTTGGTTCATGTTCGTTTAGCGTTGGCCATCCAGGGTGGGAGCTCTCCAGTCTGGTTTTTGCCTTTACCCCTCAACCCAATGGTTAGTCTGCAGGTTTGATTGCCCCATGAAGACATTCACGAAATTCGCCCTGTTCGCCGCTCTCAGCGTCTCGGTCGCGTGGGCGGCCGATATGGCCCCCGCCGCCCCGGCCAAGCCCAAGAAGAACTGGACGGCCCCGGCGACCAAGATCTACGCCCAGACGCTCGTCGAGCAATTGATGGCCGCCCATCCCGAGTTTCAGAGC
>Ga0116230_10006001_pt1 | contig 11933 bp, 11 predicted proteins | sample S1TSphfallax_3_FD_88678 | JGI IMG/M metagenome (GOLD analysis project Ga0116230, IMG submission 88678) | Host-associated microbial communities from peat moss isolated from Minnesota, USA - S1T2_Fd - Sphagnum fallax MG | ecosystem: Host-associated > Plants > Peat moss > Unclassified | place...
CCAGAACCGGACTGTGCGCAAAGACGCTTGCCTCTGGATTGCTTTCTATTTCGAGACCGAGGAGGTGCTGACGTCGGCGGCACGGGTGAAAGCGATGCGCGGCGGACTCGCACACAACCACTCTTGGACGGAACTTCGGCAGTGCAAATTCGAAGAATCCCGGACTGTAAAGGTCCTGCTGTCCTCAATCTGGGACGACGTAGACCGCCGCCTAAGCCAGTTGAAGGATGCACAGCAGATGGTGGTTGCGGATCCGGAGATTCTGCGCGGCACGCCTGTCATCCGGGGAACCCGCATCCCGGTGCATGACGTTGCCAGTCTGGTCGACGCCGGCACACCAGCTGACGAGATTCGGGAGATCTATCCACGCCTCACGCCGTCGCAGATCGCGTTGGCTTCAATCTACGCGAAGGCGAATCCTCAAAGAGGCCGTCCCCGGCGGCGGAGCTTCCCCGTGAGTCTTACGGTTTCCGTTTCCAAGAAGCGACTTCGTGGCTCCTCTCTAGGAGGCTAGGAGTTTGCAGAAAATACTCATTGATGAAAACCTGAGCCCTTCGCTGGCAGCAGACGCCCAGCAGAAGGGCTTTGTTTGCTCGCATGTGAATCACCTCGGAAAGGCGGGCACAAAGGACTGGGAACTCAAGCGAGTCATCCTCGAAGGCGACTGGACCTTTGTTACGAACAACAGCATCGACTTTCGCGGGCCAGCAGGCAAACCGGGATCTGCTGGAGAATGCGTCGATGTACGTCTGCATGCAGGGCTGGTGTGCATCGACGCTTCCTTCGGTCTGAATCTCAACCTCCAACGGCAGCTTTTCGCGCTGATTCTTGACGAGCTTGTGAAGAACGGCGATCTTACCAACCAGTTGCTCGAAGTTGGCGTCAAGAAGGACGGCAAGGTGGAGCTTCGGCGCATCGCCTTTCCTGCGGAAGATGCCTGATTCGGGCATTGGTCGGCTTTTCCTTAGCCTGCCAGTAAGCTGGAACCCAGCGTTAGGCCAGTTCTCAACACTTTGATGGAACGGTCAATTAGACCGTTGTGAAGCAGAAGACGAAACCTGCCTGCCGGTCAGCGACGAAGCTGATCCGCCCCCTGCACGAAACAACCGACAATCGAGCCTTTAGGAGGTATCTCTGGTGGAGACGACCTTCGACTACCCGCCCCCATCGCATGAGCGCTGGAAGCGTGCAGGCGCTAAACATATTTTGGTTCTATACCTCGGTCAAATCCGGAGCCGCACCCGTTGTCTGGTCGCCCGTGGACTTGTTAGCTGAAGACGGCGGGTTCGCGATACTCTCTAGCGCTTCCCGCTTCGCCTTCATCCGCACGTGCAGGTAGTCCCGGAAAACCTCCTTGGAAACGTGTCCGACAATTTGCCTGATTGTCTCCTCTCCAGCTCCGCCTTCGGCCAGTTGCGTGATTAGCGTGTGGCGATGATCGTGCCACCTGCCGGTCACCTTCGCGTTCGTCCGAAGGTTCCGCCACGCGGTCTTGATCGTGGTCACGTGACGCGTAGGGTCCCAGGGGCGTGGCCTACCAAAAGGAAAGACAAACCACTCCGGACGAATCTCTTTGAATTTCTTCCGATACCATGCCATGTGCTCGTCGATGGCCTCCTGGAGAACCGAGTTGATTGGAATCGTCCGCCCTTCTCCGGCTGCCGTCTTGCTCTCTCCCACCTGGATAAAGTTCTTGTCCAGGTGAATCTGGCTCCAGGCGAGCGACTTGATCTCGGCGTCCCGCATTCCAGCGTTGAGCGCCATCGTGAGCGCGAGATGAATATGAGGAGAACGCGAATTGCGTGACAACTGTCGCATCTCCTGAGTTTCTTCGAGTTCATACGCCTTGCCGATCTTGCGCCTAGATGGTAACTTCAGCTTCTTCCTCTTGCGAAGCCGGACGCGAATTACGTCGCCCGACTCGCCCATCATGGTCAAAAGAAAGCGCACCTCTTCATTGATCGATTTAGGCGCTGCCGACTCCTTCAGCCGATCGGTCTGATATTTGAAGACTGCGGATTCATCGATGTCGACGAGCAGCGCATCGCCAAGCAGACGCACAACATGACCGATCGCATATTCGGCGAAAGTAACGCCACGAAAACGAAGCCTGTAATCCTCCAGATACTCGTCGGCCACGTCTCGCAGTTGGCGAACGCGAGTCTCCCGTTTCTTAGGAACGTTGTTGAAGCCCTGTTCAAGCTCGCGCCGCCTCTGGCTCTCGGCGTTCTTGGCCACCGTTTTGGAGGTTGATTTGGACGACTCTCGGATGAACTGTCCGGCGAAGTAAAACTTGTACCACCAGACTCTGCCGCGTGGAAAAACTGCCATAGGTCACTCCTTGCTCTCGTTGAAGCGCGAACGCCGAAGCGGTTCGAGCAAGTGGAGATTGGAGCAGGAGGAAAACTCGCGCAAATGGGCGTTCAGCCGAAGGCCGGGCGGTGGTCGAATCCGTTTGCTGAGGAGGGGATCAACTGAGCAGGATTGCTATGGACAGGACATCCATTCTGATAGAGCGTGGGCACAAAAATGGGCACAATTTGAAAATTTGGCGTGTTTTTTTGGCTGCTGAATCTTGCTTTAAGTCGTTGATTTTATTGGCTCCTCAGGTAGGACTCGAACCTACAACCCTTCGGTTAACAGCCGAATGCTCTGCCATTGAGCTACTGAGGAACGTGTGGCGTATACGCTCTACTCACTAAAGTTATCAAAAGCTGGCCCATTGCGTCAAAACTGGCCTGAAACCGGCACGATCGGGCGGTCAACCGGCGAGCGCCGCCTCCACCGCGGCAGCGGCCCTTGCACCCGATACCAACGCGCCCTGAATCGATGCGCTCGATACATGGTCGCCGCAGAGGACGATGCCGTTGTCTTGCGGCGCCTGGCGGGGTGGCTGAAAGCTGGTTTGCATGGGCAGGGCGTATGCGATCGGATAGCCGCCGAGCGCGCCCCAGGCATTGACCTGGTTGCCGAACCAGCGCCGCATCTGGGTTCGCACGTCGGATTCGAGCGACTCCATGGCTTCGTCGGTTTCCGGGGCGGCGCCTACGATGTTGGCGCAGATCAGGTGCGCTCCGGACGGCGCGTAGGCTGGCGAGACCAGGCTCATCACTGCCAGGTGGTTGACCGGGCCGGCCGTCGGACCGTCGCCGTTGAGCACGATCACTGGCTCGTCCACCGGCGATTGGGGCGCGGAGTAGTAGATGGTCGTGGTGCGATTCCAGACGCGGGCGGGCGCGGCGCCGGGCTTGCGCAATTGAGCCAGCAGCGCCTTGGCTTCCGTTTCGCGGGCGGCCAGCACGACCTGCTTGGCGGGGAAGCTGCCCGCGTCGCCCGCTTCCACGCGCCAAGTTTCGCCTTCCTTTTGGATTCCCGTCACTGCCGCGTTGCACTTGAGCACGCCGTCGGGCAGCGCAGCGGCCATTTGCGCCGGAATCCGTTCCATGCCCAGCTCGGGGACGGCGGCGTATCCTGTGGCGAAGACGCGAAAGAGCCAGCGAAACCAGCGGGCTGAAGTGGAAAGATTCCGCTCCAGAAAGATGCCGCCGAAGAACGGCTCGAAAAACCGCTCCAGAATGGCCGGGGAAAAACGTCGACGCCGCAGCCATTCTCGCGTCGACTCTTCGGGCATGGCGAAGATTTGCTCGTCGGTGACCTTGAGGCAATCGCCGCGCAGTTGGGCCACGCGCCACTTGTCTCCGAGGGGGACGATGGGGTCGAAGGCAAAAGAAACCGCCTTTTGCAGCTCACGAAACGGGTCGGCGAAGCGATGAAAACTGCCGGCCTGGCGCACCAGCGCGCCGGGCAAGAAACTTTTAAGCGCCAGCGCGTCGTAGTCGAGGGCGCGCCGGGCCTCGGGATACTCGGTCAAGAGCACTTGAAAGCCGCGATCAAGGCGGAAGCCTTCGACCAGATCGGTGCGAATGCGGCCGCCGGGGGCATCGGACGACTCCAGCAGCAGGACGTTGCGGCCAGCAGCGGCCAAATCCCGCGCGCAGGCCAAACCTGCCAGACCGGCGCCGATGACCGCCACGTCCAGTTCCGGGTTGGGAGCGATGATCGGGTTCAGGAGCGTTGCGGTAGCCACGGCTTGAGTATACGGCCCCGGCTCACTGAAGGGTTTCCAATCCGGCTCGTACAGCGGCTGTTTCAGACCGTGGTTTGGCAATCAAAATGCGCATTTTGCGCCAAGAACCGGGGGGTCTAGGCGAATCCTGCTTGTACACCTCTGCAAAGGCTTGGCTTACGGCTAAATTGAGGGCGCTGAAACGGCCTTTTTATGCGGTTCATCCGCACTATTTCGACAAATTCGCAACAGCATTTCTCGGATTTGGATTCGACCCCCAGGGCAATCGCATTTGGAACCGTTCAAGTTTGGATTTTGCCGACGAAGCCTGGATGGAAATCGAAATTGATATCACGGGCCGCGCGGAATGCGGCAGGAACTAACGCGCGACATCTTTTTCGGAGTGTCTTTCGGGACGAGTGAAGTCGTGTGCTCTTAGAAAGCAAAAGTTTTTCAGTTTTGCAACCAATTCCCCGCCGTCACGCAGGGTTGATGGCTTATAGCCAGTGTCCTGAGCTGGAAATTCGTTGCGGTATTCGGAGGATACTGTTAAGCGTAAATCTCTGAAAAGCGGATCCTTCGCTCCGCTCAGGATGACAACGTTTGTGAGAACAAGTTCAGACTCGGGACGCTAGTAGAGCAGCACCGCGACCCGGTATGCCGTGAAGGCCGTTTGGGGCGTGTCGGCTGGGCCCTTGGGATCGCAGGCGCCGACGGCCGCCTGCGTGTACTGGCCGCTGGCTAGGGCTTGCGCCAGCTCCGGCGGGAGTTTAGCGATCTCGGGGCTTTGCCAGCGCATGAGAAAGCTGGCTTTGAGGCCGAGTGTGGCCGCGGATTTGCCTTCGTCAAGAGCGCAGAAGCGGCGCGCGCCGTCCACGGCTTGCTGGGCGGCTTGGCCGCTGAGTAGGGTGACTCCGCGCAGGGCGACGGCGGCGGCGACTTTCGACTCGACCTCCGCCGGAGTGAGCGCGGCGACGGACTGGGAGTAGTCGGCGACGGCGTAGAGGACGCCGCGCGCGGGGACGAGCGCCACACCGATGCGGTCGATTTTGGGGTTGAGCAGGTTGTCGTGGTGGCCTGGGGAGCGCATCCATCCGTCGTGGATCTGCTCGGGCGACTGGCCGACGGCGATGTTTTCTTCGATGAGGCTGAAGCGGGCTCCGGCCGTGGCGGCGCGCTCGGGCAGGCCGGGTTCGCCCCCGTAGCGATGGGCGATTGGGCCTTCCTGCGCCATACGGAGCGCGTGGGCGCGGGCGGCTGCGGCGAGCGCCGCGTCCCACTGGAGCGGCGCTGCGCCGGCCTCGGCGCGGGACTGGTTGGTCAGGTCCATGACCTTACGCTCGTCCGGGGATTGGGCCACGGCGGCGGCAAGTGGTACGGCAAGGGCGGTTAGGCCGAGCAGACCGCGAATTGCTCTTGCGAACCTCATCCCAGACACGATAAATCCGGCAGTGTGACGGTTTCAATTGCCTTCTACGGACGCCGGCGAAGCATCCCTCAGGGCCTAAAGGCCATGTTGTTCTCACGGGCTTTTTCGGCACGACTGAAGTCGTGCCCTTTCACAAAGCCAGGCCAAGAGCGTTTTCTTGCGGCGGGCTGACGCTCCCTGTTCCCTCCGCCGGTTCCAAGTTCGTTTGCCGTGGGAACCCGGAATGTGCCACATCCACTCGCGCTATGCTCAAAGGAGAGCGATGACGAGACCATCCGCAATTTGGGAAAGGACGCTCCTTTGGAGCCGCAGGCAGCCGCTGGCGGCGGTCGGGCTGGTGCTGTTGGCAGGGTTTGTACTGGGCGGGTTGCTGGCGCCGTGGATCGCGCCGGCGAATCCGAATGCGATCGACCTGCTGCATCGGCTTCAGGGGCCTTCCGCCGCGCACTGGTGCGGCACGGATGAGCTGGGCCGGGATACGCTTTCGCGCTTGCTTTGGGGCGCGCGGCTGTCGCTGGCGGTTTCGGTTTCTGTCGTCGGGATTTCGCTCGCGCTCGGCCTCGGGATCGGCGGGCTGGCGGGATACAAGGGCGGCTGGACGGACCATCTGCTGACGATTTTCGCGATGAACACCTTTCTGGCGCTGCCGGGGATTTTGCTGGCGATCGCCTTTGCGGCGTTTCTGGGGCCGGGATTTCAGAATTTGGTGCTGGCGCTGGCGATCGGCGGCTGGGCCGGGTATGCGCGGCTGGTGCGGGCGCAGGTGATGGCGGTGAAGGAGCGCGAGTTTGTGGAGGCGGCGCGGGCGCTGGGCGCGAGCGGCCCGCGGCTCTTCTTTCGCCATATTCTGCCCAACATGATGCAGCCGCTGCTGGTGCAGGCGGCGATCGGGATGGGCGGCGTGATTCTGGCCGAGGCGACGCTATCGTTTCTGGGGCTGGGCATTCCGGCGCCTGCGCCGAGTTGGGGGTCGATGCTCAACGACGCGCGGTCGCATCTGTTCGACTCGCCGCATCTGGTGCTCTTCCCTGCCCTGGCCATGGCCCTGGCGGTATTGAGCTTCAACTTTCTGGGCGACGCGCTGCGGGATTATCTCGATCCTCATACGCGCATTCAAATGGGGCTGTGAACGTGGTACATTGCATTGACATCTTGAAAGAAAAGAAGGATTTCCGACATGCCCGCGAAGCCTATCAAGATTGGCGTCCTCTCCGACACGCATGGGCTGCTGCGACCGGAAGTCTTGCCGTTTTTGGCCGGCTCGGCGCATATTCTGCATTTGGGCGACGTAGGTGGGGCGGAAATTCTTCCCGCGCTGCGGAGAATTGCGCCGGTAACGGCAATCCGGGGCAATATCGACGCGCGTGGGCCGTGCGCGGAGCTGCCGGAGACGGAAGCGGTCACGCTGGCCGGCTTGACTTTCTACCTGCTGCATGACTTGGAGCAGTTGGACCTGGACCCAGCGGCGGCGGGATTTGCGGCTGTGCTATCCGGACACAGCCACAAGCCTTCGATCGTTCGCAGGAAGGGTGTACTTTATTTGAACCCAGGGTCGTGCGGTCCGCGGCGGTTCCACATGCCGGTATCCTGCGCGGAAATTCTCATCCGGGCGGATGGGAAGCTGGAAGCGGAGTTACTGTATCTGCCCATTACTTGAGTGGGCGCTCAGCCGCCGCGGAAGCGAAACGCTTCAGAAACTGAAGCGGCTGCCGATCGTCGGAGCTAGATTGTTGTCGGATTTGTAGGGAACGCCGGGGCCGTGCGGGATGGCGATGGCTAGTCCGCCGCTGACGAAGGAGTAACTGACTCCGGCGAAGGAGTCGAAACGCTTGGTGAAGCGGTGATCCACATAGAACGAGCCTTCGTTGAGGGTGCCGGCGCAGGAGGCGCGGAAACCGGCCGCCACTGAACAGGTTTGCGGAACGCGGAAGTCGTTTTGCCGCTGCTGATACCAGGCGAAGGTGGCGTCGGTCTTCTTGCGATACGTGTACTTCGCGCCCGTCCACCAGATCTGGACCCGCTTTTCCGAATCGAGATTGTTGTCTTCGACACCGCTCATGAAATAGCCGCCCTGGTCGGATGCGCCTACGCCCAGCGGATTCTTCGGATTGTTCTGCCAGATGTATTCGTAGCCGGCGTAGACCTTGATCTCCTCCGTTGCGTACTTCACCGCACTCATCACGGCGTTGTTATCGGTCACGATGCCATAGACGGTGTTATCCGTCGAAATCAGATTGGCCCCGGAGATAGGGGTTGTGTCGATACTGTCGGTGGTCGATTCATAGCTCTGTTTGACAGCCTGAGGCCCCAGCAGCGGGTTCAGCACGCTGATGGCCTGGTTGTAATGCTGGTAAACGATGTCGCCGGAAAACTTGCTGTAACTACCTCCCAGGTCGAATCCATAGGCGTTGTTATGCGCTTGTTCCGGTGTGCAGTCCGCCGCCGTCCAGGAATTTCCCGCCGCGGCGGCAGGAGCGTAGCAGCCGGCGGAGCCATCGGCGAACTTATACATAGCTCCGAAGTGGGCCGGACCGAGGGCAATGCGATACTTCAGCGCGTCGTCCCAGCGGGAGTCTTCGGTATCGCCGCCGCCGGCCATGGTTCCGTTATAGCCTATGTAGGAGAAAGCATAACTGCCAGTGGCCGGATCGTAGAGAAGCATGGCGTCGGTGCCTAGCGAGCGCTGGCGGCCGAAGGTCAGCGTGCCGATGTGCGCGTTCGAGACTCCGGCGTAGTATTCGTCGTTGAAGGGCTGGCCGGCTCGCGCGCCGTCGATGGCGATCGAATAGCTGGCTCTGGGCAGGCCGTTGTTGACAATGTCGGTTTCGGAGGCGTTGGCCAGCAAGCCGGATTGGGGATTGATGCCGGTGGAGACGTTGAAGACGGCGTACCATTCGTGCGCGAACCCAATCTTGCCCCGGACGCCGAAACCCGTCTGCTGCAGGTTGTTGGGCGCGATGAGGAAGCGATGCTCGTAGCCGTTGCGGTTGACCAGCGATTCGCCTTCGTAGTTGTAGCCGTTTTCGGGCAAGCCGTGGCTGACCCAGCCGACGCCGGCGTCGTAGGCTCCGTAGAGCGTGATGCCGTGCCAGGTGAGGGTGCAGTCGGTGGTGGCGAATTCGCGGCCGTTGGCGCAGGGGTCGGGGGGGGTCGCTTCCGTTTGGCCCGTCGCGTGCGAAGCCCCTGCCAATAAGCATAGAACCGCTGCCGCGAGCGTTAATCTTGTCTTGTTCACACTGCCTCCAAAAGAAGAACTGTCGTATTCGATCTTATCGTGTAGCGATTCTAAACGACTGGCCATCTCGACTCGATACGATATTTGCATCCCCTCAACACGGCTCTCGGGGGTGCATGGCGTTCCGGGTGTAGTCTTGCATCATCGCGACGCGTTGGGCGCGCCCAGCACGCATTGGGCAGTGGCTCGCGGAGGTGAGGCGATGGCGGATGCTCTGTTAACTCCTCGGGAAGCGGCGGCGGCGATCGGCGTGAGCTATGCGACCGTGAAGCAATGGATACTTGCCGGCAAGCTGAAGAGCGCCAAGACGCCCGGCGGTCACCATCGTGTGCCGCAGAGCGCGCTGGCGCCGCTGCTCAAGTCCACGCTGGAGAAACCGAAGCTTGGGGCGCGGATCGAGTCGCGCGAGCGCTTCCGCAATGTGAGCGGGCGCAACCAGTTGGTGGGCAAGATCGTCGAGATCAAATTCAGCGGTCTGCTTGCCAAAGTGGTTCTGGCCATCGGCGACCAGCAGATCACGTCGATCATCACAGCGGACGCGGCGCGCGAGATGCAGTTGCGCAAGGGGCAGACGGCGGCGGCGCTGATGAAGTCGACCGAGGTGATGATCGTGCGGGTGTGAGGGGCGCGTGTCAGGGGCTGGCGGCTCTGGTACACTCCGCCCATGCACTTGTTTACGCGCGCGATCCTGGCGGTCGGCTCCGCGGCCCTGGTATTCCCGACCCCGGCTTTAGCCCAAGAACATGCGGCTCCCGACGCGATCCTCTACAACGGCACGATCGTCACTGGCGCGGGGCTCAAACAAGGCGCTCCGCAGATCGTCTCGGCCATGGCCGTCGCCCACGGCAAAGTGCTGGCGGTGGGAACCGACGCGGAGATCAAGCGGCTGGCCGGGCCGCTGACCCGGATGCGCGATTTAGAGGGCATCTTTGTGATTCCGGGGCTCAACGACGCGCATGTTCACCTGGGCGGCGCGGGGCAGACCAAGCTGAATGTGGACCTAACCGGCTCGAAGTCGCTGGCCGAGATGCTGGACCGGATTCGCACCAAGGCCGGCCAGAGTCCTCCTGGGCACTGGCTCACCGGCGGCGGGTGGGACCACACGCTCTGGGCGGACAAGACGCTGCCCACGCGGCAGGATCTGGACAAAGTGACGGGGGGCCATCCGGCGCTGCTCGAGCGCATCGACGGGCACATCGCCGTGGCAAATTCGGCCGCGCTCAAGGTCGCAGGGGTGACGGGAAAATCGGTTGCGCCGCAGGGCGGGGCGATCGACCTCGACGCCAACGGCGAGCCGACCGGCATCTTGCGCGATACGGAGATGGAGCAGGTGGAAAAAGTGATTCCGCCGCCTACGCGGGCCGAGCGCTTTCACGGCGACGTGCTGGCCATTCAGGACGCCGTGTGCCATGGGCTGACCAGCGTGCAGGATTTCTCCGAATGGCAGGATTTTTTGATCTACGAACAACTGGAGCACGAGGGCAAACTGACGGTCCGCATCAGCGAATGGCTGCCCTTCAACGATTCGCTGGAGATGCTGAAGGCGCATCGCTCGCATCACGACCGCGACGATCCGCTGCTGCATACGGGGATGCTGAAGGGCTTCATGGACGGGTCGCTGGGCTCGCGCACGGCGGCGATGAAGGCGCCCTACGCAGACGATCCAGCAAACTCCGGCCTGCCGCGCTACGAGCAGGCAAAGCTGAACGCCATGGCGGTTGAACGCGCAGAGGCCGGCTTCCAGCTTGGATTTCACGCCATCGGCGACCGCGCCGCTTCGATGGCGCTGGAGGCATTTTCGCAGCCCATCGGCGCGGCGGGCGATACGGTCGCCACGGGCCATCGGGACCGCATCGAACACGCGCAGGTGGTCGATCCCGGCGACATTGAGAAGTTCGCCCGGCTGGGCGTGATCGCCTCCATGCAGCCCAACCATCTGCTAACCGACATGAACTGGGCCGAGGACCGGCTCGGCCCGCGGCGCGCGGCGTATTCCTATGCGTGGAAGGCGTTTTTAGACGCAGGCGTGGTGGTCGCTTTCGGGACAGACTACCCAGTCGAGCCGGTGACGCCGTTTCGCGGCTTGTACGCAGCGGTGACGCGCGAGAATGAGGCTGGGACGAAGTCGTATTTCCCCGAGAACAAGCTCACCCGCGCCCAGGCGCTCTACGCGTACACGCAAGGGTCGGCGTACGCCGAGTTTGAGGAGACGCGCAAGGGGCAACTGCTGCCTGGCTTCCTGGCGGACTACGATCTGCTCGACCGCAATTTGCTCACCTGCCCGGCGCCGGAGATTCTGCGCACCGTGGTGCTTGAAACGGTGGTGGGCGGCAGAACAGCCTACAAGGCGCATCCTTGACGCTGCCAAGCTGCGGGAGTGCTCCGGTTTCGAGTTGCCGTATGCACATTTCGTGCATACAATGAGGAAACGATGGCGTTCGAATGGGATGCTAAGAAGGCTGCCGCCAACTTCAGGAAGCATGGCGTGCGATTCCCCGAGGCGGAACCCGTGCTGGAAGAAGACTACGCAGTCACCACGATCGACGAGGACTCGGGTCTCCACGAGCAACGATTTCTTTCGATCGGCATGGGCGATAGAGGTCGTGTTCTGGTGGTCGTATTTTGCTACAGAGAAGCCAATATTCGCATTATTTCGGCGCGAGTTGCCGAGAACCACGAGCGAAAGCAATACGAGGAGAATCGATGAAAGATCGCTACGATTTCAGCCAAGGTAAACGGGGTCGGGTGCTGCCGCCTGAGCCGGATCCACCTGGAAAAGCGCGAATCACAATTCGCATCGACGAGGATATTCTGGATGCCTTTTACCAGGAGTCCGAGGAGTCCGGCGGTGCCATCGGCTACCAAACGCTGATCAATAACGCCCTGCGCCAGCACATCGAAGGCAAAGCCCCCAAGCTCGAAGAGACTCTGCGCCGCATTCTTCGCGAAGAGATTCGCGCCGCCAGCTAAATGAGGCTGCGCGCTTACCTGCTAATGCTCTTTACCGTCGCCGTCTGGGGCACGACCTTTGTGGTCATCAAAGGCGCTCTGGCCGACGCGACGCCCTTGGCCTTCAACTTGGCGCGCATGACGCTGGCCTTTCTGGTGCTCGCCGTCGCCTACCGCAGCCACTGGCGCGAGGTGAACCGGCATCAACTCGCCGCCGGAGCCGTTGTGGGCTTCTTTCTGGCCATGGGCTACCA
>Ga0116230_10006002_pt1 | contig 11932 bp, 9 predicted proteins | sample S1TSphfallax_3_FD_88678 | JGI IMG/M metagenome (GOLD analysis project Ga0116230, IMG submission 88678) | Host-associated microbial communities from peat moss isolated from Minnesota, USA - S1T2_Fd - Sphagnum fallax MG | ecosystem: Host-associated > Plants > Peat moss > Unclassified | place: USA...
GGATGGACGCTCGACGACCTGGTGGGACATCTGGGGGAGGTCTATCGGCACTGGACCGCACAGGTGCTAGCCGCACATCCAGCAGGGCACGTCGAGGCACCTGATGGCGATGAGCCGCCGACGAGCGATCCGATCTCGATGCTCGACCGCGAAGTCGTGCGTCTCGTCGGTGCGCTCCAGGACGCCGGGTCGGATGCACCGTGCTGGAACTGGTCCGGTACGGATCTTGTCGTCGCGTGGGTGGCTCGGCGCATGGCACACGAGAGCGCAGTGCATCGGGTCGATGCGGAGATGGCCGCCGGGCTGACGACGCCGATCGAGACCGAGCTGGCTGTCGATGGAATCGACGAGCGTCTCGACGTCCACCTGGGCACGGACATCGCCGACGTGCCCGAGGTGTCACTCGGTGGCTCGATATGCCTCGTGTGCTCTGATGCCGATGCCGCATGGGTGATCGATACGAACCAGGACACGCTGCGCTGGCGAAGTGGGCGTGGCCCTGCTGATGCTGTGCTCGTGGGAACGGCATCCGATCTGTTGCTGTTCACGTGGAATCGCATCGGCGTCGACGCGCTGCAGATGACCGGCAAGGCCGAGGTGGCGGCGGCCTGGCGGACGCTGCCAGTGTGAACCGGGCCCCGATGATCCGGGCCCCGATGAACCGGGCCCCAGAGTTCCAGGCCCCAGAGACGCAGGCCCCGATAATCCAGCGAGTTCGATGCAGAGAGATTTCTGGCCTGCTCTGATAGATTTGGACCTGGTGGAGGAGGCTGGATGATCGATGGTCGGCGCAAAGCCGAAGGTTCCGATGCGGTAGGCCCCGACGTGGTGGCAGCCTCGTCAGCTGCTGAGTCCGAGGTCGTCGAGCGTCGTCCTGGCCTCGGCACCCGTCTCGTGCGCCTCGGTGTCTCTGCCGACCTCGTGACGGCGATTGGCGTGGTGCTCTCCGCGGTCAATGCCGTGGTCATCGGGCTGGGCGATCTCTATGTCGCCTGTGGCCTGCTCATCGTCGGCGGGCTGATGGACACCCTCGACGGGGTCGTCGCCAAAGCTGCAGGAACCTCGTCGAAGCGCGGCGCGTTCTTCGACTCGGTAGCGGACCGCATCTCGGACTCGCTGCTTTTCGCAGGACTTGCGTACTACCTCGCTGCCGGTCACCATCCACGCGAAGCCCTTCTACCGGTGGCAATCCTGGCCGTGGGCTCGGTTATCTCCTACGAGCGGGCCAAGGCCGAGTCGCTGGGATTTGATGCAAAGGGCGGCTTGATGGAGCGGGCCGAGCGCCTCATCGGCTTCGGCCTGGCGATGCTTTTCCATATCGTCATGGTGGAGATCTTGTGGGCGCTCTTGGCGCTGACGATGGCAACTGCTGTAGGACGCTTCGTGCGGGTCTGGCGCCAGGCGAGTGTCTCTGCACCGGTGCGACCAGCTGCTGTTGCGGGTCCGTGGCGGCGCGGCAAGGTCGAGTCCCGCTGGCGGCCGCTTCGTGAGACGGGAACGGCGACTCCGGCGCGACTCGCGTTGGCGCCTGGGGCGCGCTGGCGAAATCGCCGGCGTACCGCCACGTTGTCGACCCGGCTTCGTCGTGTGCTGTCGACCCAAGAAGCTGGCCGCACTGCGAGGGTGCGCAGCCAGCGTCGTTCGACCGCAGGACAGGCGCGTGCCGCAAGGGGTCAGGCACGTGCTGCGAGAGTGCAGCGGCGCCGGGTCGATAACGGTCGCTCGCACTGACCGTCAACGCCTCGCGCGGATCTCGCGAGGCCTTGAAGTACCGCTGGCTCACCCGAGCACTTCGCACCGTGCCACCGTCGCTGAGTCGACCCGTGGCTGCATCGGTGGGCCGTGTTGCACATCGCCGCTTGCCTGAGCGCAGTGCTGTGGTGGCCACCAACCTCCGACATGTCGTCGGTCCCGAGGTGAGCGCTGCACAGCTCGACCTTCTCGTCGGCCGTGCATTTTCGTCCTATGCCCGTTACTGGGCCGAGGCTGCGACACTTCGTGCTCTTCCGGCCAGTGACCCCACCGATCCTGAGGTCTCTTCGGGCCGTGAAGCCTCTTCGGGCCGTGACGTCTCTCGGGGAATCCATCATCTCTTCGAGGCGATCGATCGAGGCCGGGGGGTCATCCTCGCACTTCCTCACCTCGGCTCGTGGGAGTACGGCGCCGTGTGGATCGGAGCGCGTGGCGTTCCGCTCACGACGGTGGCCGAATTGCTCGAGCCACCCGAACTCTACGAATGGTTCGTCGAGCAACGCGCGCAGCTCGGTCTGACGGTGCTGCCCCTCGGCGCACATGCCAGCACCGAGCTGCTGAAGGTGCTGCGAGGAGGGGGAGTTGTCGCGCTGCTTGCGGACCGGGACATCGCCGGTGACGGCGTCGACGTGGAGTTCTTCGGCTCGCGCACCAAGATCCCCGGCGGTCCTGCAACCCTCGCGCTTCGGACCGGAGCTGCGCTGCTCGCGTGTGCGATCTACATGCGTCCGGGCGGCGGTCACCTCATCGTGGTGCGTCCGCCGATCGACGCCGAGCGCAGAGGAAAGCTCCGTGAGGACATCGCGCGCACGAGCCAGGCTCTCGCCCACGAGCTGGAGGCCCTCATCGCCGCAGCGCCAGAGCAGTGGCACGTCTTCCAGCCGAACTGGCCCGACGAGCACACGGCCCGCATCGATGACAACGTCGAGTGAGCAGCGCCCGATGAGGGTGGTGCTCGTCTGCCCGTACAGCTTGAGCCGACCGGGTGGCGTCCAGGGCCAAGTGCTCGGTATCGCCTCGACGCTTGTCCGCCTCGGTCACGACGTCGCGGTCGTTGCGCCCGTGGACCAACCGGTCGCGAGGGCCGGTTTCCAGCTGATACCGGCTGGCCGATCGCTTCGGATTCCCGTCAATGGTTCGCAAGCGCCGATCGCACTGGGACCGTTGACGACGTGGCGGGCTTGGCGGGCCATTGCGCGCTTCGAGCCCGACATCGTGCACGTTCACGAGCCCTTCGTCCCGCTGTTGGCGCTGATCCTTACGGGCTTTGGGCGGTGGCCAGTCGTCGCCACGTTCCATCGTGCCGGCGCCGGCACGATCTACCGACGACTCGGTCCGTTGCTGGGGCGCGTGTTCGCACGGGTCACGCGTGCCTATGCGGTCTCCGACGCAGCCCGAGCGACGCTGCTCGAGGTGGTGGGCGGGAGTGCTTCGCGGTGCGAACTCCTTGCGAACGGTGTCGACGTCGAGCGCTTCTCGGGTGCAAAGCCATGGCCGAGCGACCGCCCAGCACTGATGTTCCTCGGTCGACTGGAGCCTCGCAAGGGCCTCGCGGTCCTGCTGGAAGCGTTCTCCTTGCTGGACGTCGACGCAGTGCTCTGGGTCGTCGGGGACGGCCCTCAGGCCGCTGAGCTTCGTGAGCGCTACAGCTTCGATGCGCGCATCGAATGGTGCGGCGCACTCGACGACAGCGACGTCGCTCGGCGACTTGCCGGTGCGACGATCTGCGTGGCTCCAGCTCTTGGGGGGGAGTCGTTTGGCGTCGTGCTCGTCGAGGCGATGGCAGCGGGAACCGCGGTCGTGGCGTCCGACATCGAGGGGTATCGACTCGCCGCCACATCGGACCGAGCGGCAGTCGATCTGGTCCAAAGCCCCCGGGCTGGAACGGCGGTGCTCGTACCGCCGGGTGATCCTGCAGCTCTGGCCCGTGCACTTGCTCAGCTGCTCGGTGATGAGCCTCGCCGTGCTGAGCTTGTCAAAGCGGGGCGATGTCGATCACAAGAGCTGTCGATGGACAGGCTGACATCGAGCTACGTGGACGGTTACCGGAGACTCGTCGGCGGGGGCCGCTGAACCTGCGTCCGGCTCGGGTTTGCCGGCTCACGACGCCACCGTCCTCGTTCCTCATGATCGTCAGCCGTGTGGCTCATTTCGACGCCCTCGAGCCTATGGCTGACCGTCCCGCAGACACTCTCGTAGGATGGGGAAAATGGCGAACGACACACAGGGCTCTGGTGGCCACAGCTCACGCCGCAGTCGCAGCAACGGTCCATCTGGACAAGGCGCTGCAACAGGCTCCGGGTCTTCGGGTCGCCCGAGGACGAACAACACTCGAAGTGGCTCGACGGGTGGCACGGCCGGGCGATCGGCTCAAGGCGGACGATCGGCTCAAGAAGGACGATCGGCTCAAGGCGGCGCTCGATCGGTGCGAAGTCGCGCGGGTGGACCAGGGGAGAGCATCGTCGCAGAGGTACGCGGTGGAACTCCACGGAGGACGTCGACCCAGCCCGCCGAGCAGTTTGCCCCGGGAATTCGGACAAGTCACCCACTTGCGGGCGCGACTCGCCCGCCAGACGTGGCGGGGGGACTGGCACTGCTGCGACTGCTGGCTGCGACGCCGCTCGTGATTGGCGTGATCGGCATTGTCCTTCTCGCTGTCGGGATGATCGCCGTGGGCGCGCTCCTTCTCGTCGTCGGTGGAGCAACGTTTGCCACAGGTCGCTTTCTCGGTTCGCCAGTGCGCATTGCGGACACGATCGGTGGACGTCCCGCTGACCCGGTGTCCGAAGCGCGCCTGGTCAATGTGGCCGAGGAGCTGTGCCTTGGGCTCGGGCTCTCTCTACCGGAGCTGAGGATCCTGGATGATCCTGCTCCAAATGCGATCACCCTTGGTCGTCGAGCAGATTCGGCTGTCCTCATTTGCACGTCGGGGCTGCTCGAATTGCTCGATCGTATGGAACTCGAAGGAGCAATTGCGCACGAGCTCGCGCATATCAAGCGGGGTGACCTTGTCCGGAGCGGGCTGGCGATGCAGGTGCTCGCTCCACTTGCGCTCGTGGGGTCCGGAGCAGCCCAGCGGGTCCGACACCTTGCCGGCGATGATGGTGAGTCGCAGGCGGACTATCGGGCGGTGGGGATCACCCGCTACCCGCCAGGCCTGACAGCTGCGCTCGAGAAGCTCGACGCAGCGTTGTCGACACGTCCGGCGGGGCTTGAACCGGTGACCGCGCGCCTCACTGCAGCCCTTTGGTGCGCACCGCTTGAGGAGTCCATCCCGGAGGCTCCGCGTGTCGGTGTGCTCGACGTCGCTCTGCGCGCCGCTGCGCTTCGGGAGCTGTAGCACCAGATCATGAGCAACTGCTCAGGGACGCGTCGGGGAGCTGGCGCGTGCGATTGTCGAACCCGCGGCGTTGCGGGAGTTGTACGAGGAGGAGGTCACAGAGATGTCAGGACACTCGAAGTGGGCGACGACGAAGCACCAAAAAGGTGCCAAGGACCAAAAGCGCGGAAAGCTCTTCGCGAAGCTGATCCGTCAGGTCGAAGTGGCGGCGCGAGAAGGCGGCGGCGACATCAACTCGAACGCCACCTTGCGCACGATGTTCCAGAAGGCGCGTGACGCCTCTGTGCCGCTCGACACCATCGAGCGCGCCGTCAAGCGAGGGACCGGTGAGCTCGAGGGTGTGCGTTACGAAGCGATCTCCTACGAGGGCTACGCAGCATCTGGGGTAGCCGTCATCGTGGAGTGCCTGACAGACAACCGCAACCGCACCGGAGCTGAGGTGCGAATGATCTTCTCGCGCAACGGTGGATCGATGGCCGAGCCGGGCGCAGTGGCGTGGCAATTCGAGCGCAAAGGCGTCATCAGCTTGCCTCGTTCGATTGCTGAGGACGACCTGATGGCTGTCGTGCTGGATGCGGGGGCTGAGGATCTGCGCGACGACGGGGAGGAGTGGGTGATCTCCACGCCTCCGAGCGACCTCCATGCCGTACACGCAGCACTCGAAGCGGCCGGGATGAAAGTCGACTCGGCAGAGAGTCAGATGGTGGCGACGACAACGCTCGAAGTCAGCGACGAGACGACAGCGCGAAAGGTGCTGCACCTGCTCGAGCTGCTCGAGGACCACGACGACGTCCACAACGTGTGGTCGAATTTTGACATCCCCGACGCGATCTTGGAGCAGGTCAGCGCCTGAGCTCCCCGCTCCCGCTCGCATCGGGAGTTTCTGCCAAGACAGCCTTTTCTCTAGTCGGCGCACCTTCCTGGGCTGCTACTTCGCTCTGCGTGCTTTAGCGAGCGCAGCATGAGGTAGTACATCCCACGCGAAGTGGTTTACTGACCGCGCACAATGACATTCTGCACGATGTTTGAAAACACGCAGTAATGCCAATGTAAAAGAGGAATCACGAAAAGGCGGACGTGTCGTCCGGCCATTCCTTGGGTGAGGGTCACCCTGATCGATGAGAGGTCGTCCCATGGAAACGTCGCACGTAGAGAGTTGTGCCTCCGCACCTGCAAGCGCCGACGTCGACCGTGCAGTTTCGTTTGAGGGGCGCGCCCTGCGGCGCCGATGGATCGGTCGGGGCGCTGCTGGCCTTGCGGCGCTGGCAGCGACGACGAGCCTGGTCGGAGGCGGCATCGTCGCCGCAAGCGCAGCGACGACTACCTACGGCACCCAGACCCTCCTGCATCAGGAAAGCCCGGCAGGACAGCCCGAAGGCCTCGCCGTCGATGATGCGACGGGTGACGTCTACTACACGGACTTTGCAACCGGCGATGTCTACGAAATTCCCGCTTCCACAGGCGTGCCAGTACAAGACCCGGCGTTCACGAATCTCGGGAAGGAAAACTCCTACGGGATAGCCGTCGATAACACCGGTGATGTCTTTGTGACATCGTCGAGTGAAGTTCTCGAGCAGTTGGCCGGTACAAATATCGTCGTGACGATCGCCACTGAACCCGTAACTGCGAATACGACTGATTACAGCGGGATCGCAGTGGACAGCGCGACCGGAGACCTCTATGTGGCATCGCCCGCCGCCGGTGGGATCTTCAAGCTCACCCCGAATGCTCCCGGGGCAGATACCTACACTCCGTCACTGCTCGCGATTGCCGGGATTCCCTTCCCCTACAGCGTGGCGGTCGATGGCGCCGGTGATGTCTTTGTCAGCGACCCCATCACCAATGACGTCGTGGAACTGACGGCGGGCGGCACGCAGTCGACAGTGCTCACCGGGCTCACGGCGTCTGCCTATGGTGGCGTTGCGGTTGACTCGTCGGGGGACCTGTTCGTGGTCAACAACGGAGCTCATGACGTGGTCGAGGTGCTCGCAGCGAACTTGTCTGCAACAGCAACGCCTTCGGACGGCACGGTACTGCCGTTCACCTTCCCCACAGCTGGCGGTCCGCAGGCCAATGAGCCTGATGGGCTCGCGGTCGATGGATCGGGCAATGTGTTCCTTGCGGACAATATCGACAGCCAGATCCTCGAAATGTCGCCCACGGTGGCAGCTCCTGCTCCCGTCGTGACGGCAACGACGGTCCCATCTGCCCCAGCGCCCACACCAGCAGTCGCGACGCCTGGCTCCTCGACCACGACGACGACAACCACGTCGGGGGGGACCACCACCACGACCACCACGACCGTGACCGAGCTCCCTCTGTTCACCCACGCGCAGAATGGCTCGCCCGGTTCGAAGAACACCTTTCGGTTCATCGCGCAGTACGTCGCCCATGTGAGCACCGTGAGCGGGGTGGCTGACAGTGGATCGGTGGCATTTATGAACGATGGTCACGTGATGTGTCGCGCACAGGTGAGCGCAGGCACGGCGACCTGCACGTCGCGTCGTGCCACGAAGGCAGCGCTGCTTGTCATTTCGGCGATCTACACAGGCAACAGCACCTACGCCTCGACGAAGTCACACACGACGATGCGTATCTTGCGAGCTCCGGTCACGATCTTGTTGAACCGTCGGACGACCGCAGCCGGGCGGACGCTCTACATCGCCGATGTGCGTCCGGTGCCCGCAGGTGGAGCTGTTCCGCGCGGCACCGTCGTGTTCCGCACCGCCACCAATGTGCTCTGTGTAGCCCGCTTGCACAACGAGCTGGCGACCTGTCTGTCCTCGATCGCCACGACGAGGTATTCAGCCGTCTACCACCCTGGTCCGGACTTCAAGCGCACGACCAAGACACATAAGGGATAGGACGCTGCATGAGGAACACAGCGCGCCATAGGGGATAGGACGCGCCATAGGGGAGCGTCGATCGAGCTCGGTCGTCAGGCGAGGTCCACGATGGACCTGATCGGCTGGCGATCGGGCTGAGCACGTCATCCACCATGCTTGAGGTGCGCTACGTTCGCGCCGTAATGGTCGAGTGTCCTACTTCCATCTGAGCCTTAAGCCCCGGTGGCTAAGCCTGCTGTCGGCCCGACGTGCGGTAGGTGATCGGCCGAGCCGCTCGGTTGTCGACAGATTTGGTCCATTTGTCCTCGTCGCGGTGGCGGTCGGGTTCGGAATGGCCGAGCTCCATAGCGAGCTGACCTCCGTCGCCTACGTCAACGACGAAGGTTTCCATCTCGGGATGACCGAGTTCGCCGCAGCGCGCCTTCGAGCTGGCCATAATCCCTTGACCTCCTGGTACCCGCTTCTCAACCTCGGATCGCCGGAGTTTCTCCACTATCAGAGCTTGTCGTCGATCCTCACGGGAGCGGTCGGGATCGCTACCGGCACCAAGACAGCGTTTGCCTGGTCGACATGGATTCTGCTCTCGACATGGCCCATATCGGTCTATTTCGGAGCTCGGCTACTCGGCTGGGGACCCTGGACGGCGGCCAGCTCGGCGCTGGTTGCACCTCTTATCTCGAGTGCTGCGGGGGTGGGCTACGAGTGGGAGTCCTACATCTGGATTGGCTACGGCGTCTGGACCCAGCTCTGGGCGATGTGGACAATTCCGCTCGCAATCGGGTGCTCATGGCGCACGATTACCGAGGGCCGATATCTCCTGCCGGCCGTGGTATTTCTCGCGGCCACGGCGGCATTTCACTTCGAGACGGCCTATATCGCTGCGGTGCCACTCGTGGTCATGGTGTTCACCGGGGGGAGCTGGGCACGCGTGCGAACACGTGCTCGGCGAGCAGTGGTCCTCGGCGTGCTCTCACTGCTCGCAGCGAGCTGGGTGATCGTTCCTCTCGTCGTCGAGCGCAAGTTCGCCGCAGTGAACGAGTTCCTCGCCCATAGCTCGGATGTGAACTCCTTCGGAGCCCGACGCATTCTCTCGTGGCTCGTCTCGGGACGACTGTTCGACTCGGACAGATTGCCGGTGCTCAGCGTCGCGCTCGGGATCGGACTGTGCATTGCCATCGCTCGTTTCGTGCGTGACGAGCGCTACCGGCTGCTCCTCGTGCTGTTCGTCATCTATTTGGTGATGTTCTTTGGTCGAACCACCTTTGGCACCCTGTGGGACATCGTGCCGGGAGCAAAAGACCTGTTCCTTCGCCGACTGGTTGCCGGCGTGGAGCTCACTGGCCTCTGGCTCATCGGGGCGTCGATCGCTGCGCTGGCTCGCCTTGCCGGACGCTTAGGCCAAGGTGTCGGCGCGTCGATCACCTCCTTGCGTCTTCGAGAGATTTCGGGGCGCGTCACGAGTCGCACTGGTCTGGCTCTGCTTGGCTCACTGGTCGTAGTAGGTCTACTTGCACCTGCGTGGACGCAGATTGCGAGCCACATGTCGCTCGATACGCACGACATCGCCTACCAGCACGGCATCGACACGACAGCACCAGGGCAGGAGATGGATGCGCTGATTGCACGTGCGCAGTCCATCGGCGGCGGCAGGATCTTCGGCGGCCTACCGACAGGATTCGGGTCGTCGTTTACCGTGGGCGGAGTTCCCGTCTTTGAGTACCTGGCGAATCAAGGCGTCGACTCGATCGGGTTCACGCTGCGCACGGCGTCGCTGATGTCTGACGCCGAGCCGTACTTCGACGACACCGATCCTGGCGACTACTCCCTCTTCGGCGTGCGATTCCTCATCCTTCCCGAGACGATGCCCCCTCCGGTACCTGCAACTCGCATCGACGTGCAAGGTCCCTACGCGCTTTGGGAGATTGCTGCCAACGGCTACGTCCAGATCGTGAACACCGTCGGCACGATCGACGAGAGCCGATTCGATATCGGCGCCACAAACGCCGGGTGGCTTGCCACGCCAGCCCCGAGTGAGGACAGCTACCTCAGCGTCGCCTATGGAGGCTCCAAGGCCGCCGCACCGACGGATCCCGGCGCCACTAACGCAGGGGCCCCAGGTGTCGTCGTGAGCACACGCCCGGATCTCAGCAATGGCGAGACAACGGCGACGGTTGTCGCGACGCGTCGCTCCGTCGTGGTGCTCAGCGCTTCTTACGATCCGGGATGGCATGTCACCGTGGACGGACGAGCTGCCAAGGTGGCGATGATCGCGCCTGCACTGCCCGGCGTCGTCGTCGGGACCGGGGAGCACGTCGTCGTGTTCAGCTACGACGGTTTCGGCGCCTACGACGAACTGTTCGTGCTCTCGGCGTTGGCACTTGTTGCAGCAGCGCTCATTGCGCGCCGCCGCTGGCTGTGTCCGGCCTGACTCCCACGACCTCGGCGCCGAGCACACCCACTGCGGCCTCGGTCGCCGCTGTGCTGGGCGGCCCTCGGAGTATCCAGGCAAACACGACGGCGACGAGAGCGCCTACGACGGGGCCGACGACGTAGACCCACCAGCTGGTCCACTCTCCTGCGACGAGATCCGGTCCGAGTGAGCGTGCCGGGTTCATCGATGCACCGGAGATCGGAGCTGCCCACAGACCAGCGAGGGCGATGTACCCGGCGACCGCAAGAGCAGCGTTTGCGCCGATGTTCCGGGCACCCGATGCGGTGCCGAGGATGACGCTGACCAGTCCCATACTGAGCACAATCTCGATCACGAGAGCCGATTGCGAGCTGATCCCTCGTCCAGGAAGCGTCGCTCCGAGATGGCCGAAGTTTCCGAGCACCGTGCGCAAGACAAGGGCTGCGAGCACGCTTCCGACGAGCTGTGCAGCGACGTAGCCAGGAACTCGGCGCCAAGGAAAGTTGCCACGAGCTGCGAAGGCGAGCGTTACTGCAGGATTGAGATGTGCGCCACTTACCGTGCCCATGAAGTAGATCACCGACATCACCATGAGCCCGGGCGCAACGACCTGGGCGTCGAGTGGCACCTGTCCGTGGCTGCGTGCGTCGACGACACCTCCGCCTGCTGCGACGAGCACAAGAAGAAAGGTCCCGAACGTCTCGGAGAACAGTCGTCGCCACTCGTAGGAAAGATCGGTGAAGTCGCGTGTCCACGCAGTCTGCTGGCCAAGTGGCTCTCGAAAGCTCAACGGAACCGGAGCGCGTCCATGAAGGACGTGTTGTGGTCGTGACGCTTGCTCAGCCACATCCTCGGCCTTGTTGTCACTTTTTTCCAAACGTCTCCCCCTCCCTGCTCGCAAAGCCGGCGGGCCCGGCACGGGATCACCCAGCTCACGCACGCTACCGTGGCGTCTTGGGGGCATGCGGCTTCCCGGACAAGGAGCACCGTGACTGGCGAGACGACAGGTGTGGCGAACACCGAGCATTGGAAGGCGATCCCCGAGCCGCAGGACTTCCCAGCTGCGACCTCCTATCTCTCGCTTCTTGTCGGCGACGAAGCGGCCAGCCGACTCGCCAAGTCGCTGCGCAAGGTGAAGCGCATGTCGCACTACGCCGCAAAGGACATTCTGCGCGCCTCTGGCCTGGCTCTACTCGAGGCGGACGATCCTGAGGTCGTGGCGGACCTGGCGAAGGTGGAGCAGGGAGAGAAGCTGTCGCCCGTGCTGCTCGTGTCTGGCGTACCGCTGTGGATCGCCGACGGCTACCACCGAGTCTGTGCGAGCTATCACCTCAACCCGAAGGTTGCCGTACCGTGCAAGATTGTCGGGCGCCCGAACGAAGCCTAGGTAGCGGAGAAGGGCAGCGCCTCGCCCAGCTTTCGAGTATCCACGATATGTCGTGACATCACCGCTACGATCGAACACGTGTTTGTTCTCGGCATCGATCCTGGACTGTCGCGCTGCGGTTACGGCTGCGTCGCCCATGAGGCCGGACGTCAGCGTCCCGTCGCAGCTGGGGTGATCACGACCGATCGTGACCATCC
>Ga0116230_10006004_pt1 | contig 11929 bp, 10 predicted proteins | sample S1TSphfallax_3_FD_88678 | JGI IMG/M metagenome (GOLD analysis project Ga0116230, IMG submission 88678) | Host-associated microbial communities from peat moss isolated from Minnesota, USA - S1T2_Fd - Sphagnum fallax MG | ecosystem: Host-associated > Plants > Peat moss > Unclassified | place...
AAAAATTACTAAGAAAAGGGGAATTTTATTTTATTTTATTTATTTTTGAGGGCACATAAGTGTTCATGAAACCAATTTGGTTCATCACCTTATTCATGATCTTCTCTAGGACAATCACCAGGGGAGATATTTCCCCCAAGAATAGTAACATAAGGATCTTTCTTTAAAATTCAACAAATTTCATCCATATTTTCAACACCTACTGATCAAAACAACACTTCATGTCAAAAAAATTGTATATTATACTACTCCATAATTTCTGGAGATTGAGGGCTAGGTTAATGGTTCAAGGATATGAACAAACACCACATTATAGCCAAATATGCAACCATAAAATTAATCACAATTATTGCAAGCAATAGACACCCGACAAACATTACCACATTATAGGATAGACTTTCTCAATGGCAACCTCAAAGAGGAGATTAACATCAGGTAGAGGCTATGACATATTAGAGTGATCCGTAAAGTCACGCATTTAGGGGGCGATGACAGCCAGTTTTTGCATAATAGGCCATCAAATGTACAACTGGGAATGAGAATTTTACTGAACAAAATAACTGGGACCCAACCACCAATTTTGGTGGTAAACTGAGTTTCATCCTGTCTTTCATTTTTCCTGAGCGCCTCCATTGCTGCTACATATCTTTTCACTGCTCCTACTACTATACTTACTCTCGAACCTTGTGCATTAAATGCAGAGTTTCAGCATTTCATATGGATATTTAATAAAATTTCCTTCCTTTGCGACACCACTCAAAGAGAGGCTAAGGGGTGAAAGACAGGGTGAAGACAGGGTGACTTTATGGATAACTCGTTTGGTTAAGAGTTTTCAAATGACAACCTAAAGGAGGAGATTCATTGACTTGGTTCTCAGAGGACAAAAGATGCAAACTATTTAGAAAACCTCTATGGACTCAAAAGCACTTTTCAAATAGGTACCTCAAAGGCAGACTCGTGTCTGTTATCAAATGGCATGAAACTCTTCTTCTATCTAGATATACTAAGAGAGAATAGTGGGTGAAGATTTGGATAAACAAAAATCAATGACACTTTTGTCCTACATCCTGGGTGCCTCACCTATCACTTACAACAACAAGAAGAGAAGCAAAAACATACTTCGCAACACCTTCCTTTGTCCCCGAGCCTTGGACATGACATGTAAACAACCAAACAACCAGTCGTTTCTGGCAAGCATTGCATGCCTCTTTTGGTCTTGCCTCCCAATCTTTCTTTGCAGGCTCTTTTTCTGAAAACATATTGTTGAACCCACAATGTGTCCCTTGCTTTTGAAGAACCGTAAATGGGAAGGGGGCGCAATCTTGGTGGTGCAAATGATGCAGATGGGTGCAATGATGTGAGAGATTATTGTCCAAATGTGATAGCAATCTCAATTACCACGCTTCAGTTTTTCTGTACTCACAAGCCCCAAAGGTGGGTGCAAGATTACATCCCCATCATGGGTACGAACATAACTACACCACAAAATATAATAATTACCACCAAAATCTGTGATTAGTCTGGACAATGATCAGTCTAGGCTTGTAGAGAGTTCTTCAGCCATCAAGGATTTTTTTAGGGCAGATCCTGTGGCACTTTTCAGGCATATATATAGATTGCAAAATTTGGCCTTCTCACAGGAAGTGCCCACATTTTGAGGGATGTTCAAAATTCTTGAAAGAACTAAACTGCTATTTACGAAAGAACAGACCCCAAAAAGCCCTTTACACTAAGAAAAGTGCCCCTTTGGCACATTCTGCCCCCTTAGGAGCTCACTTTAAAGATGTAACTAGGTGCAGAATGTGTCCAAAGGGGTGCCTTTTTTAGTGCTAAAATTTTATGCATGTTTACTTCTTACTACTGATATTTGATATTTTAGGCTATTCAATTTGACGTAAACATGCAACAATTTATTACAACAATACAAGACGTGTTGTTGCAGTTGGTGAGGGTTCTTCTAGCTTAAGCATTCTTTCAGTAGGTCCTCCCCTTTCCTTATTTGATATGCTTCTTGGGATAGGAGGGGGGGTTTCAAGAACTTGATGTTCCCCTTGTGGTGTGCCCTCCCTTTTCCTTATTTGATATGCTTCTGGGGGAGAGGAGGGGGTTTGGGAACTTGATGTTCCCCTTGTGGTTTGCTGTTCCTTTGCCTTATTTGATATGCTTCTTGTGATAGGAGGGGATTCGGGCACTTGATGTTCCCCTTGTGGTTCACCCTCTTAGCTGCTTCTTTTGTCTTCTTGGACATGGGTCCTTCCATTTTGTTCCTTGTATTCCCTTTTTTTTTTGGGGTGCTTTGGTGTAATTATGATTGACAGGGTTTCATCATATGACACACTCAGACAAGGAGAAAATGCCGAGAAACAAGTAGTATCCAAATTCTGCCACCAAGTTATAGCCAGGAAAGCCCCAGTTGTGCTTATCAGAACTCAGTTAACAGCTCTTAGTTATTAATCTCCCTTTTAATCGACTAATTCTCATATGGAATTGGCTATTCAACACTGGTGGCAATTCCATAGACCTAATCAGCATGCCTTGTCAATTCTATAGCAGCTTAACACCAGGAAGCCCACAGAGTTTGGCTGAGTCTTTGGGATCCTAGCTCGCCCACAACCTCACCCTACCAATCTCGGGCACATACTTGCTAGAGCCAAAATTGGCCAAACCTTGCCTGTTCTCTCTAGTTCATTTTTGTTTTCCCAGTCTTCCGAGTGTTCTAAAAGAAATTATTTTACAACAATTTTGATTTTCCCCCAAAACTGGGATTAGTTCTAATCAGCCATAAAAGTGGTGGGCCTGAGGCTCTTCTTCTGCTTCCTCCCTTCTTCCTCTGGCCTCACAGGCCCACTTAATCAGCTATCAAAGTGGTGATTTAGGTAGGCCCCAGTCTCATCCAGAGTAAGCCTCAGGCCCACCTGATCAGCCACAAGAGTGGTGATTTAGGTGGGCCTGAGGCTCTTCCCCCCTTCTTTGGCTGACCCAATCAGCCATAAAAGTGGTGATTAGGTGGACTTGAGCCTCATCCCCTTCTTCCTGGGGCCCACCTAATTGGCAATAAAAGTGATGCTTTAGGTGGGGTCTGAGGCTCATTCATCCCCCTTCTTCCTCAGTCCCACCAAATCGGCCATAAAAGTGGTGATTTAGGCTGGCCTGAGGCGGCTCTTCTGCTGCTGCAAGGTGAAGAAGGTGCAGAAGAAGGGGAAGTTGCAGGTGGAGTTCGTGGTATTCATGGACATATAACGTTGTTGGCACGCCGATTGTGAAGAAGAAACCCATTGCTATTGCGAAGATATAAAAAGCATGAAGATGGTGATGAAGAAGAAAGCAGCGTTGTGATTATGAAGAAGAAAGCAGCGTTGTGATTATGAAGAAGAAAGCAGCGTTGTGATTATGAAGAAGAAAGCAGCATTGTGATTGTGAAGAAGAACACAGCATTGCGATTTTCAAGAAGAAAGCAGCATTGCGATTGTCAAGAAGAACCCAGCATTGCGATTGTCAAGAAGAAGGAAGAAAGAAGCAGCATTGCGCATGTGCTGTCATCATGGAACACATGGTTAATGAATCATCAAACTGCTGCAACAGCTCGAAGATCACAGCTCCTCCTCTGCAAGAGGAAGCCACCGCCACCTATCCAGCAGCGCTGCTGGTAGAGCTCGTCAGTCCCTCTCCTCCGTGAAGTTGTAGCTACTGAAACCGACCCCCCCCCCAGATCTCACGTTTGTGAATGCAGTACCGTAATTTGTAGTTGCATTATTCTTTCTTGTTCGAAATTTAGATTGTCAAACAGCTATTCGCTGATGACGATGATAATTCTTACAATCGTTTAGAGTCATGAATGACACGGTCTTTTGAAAATTGGGTGGTTTGCCATTTCCAATCTGGCATCCTCTTGAGACTCATTACGAGCTCAGGACTGTTGTATTGAAAAGTGCTAATTGGGTTTTGTCCACCAGAGTTTTTTCTTTGAGCTTGATGGCGATCAGTAAGCACCCACGATCAGATTTTGCAGCATTTGTTTGTATTCATCTCCACAGTTTGTATTTCATGCCGAAGTTTTCATTCCTGGGCATGCAGAGAATGAGTGCAGAAACTGTCGGCTGCTTCTCCCATGTACCGACAACAGAGCGGAATGCAGGGAAGTTGCAAGAAGTTCACAACTCGGAGGAAGTTCTCGATGAGGAGGTCTCCTCATCATCACCCATCATCGAAGAAGTGGCGTTCACTGTGGCCACAGTCGACGATCCCACTCTTGCATGCTTGACGTTCAGGACAGTGGTACTTGGGGTGGGAGGAAATATGCTGCTAACCATCGTCAACACTTTTTTCGGGTATCGCAAGGAGCCGCTGCACATCTCCGCCATCTCCATACAGATCGTGGCTCTTCCTTTGGGACACTTGATGGCCAAATTGCTGCCGAGAAAGTCCATACAATTAGTGCTGCCTGGTTTGATCACGAACCGTGACGGTCGTCGCTGGTGGAGCTGGGGCTTCTCACTCAATCCAGGCCCGTTCACCATGAAAGAACACGTACTGATCACCGTCTTTGCCAACACTGGAGGCGGAGCCGCTGCCACAATTGTCGTCAACGTTGTCAAAGCTTTCTACAAGCAGAGAATGGACTTTATGCCCAGCCTTATCTTTGTTGTAGCAACTCAGGTAAGGAGCAGCAAAAAAACTCTCCTCCTTCTCCATGAGTCCTTGCCTTCCTTCATGTTGCTGCTGAAGCTCTCATCTCTAAGCTTTGATCTGAAATTGCAGCTATTAGGATACGGGTTTGCGGGATTGTACCGCAAGGTGCTGGTGGAGCCCGCCCATATGTGGTGGCCACACACATTAGTCCAAGTCTCGCTCTTCAGGTACTTCTCTCTCTTCCGACCTGCTGCTTGCTGCAGCAGCATGTTTGTCTTCTCCTTGGTTTACAACACAGCTTTGGCTAGTTGCTTAACAAAGTCACAATACCCCAAGTTGCTAAACCCAAGTCACAAAACTCAAGATGTGTTGTAGTGAACTTAGAGCTCTAGAATCAAGCAATTAAAGATCTGACATTGTCCAAGCAAAATACCTTGTTGCCTTGGACTACAACACAGCTCAACTTAGCTAGTTGCTAAACCAAGTCGCAAATATCCCAAGTTGCTAAACCCAAGTCACAAAACCCAAGATGTGTTGTAATGAGCTGAGAGCTCTAGAATCAAGCAATTAAAGATCTGACATTGTCTGAGCAAAACCCATTGTGACCTTCTTCTTCTTGTTCCTCTGACTCTTTTCCATGTCTTCTCTTGCTTCAGGACAATGCATGAGAAGGAGGAGAACACTGTAGCGAAATCAGGCTTGAACAACTGTAGCAATAGCAAGGGATCTTCTTCTTCATCTTCTTCATTCTCACGCATCCAATTCTTTTGCATTTGTTTAGTGGCAAGCTTCGCCTACTACTTGCTCCCGGGTTACTTCTTCAGCTCCTTGTCTACTGTCTCTGTGGTGTGCTTTGTATGGCCACATTCTGTCACTGCACAGCAGATTGGGTCTGGTCTAAATGGTCTGGGCATTGGTTCTTTTGCACTAGATTGGGCAACTGTCTCTTCCTTCCGAGGGAGTCCTCTGGCAGTTCCCTTGTTCTCCTTGGTCAATGCTGCAGTGGGCTTCTTCCTCTACCTCTATGTGCTCATCCCTATTGCCTACTGGGGGACAAATGCTTATGATGCCAAGACTTTCCCCTTCTTCTCCAGTGGATCTTATGCAAATGATGGTTCCCCCTATGACATCAAGCGGATTCTGTCCCCTGGTCTTCTTGCCTTGGATTTGGATGCTTACAACTCCTACAGCAAGCTGCATCTCAGTATCATGATGGCCATGACAACTGCAATGGGGTTTGCAGTCATTGGAGCTGCCACTACCCATTTGCTTCTTTTCCATGGAAAGTATGCTACACAAAGCCTTAGACACCCATCACCCATTTGCTTCTTTTTCATGGAAAGTATGCCATGCAAAGCTCTTAGATAGCCATCACCCATTTGCTTCTTTTCCATGGAAAAGTATGTCATGCAAAGCTCTTCTAAGACAGACATCACCCATTTGCTTCTTTCCATGGAAAATATGCCAGGCAAAGCTCTTCTAAGACAGACATCACCCATTTGCTTCTTTCCATGGAAAATATGCCAGGCAAAGCTCTTCTAAGACAGACATCACCCATTTGCTTCTTTTCCATAGAAAGTATGCCATGCAATGCTTCTAGACTAGCATTTCTGTTGTTGTTCTGCACACAAGCTCTTGGCATTCTCTGCTGCAGAGAGTATGCCATGCAAAGCTCTTAGATAGCCATCACCCATTTGCTTCTTTTCCATGGAAAGTATGCCATGCAAAGCCTTAGACACCCATCAACCCTTGATTTCTTTTCAGAGTTCTAAGAAGATCTGGCTTGAAACCCACAGTGCACAGCCAAATGAAACCCTGAGCACTACAGCCACAAACAATATTGTATGTGTCTGTCAGACATTGGTAAGGGCTATGTACACAACATGATCTCCATGGTTCATGTTGATCAAGATGAAGCTCTCTGACAGATTGAGACTGTGGCTTGTGTTGTTGTCTCTGTTGTGCAGGGAGCTAGTGCAGCACTTTTATAATGCATTGGGAAGTGATAGGGCAGATGAGAAGAAGAATTCAGATGTGCACACACGGTTGATGGAGGCATATGCACCAGTGCCACAGCAATGGTTTCTGATTCTGTTGATTGGCTGCCTGATTCTGGCAATTGTGGGAGCAGAGGGCTACAAAGAGCAACTGCAGCTGCCTTGGTGGGGTGTACTTATGGGATGCATCATTGCCATCATGTTCACACTCCCTTTTGGAGTCCTTGTTGCCACTGCAAACCAGGCTTGTTCTCACCTCCATATAGCCAGTTTTCTGCTGTTGATATGTGCATGATACTTGTGTGAAAGTGCCAAGCTTCTGTTAACATTGTGCCACTGCTGGCACTACCATTCTCACTAATCCTCACTAGTATTATGAAAGGCTACTGGCCGCTTCCACAAGCTTCCTTGGAACAGAAGTCATAGTAGAGCTTTACTCAAGAGTCCTGAGCATACACATTGTTGAACTGGTTTTGTGTGTGAAATGTTCAGGCACCCAGTATCAGCATCCTCTCCGAATACCTCATGGGCTATTTATTACCAGGGAAGCCAGTGGCCAACTTGTGTTTCAGGATATACGGCACAAGCAATTTGCACAATTCTCTTTTGTTCCTGCAAGACTTGAAGCTCGGGCAGTACACCAAAATCCCACCTCGCTCTATGTTCATTGCCCAGGTAAAAATCACCTCCACATTTTGACCTGGCTTTTGTTGCTTTGATGTTTGCAAATTGTGTTACTTCCAGCATCAAAACCAACCTCACACAATTGCTTATATGCTGCCACAATTTCATGCTTTGATAGGCCTGCACCTTGATCACACAGGACAAACCCTAAACCCTAAAGAACAGAACAGTTGTTGAAAATTACAAGCTGAGACTAGAGAGGTATATGTACATGGGGGGAGGATTGGTCACCAGGTCATTGGCTCTCTTATATCTGCAATTACATGCTTGGGGACATCATGGTGGTTGCTCACATCCATACCCAACATATGCAATCCAGCATTGCTACCAGCAGGCAGCCCTTGGAGCTGCCCAAGTGACGGTGTGTACTATACATCTTCAGTTATCTGGGGCCTTGTGGGTCCACTCAGAACTTTTGGCCAACTTGGTTTATACAATAGCCTCAACTGGTTCTTCCTTGCTGGAGCTCTTGCACCACTCCCAGTTTGGGTTGCAACAAAACTTCTCCCCAAGTCAACTTGGATCCGGTGGATCAACATACCTGTGTTGCTGATGGGAGGCTTGACAATGCCTCCCGCATCTGCAATCAACAATATCATGTTTCTAACAGTCGGCCTCATCTTTAATTATCTCATTTTCAGACACTACAAGGCCTGGTGGAAGCGTTACACTTATGTGTTGTCTGCTGCTCTCGACGCAGGGACAGCATTCATGGGCATTGCTTTGTGGATTTTTCTTGGGCAAACCACACAAGGTGGGTTGGATTGGTGGGGGAACCAGGGCAATCACTGCCCTCTGGCTCAATGTCCCACCGCTCCTGATGTGGCTGTTCCAGGCTGTCCTGCATTCTCAAGATTGTAACATAAAAATGAATAAGATACACTCACTTATTCCCACTTGTTTTGGTCTTCATACATTAGCTTTCCAATCTGCAAAGCATCCTTGCTTCCATACCTGGGCTGCATTCAGAAAGTTCCTACCATCTAGTCATTGGACAAGAGCTCCCTAGCTATATATCACGTATCATACTGCCTTCTGACATTTTCATCCTTCCCTAATGCCTTTTGGTGCGTTCATGGTCGCTGGTTGGCTGAACCTAATTACTCACCCTCTTCTATGTCCCATGACCCATAAGTTCAGTGCTCCCATACAATCGGTTATGTCGTACCATGGGTTATGTTTGGTAACCAGCTTGAGCATGCTGGTTACCTCACTTGCCCCAACTATTCACAGAAACATGCAGAAACATGCATGCTCTTGCCAGTTACCTAGTCCATAAGCTTCATGTGCTGCAATTTTCATGATCTCCAAATAAAATAACGTAAACTTGACAAACTTCACGCAATATAATAATTGTACACTCGCATGTGAAAAAATTTAATTCAAATTCCTTTTATTTTAGGGTTGCATGTAAAAATGTTATAACAATGAAGGAATGAAAGGGAAAATGAAAGGACATACACATCCAATCAAAATTCTGCACAGTTCAATTCTAAAGCACTAGTTCTAATCGAGTACGGGTAAAGGTAATGTGGGTGCGGTTATTAGAAACTGCACCCAATCCCCCACTGGGTATCAAGGTGGTTTCATAGGGTTCGTAACCCTGATTCTCAAAACATCAGATACTTGACTCTGATTTTAGTATAACCACGGTTATCAAAAACCAAATACCTGGTTCTGATGTATAACCACAGTTCTCAATTCTTTTGGAAAGAAGTCAAACAACTGCCCAAAGAACTGGCTACATGAACCTGCTGCATTAAGGACATTCCAACAAAAAATTCACCAAATCAATTATATGTAAACTCAAGCTCTCATATATAAGGTAAATAATAACACACTCTAAATATGTTCAAAATGTATGACTTATAAACCTTGCTTTGTACTTTATCATAAACAACTAAGCAAAAATGTAGGAAGGAAAAACAATTATTAATCATTCACTAACTTAAGTCCATCATAATCCAGAATTTACTACAAATTGTTGGAATGCAAGGCGAGTTTTTCCATATATTGTACCCCTACTCCTTTTACCCACCTTGCATGTGGATGTTAGTACATAGCCTTAACTACTTTGCATGTGGATGTTAGTACATAGCTTCAACTACCTTGGATGTGGATGTGGATGTAACTACCTTGCATGTGGATGTAAGTACATGGATACAATGATCCAATGGGGTTTTTTTTTTTTTTCCTCCCCCTTTTTGGGTTTCTTTTTGGCCTGGGTTTTCACCATAACTATTTATTCCACTCCTTGCACACCCACTGTCCTCTCCCACTTGAGATCTGCTGCCTGCTCTTGAATGTTGAATGATGATGGCTCCACTAGATAAAGGCAATGCAATGCATACATTATATGGTAGGCAGTTTCAGGCCTCACCTCACCTGTGTGAGGTTGGTTAGGTAATAGGAAGTAGAATAGGACACATGTCCTTTTTTTTCTTTTTTTCAAATCTCCATTTCTTCAGTGTGTTGTGGTACTGCTCTGTAGTAGTTTGGCAGGTTTACATCATTGCATACTTGACATCTGAGGACTTGGTCTTCCACCAAATGTAGAAGCTGCTCTCAACATGTAGTCACTGGTAGTAGTAGGATGATGAGAATTTATGAAGGCACAACAACTACTCCCTAGACAGCCCATGTCAGGATCCAGACCATCAAATTAGAGGTATCTATTGCAGTTCTTTGATCAAGAATTAACTACTTTGCTATTTTCAATTCAACTACAATGGTTCCAAGAGGTATGGTACATAATAGCTCGTAGAAATATGTCTCTCTGCATGAATACTCAATTGAATAAAAGAAGTATTTAGCATTACAAGTTATAATTTTATTTATATGTGATTGGAAAATGTACCGCAAGGGTCAATATCAAGTATAACAAGTGTTTAGACTCGGATATGACCACAATGCCATACAATAGTTTGCAATAGGAACATGTAGCTAGCATACATTAGGCGCTACACAAACTTTTCCTTCCAACCCCCATTCCATATGTAGAATCACTATAAGAAATCCTGGTTTTTTTAACCAAGAATTTCAATCCTATGGTTTTTGTGCCCCCATGTCCAACTTGACGAAAATGCCATTTTGGACAAATTGATTTGGACCCGACCATTTTGATTGGGTCTTTTGGTTAGTCTTTTTTACTAAGTTTTTTTTTCTAGGTTTTTTTTTTTTGAACCACCATGACAATAATATAATTTGGGCAACAACTAGAAAGATATTTTACTTAAAACTAATTTTTAAAATGTTAATTAATTAATTACCTTACCTACCCTACATACCTACCTACCTAATTAATAAACCTAATAAATTATGCCAAATTTTATTTATTTATTTACCTACCAACCCTATATCCTAAGCCTAGGTTAAGCCAAGCGCCCTAGGCTACATGTGTTTTTCATGCCCCAAACCTTTAATTAAAATGGACATACCATTTAGTCAATGTGGACACTTTGGTCAAGTTGGCCTTTTATAGTGAGTGTAGACCAAGAAGGAGCTTCATAGGTTGCAAACCAATGACCTGCAATGACAACACTAAATCCAATTTGTGCAACCTTGGATGCATACTCACCTAGTCTATGTCATCACTAGGGATGCTCAAAGTTCCATCAAGTTCTGACTAAAGGTTAACATTGAAAGAGAACAAAAAGGCATAGAGAAAGAAAAACAAAAGAGGCTAGCCATCCACAAAACCATGGGAGTGAGCCAGAGGTACCAAAACTAACGACACAAGTGCACCACCAAGCAGTAGGAATTGTTTCCATTCCTTTGGTTTTGCATCGGCTCGTCTCATTGTTGCCATGTATGTCCATATTCCCAATGCAAGTGCAAAACGAGCAAACATTAGATGCAAACAAATGTTCATAGTTTTTTTTTTAAAAACAAGAACCTACCGTTATCTTCACACCAACTTATAAATAAAATGAAATCTTTTGAAATCTTTTACTTGCATCTTTTGAGATCTTTTGTTCATAACAATACGCATTGATATTATTTGAAACGAAATGGCAATGAAAATCTTATTCAAGTCATTGCTAGTGGTTTGTTCATTTTTTGAAACTCCTAAGTACATCAATAATTATTTCATGACAATTGAGGTACCAAGTATTGATGTTGTTTGAAATTTTATTATTTGTTTACTATGGTTTTTTTTTTTTAAGATGACACATTTGTTTTGGGGATTCTAGAAATAGTACATAGAGATGAAGTGGCTTATAGGTGTTGGAACAACTTTTATTACTGGTGTAGTGGCAGTGAACTAGGACATCAATAGAATTCAAAATACTACCTTGGAATAGAGATTGAATCAACAAATGATGACCCTAAAACATAGACTAACCAAGCAAATGATGAAGATCCACAAATTAAAAAATGAGATCGTGAATCAAATGAATAGTCTTGACAAGAACTTCAAAAAGATTGAATTCAAATTCAAAAAGCTTGTGTCCAACTAGTAATGGTGGTGAAAGTATTTATTGGCAATTGTTTTTACAATTTATAAATCTTGTCTCTATCACTGACCCAATTTTCAAGAGTGAGCATCTCACTTTTGTATCTAACATAACATTAATTGATTTGAAGATGTTGAAGAACTTGGGATTGTTTGTTGAAAT
>Ga0116230_10006005_pt1 | contig 11929 bp, 12 predicted proteins | sample S1TSphfallax_3_FD_88678 | JGI IMG/M metagenome (GOLD analysis project Ga0116230, IMG submission 88678) | Host-associated microbial communities from peat moss isolated from Minnesota, USA - S1T2_Fd - Sphagnum fallax MG | ecosystem: Host-associated > Plants > Peat moss > Unclassified | place...
CTTCAGCGCGTCGAGGAGCTCGCCTGGCGAATCGCCGATCTCGCCAGCACGCTGGCGGATTCGCAGTTCCTCGATGAGCTTGGTCGTGGTCGGCAGACCGACATCGGCAACAATCAACGCTTCCTCGAGGGCGTCCCACGTCGCGCCGTCGACCCGAGAACGTCCCCGCACGGCGCTGAACAGCTCACGGGCGCGACCAAGTCGACCGGCAAGGCGCGGCCGCTCACTGGGCTCGAGGTCGGTCTCGCCATTGCCCTCAACCTGGTCGCTCGCCTCGCTGGCGACCACGGCAGCTGTCTCTTCGAGCGACGCCGTCTCTGCGGCGTCGCCTCGATCCAGCGACGCTGACTCGCCACCTTTCGGCAGGCCAGGGCGACGAAGAAACACGACGGTCCCCGCACCGAGCAACACCAGGAGGAGGACGATCACGACGACAAGGACGGTGGTCATGTGCTCTCCAATGTTCTCGCCGTGGCTTGGCTAGCCCTGCCACGAATTTTTTCGCTGACGACCTTCGAGGAGCCACCCGCCTGCATGGTGACGCCGTAGAGAGCATCGGCGATCTCCATCGTGCGCTTTTGGTGGCTGACGATGACGAGCTGCGCTTCGTCTCGAAACTCTTCGATGAGGTCGAGAAAGCGCCGAAGGTTCATCTCGTCGAGCGCCGCCTCCACCTCGTCCATGAGGTAGAAGGGCGAAGGCCGACTGCGAAACACGGCGAAGAGGAAGGCCATCGCCACGAGCGAGCGCTCACCGCCCGAGAGCAGTGACAGGCGGCGCACGTTGCGACCGGCGGGACGAGCGTCGATCTCGATGCCCGTCGTCAGCGGGTCCTCGGGAGCGGTCAGGGTCAGCTTTCCCGCACCACCGGGGAACAGCGTCGTGAACAACGCGCTGAAGTGCACGGCAACATCTTCATACGCCGCACTGAAGACCTCGACGATCTCGTGGTCAATGGATGCGATGACCTGACCGAGCTCTCGACGCGCACTGCGCACGTCGTCGAGCTGGCCTTCGAGAAATGCGCTGCGCTCTTCGAGCGCAGCGAGCTCATCGCGTGCAAGAGGATTGACGAGCCCGATCCGTTCCAGCTCGGCCTCGACGGCAGTCAGTCGATCAAGGGCTGCGGCCTGTTCGACAGCGCCGGGAACAGGTTCGTCGCCGAGATCCTCCGGGCCGAGATCGAGGTCCCTGCGCAGGGCTGCGACCGCTGCCTCGTGACGGACACGGGTCTCGGTCAACTCGATCTCGAGACGCTGACGCCGGTCGCGAAGTGCGGCAATGACGCGCTCGAGTGCCTCGCGGCGAGAGCGCAGCGTGACCAGTCGATCGGCCCGCAGCGCCGTTACCGCTCGGCGGCGGCTTCGCTCCCGCTCGACCTGTGCGACTGCTTGGTCGATACGCTCCAGCGCCATCGAGGCCATCTCGCCAAGCCGGGCCAGTGCAGCATCGTCGCGCTCGTGGCGCTGGCGGAGCTCACCGGCACGAAGCTGTTCCTCCCGAGCGCTGTCGAGCTGGGTCGTGAGCGCCTCAATGCGCGACGTGATCGATGCAGCTCGCCCAGCCAAGGTCTCCGACCGCACCGTGAGGCTGCGTCGCAAAGCTTGCAACTCCCTCGCACTCGACTCGACCTCGCGACGGGCCTGGGCTGCGGACTCGCGTCGAGCCGCAGCCACCAGCTCCGCCTCCTCCAGTCCGACAAGCTGACGCTCAACCCGGTCGAGCTCGACGGTTGCCCGTGCGCACTCCTCGACCGCCGCTTCGTGCTCCGCAGCTACACCCACTTCCTCGCTGCCGATTCGTTCAAGGCTCGTTTCAAGATCGGCGGTAGCGCTCTTGGCTCGGCTGAGCTCGGATCGCAGTCCGTCGAGCGCGCGAGTCGTCACCGCAGCATGAGTCCGCGCCGCTTCGTGCTCGGTGGACAACGATGCGGCAACGGCTGCGAGCGCTGCCGTCGTGCGGCGTGCCTGTTCGGCGTGGGTCCGTGAAGCTTCGAGCGCTGCTCGTGTCGCCCCGGAACGCCCGGCACCAAGGCGCCAGCCTGCGTGGGAAAAGCGATCGCCGCCGGGCGTGACGACGACGTGCTCCGGCGCGGACATCCAGGCATCGAGCGCTGCGTCTGCATCCGATCGACACACCACAATGCCAGCCAGAAGCACATCGAGCAGCCTCTCGACATGGCGATCAGCAGAGCGAACGCCTCGACGAAGCGGCTCGGTCCCCGGTGGCGGCGAGCCGAAGCGGCCCGGGCCAATCGGAACGGGCGGTGCGATGGACACGGCGGCGTCGAGCAAAGGCAGGACGGACCCGCCGAAGCCATCGCGACGCAGGTGCGCAAGCGCCTCGCGCGCTTCTGCGTCCCCTTCAACCAGGACACCCTCGAGTACGCCTTCCAGCGCCGCCTCGAAAGCCGAACCCAGGCCGTCTTCCACCTCGACGACGTCGAGCAACGTCCCGACGACGCCAGGAAGCTCTGCCAGGCGCTCGACCCCTGCCCGTGCCCGCGCCTCGTCGAGCGCAAGCTCGAGTACCTCGACTCGTGCCGTTGCAGCGTGCACTGCTTCTTCGGCGGTTCGTAACTCCTCGCCAGCGACGTGTGCACGGCGGCTCGCGTCGGCCTCGGCACTCGCGGCGAGCTCATGCTCCGTGACAGCTACCGACTCTTCCCGTTCGAGCTCAGCGACACTCGACCGATGCTCTTCGAGAAGACGCGCCTGTTCGATGCTTCGAGCAGCGACCGACGCCGCTCGCTCGCCGGTCCTGGCCTGGCGCTCTCGCGCCTTGGCGAGGCGCTCTCGTGCCTCGCTTGCGGCTCGTCGGGCTTCGTGAAGCGTGAGCGGCGAGGAATCCGAGTCATCGCCACCGGGTGAACCCTCGCCCGGTGCACCGTCAGCCGGTGAACTGTCAGCCGGTGAACTATCCCGCGTGCCGTCCGTGTCGCTCTCGGCAAACAGCTCCTCTTCACGCAGGGCAAGATCGGCCTCCCCACGCTCGAGTGCGGCCCACTCCGGCACAAGTGCCGCCTCGTCCGCTGCCGAGGCAGCGAGCTCGCCGGCCAGCGATTCCAGCTCCACCTCGATGGCCGCGACCTGGTCACTCGATACAAGAAGCGCATTCAGCTGGGCGATGGTACGTCGACGCTCGCCACACAGAGCGACGGCCCGCTCCGCCCGAAGGCGCGTGCCTGCCAGGAGCCCAGCAAGAGACTCAAGCTCTGGACCGGACTCCTCGACAGCAGGCTCCTGGGCGATCGAGAGCGCAGCCCACGTCCGGGCGAGGTCTGCGCCCGTGATCGCCATCTCGGCATCGAGCTCGGCGCGGCGACGGTCTCCGGACGCCAGACGCTCGTGGAGATCCCCGAGCTCGCTCCGCGCGAGGAAGAGCCGCAACCCGTGAAGCTCGCTCGCCAGCTCGTCTCGCCTGATAGCCGCCGCAGCTTGGCGCTCGAGGGGACGGATCTGACGGTTGACCTCCTTCACGAGGTCCTGCAGGCGGGCGAGCCCGGCCTCACTCGACTCGAGCCTGCGCTCCGCACGCTCGCGCCGACGGCGGTACTTGAGCACGCCCGCGGCCTCTTCGATGATGGCCCGCCGGTCCTCGGGTCTCGCCGTCAGCACGGCGTCGAGCTGGCCCTGGCTGATGATCACGTGTTGCTGGCGTCCGACCCCACTGTCGGAGAGAAGCTCCTGGACGTCGAGCAGGCGGCACGGAGCACCGTTGATGGCGTACTCGCTCTCCCCGGTGCGAAAGAGCGTCCGGGTCACGGTGACTTCGTGGAAGTCGATCGGGAGGCGGCGTGAACCGTTGTCGATCGTCAGCGAGACCTCGGCCCGACCGAGGGCCGAGCGGCGCTGGGTGCCGGCGAAGATGACGTCGTCCATCTTCGCCGATCGGACAACGCTCGGGCCCTGCGCACCGAGCACCCACGCAACCGCGTCGACAACATTCGACTTGCCCGAACCGTTCGGCCCGACGACCACCGTGACGCCCGGCTCGAGATCGATGGTCGTGGGATCGGCAAAGGACTTGAAGCCCTTGAGCGTCAGCGTCTTCAGGTACACAGCGGGCTCAGGCTACCGCTACCTTCACCCTCGCTTTCAGCGTTGACAACCGGGACAGAAATGGGCTCCTCTCCCGGCCACCACACTGCGCACGACCTCGCCACCACAGCGTGGACAAGGCTGACCAGCACGCGCGTAGACCGCATGCTCACGCTGGAAGTCGCCGTGAGCGCCGTAGAGGTCCCGGTAGCGAGCATCTCGCAGGGTGGATCCACGCAGCTCGACGGCCCGCGAGAGCACACTCATGACCGCTTCGTACAGCTGGTCGCTGTCGTCACGATCCAGCGAATCGGTGCGACGATCGGGACGTAGGTGCGCGCGAAAGCAGATCTCATCGGCGTACATATTTCCGATGCCCGCGAGGATCCGCTGATCGAGAAGGAACGCCTTCATCGAGGTACGCCGCACCGTGAGCAGCTGTGAGAGCTGCGTAGCCGTCAGGTCGTCGATGAGGGGATCGATGCCGAGACCGGCGAGTTCGACCGGCACGCCCCGATCATCGGTGTCGGTGGCGACCCACATCTCGCCGAAGGTGCGCGGATCGACAAATCGCAGCTGACGCCCATCATCGAGGTCGAGCACGACATGGGTGTGCATCACGAGCGGCGTGTCTGCACCCTGGGCATCGAGGAGCAGTTGCCCGCTCATGCGGAGATGGACGACGAGCACGGCCCCGTTGTCGAGGACGAGAAGGAGGTACTTTCCCCGACGAGCTGTCCCGGTGCATGTCCTGCCGAGCAGCTCCCCTGCAAAAGCGTCAGCGCTCTGGCGGCGCACGCTTCGCCGTCCGGTGACCGAGACGCTGACGACCAGGCGTCCGGGGATCGTCGCATCAAGGTCACGACGGACCGTCTCGACCTCGGGAAGCTCAGGCACCGCCATGTGCAGACAGCTCGCCGAGCAGATGCTCAGCAGCAGCTCGCTCGGCCTGCTTCTTCGATCGACCCTCGCCGCGAGCACGCCCCACCTCGTCACCCGAGGCATCGCAGACCGTCACGACTGCGTCGTAATGACGCTCGTGGTCCGGTCCGTGCTCACGAAGGGAGTAGCGCGGGGCAGAGAGCTGAAGCCGCGCTGCGAGCTCTTGCAAGCGATTCTTGGCGTCGCCGAGCTCGGCGACGGCTGAGGCAATCTCAATCTGTTCGCCCATCACGTCGAGCACGAGCGAGCGGGCGCGCTCGATGCCACCGTGTAGGTAGACCGCTCCGATGACCGCCTCGAGGGCGTCAGCAAGGATGGATGGCTTGGCTCGTCCACCGGAGTGTGCCTCGCCCCGTCCAATGCGAAGAGCGGCGCCGATGCCAATCTCTGCTGCCACCGGTGCTAGCCCAGCTTCGCTCACGACGAGTGCACGCATCCTGGCGAGATCGCCCTCGGGTACGTCAGGCTGCGACTGGTAGAGGTGATCGGCAACCACGAGCCCAAGGACAGCATCTCCGAGCAACTCGAGCCGCTCATTCGAGCTCGTCCCGTCGACCTCGGCACAAAAGGATCGATGCGTCAACGCGAGCTCGAGTAGCTCTCCATCATCGATGTACTGCGAGAGCCGAGCAGTCAGTGCTCTCAGGCCATCGGCATCGGCCCGCTCACCTCGGGATACGATCAGTCCGCCCCGAGCTTGGCTGAGACGTAGTCGACGGCGTCGCGCACCGTACGAAGATCTTCGAGGTCCTCGTCGTCGATGCGAAAGCCCGGAACGGAGCTCGCGAGCTCCTCCTCGATCGCTTCGACGAGCTCGATGAGAGCGAGAGAGTCGGCGTCGAGATCATCGGCAAACGACGACGATTCTGCGATCGCCTCGGTGCCGATCTCCAGGATGTCCGCAAGCTGAGTGCGAACAAGCACGAGGACGTCGTCGCGACTCATCGTCGCTGTGGGAGTACTACTCGACTCGGACACGGGTTCTCCTTGTGTGGCGAAGCGACAGCTCTGTCGCCAGGTCCATCTTACCGGCGCCTTAGCGCTCGTCTGGCTCGCTGGCTCCAGCTGGCGCAGCCGCAAGAGCTGCTCGAACCTGACCGACCAGGTCCTTTTCTGCCATCTCGTGCGCCACTTTGACGGCGTTCACGATCGCACGAGCGGACGAGCTGCCATGGCTGATGATGCACACGCCGTCCACGCCGAGCAGCATTGCGCCACCGGTCTCCTCGGGATCGAGCGCAGCGGCATAAGGGAGCAGCTCGGGAAGGAGCACGTCAGATGCCGCTTTCGTCTCAGCCGACGCGCCGAAGACCTTCGTCAGCACGGCAAAGAAGCTGCGGAGCGCCCCCTCGAGCGACTTCAAGGCCACGTTGCCGGTGAAGCCGTCCGTGACGACCACATCGGCACTTCCTGCCATGAGATCGCGTCCCTCGACATTTCCGACAAAGCGAACGCCTGCACCGGCGGCAAACAGCCGGTGGGCCTCCTTGACGAGGTCGTTCCCCTTCGAGTCCTCTTCGCCGATCGACAGCAGGGCCACCGACGGCGACTCCACGCCGTAACGAGCGGTCATGTACGTCGCAGCCATCTGACCAAATTGCACAAGCCATTCCGCTTTGCACTCGGCATTGGCTCCGGCATCGATGAGCACGGTCGGGCTGGCGTCGAGCACCGGGATTGGCGTGGCGATTGCCGGTCGGGCGACTCCGGGAAGTCGACCCATCCGCAGCAGCGCGCTGGCCATCGTGGCGCCGGTGTTGCCTGCGCTCACCATGGCCGAAGCGCGCCCGTCTCGCACGGCCTCGGCGCACCGCACGAGGGACGAATCCTTCTTCGTGCGCACGCCCTTGCCGGCGTCCTCGTCCATCTCGATGACCTCCGAAGCCGGAGCGATCTCGAGCTCACCGACATCGCCCAGGCTGCCGTCGTCAGGGCCGACGAGCAGTACAGGTATCCCGAGCTCTTCGTAGGCTTGACGGGCGCCGGCGACGATCTCGTGGGGGGCCTTGTCACCCCCCATCGCGTCAACTGCGACCGGGAGTGTCAGTCGACCTCAACCGCCTGGCGGCCCTTGTACCAACCGCAGCTCGGGCAGACGACGTGAGGCAGCTTGGCGCGCTGGCACTGTGGGCAGCGGCTCTGGGCGGGCGTCGTCAAGGTCCACGCCGAGGCACGACGGCTTCGGCTCTTCGACTTCGAGGTCTTCTTCTTCGGGACGGCCATGGTGCTCTTCCTACTCCGTGGTCCTACTGCCGGATATCGCTCGCGGACGGGTCCGCTTGCTTGGGGCCTGGTGCCGGACGAGCCTGCAGCGCCCCCTCGCCGAGCAGCTCGAGCGGTCCCCACCGGGGGTCCGGCGGAGCGCTGCACGAGCACGGCTCGGTGTTGCGGTTGGCGCCGCACTCGGAACAGAGCCCGAGGCAGCCCTCCATGCAGAGGGGCGCGAGCGGCAACGCGAGGATACACGCATCGTGAGCGATCGGTTCGAGGTCCAGCTCGTCCGGGGTGAGCCGATACGTCGTCTCGATGTCGCCGTCTTCGGTACACAGTTCCCGCACTGCCGTGTCGATCTCGCCGCGTGCCACATCGAGACAGCGACGACACTCGCCTTCCCAAGGTGCTGAGACCTTGCCGGTCACGAGCACACCGCCGTGAACCGACTCGAGGAGCGCGTCCATCGTGACCGGACTGTCCGCCGGCACCCACGACCCGCTCACCGCAAGATCGTCGATCGGGTACTCGACGTGCACCGTGCGCCTCGCGCCGGGATCGCGAAGAAGGGCCGCTGAAGGCACGACGAACGGTCGCTCGCGAGGCCTTCGGCTACCCGAAGGAGCACCGGATTTCACGACTGGTCCTGGTCGAAGAAGCCCTCCTCGGCCCGTGCTCCCCCCTCTGCTCCTGCGTCAGACTCGTCGTCGACTTCGGGCAAAACGGTGAGGCGTGCGCGCCCTGCCTGCACCGTGCGCATCGTCCGGTCAAGCACGATCTCAAACGCCGCAAGCTTTCGATCGACATAGTCGTCCGCCTCGTGTCGGATCTTTCGCCCCTCGGACTCGGCATCTTCGATCAGGCGCTCGGCCTGGTGGCGAGCTTGGCGCACCACCTCGGTGCGCTGAACCATGTAAGCCGCCTGGGCTCGAGCCTCGTCGAGCAGCTCGGCAGCCTCTCGCTCGGCACGAATTCGAATGTCCTCACGATCCTGCAAGATCCGACGCGCTCGCTGGAGCTCGGTCGGCAGACCTGAGCGCGCTGCGTCCAACAGGCCGAGAACCTCGTCTCGGGCGATGATTGCCGAGGACGAGAGCGGCATCGACTTCGCACGCTCGACGGTGTCCACGAGCTCGTCGAGCACTGCCTCGACATCGACGTCCTCGGGCGCCGCCCCGGGAGCCTGCTCTTCGGAATAGACGTCACTCACGAAAGCGTCCCTTCATCTTGCTCAGCACCGGCTCCGGCACGAACGTGCTCACGTCGCCCCCGTAGCTCGCGATCTCCCTGATCAGCCTGGACGCAATAAACGAATGCGTCGAGCCTGTCGGGATGAACAGGGTATCTATCCCCGACAGCTGTCGGTTCATCTGCGCCATCTGGAGCTCATTGTCAAAGTCCGTGACGGCACGCAGTCCCTTCACGATGATGTCCGCTCCTACCTCTCGGGCCACGTCGACGACCAGCGTCGAGACCCCGACGGTTCGCACTTTCGTGTTGTGGCCGAGGCTCTCCATGATCATGGCCTCGCGCTCGGGCACGCTGAACAGTGGCTCGGACTTTTGTGGATTGCGCACCACGGCCACGACAACGACGTCGAAGAGACGGATGGCACGCTCGGCGACCTCGAGGTGACCGTTGTGGAACGGGTCGAACGATCCTGGAAAGAGTGCCGTGGTCACGTCGCTCCCTCCTCAGCCGCTGGTGTGCCATCCATTGCCGGTGTCACTGCTCTGGCCTCAGTGATAACCGTGAGAAGCGTACCGCCGTGGCGGTAGGTCCTGAAGACTTCGTAGTGGGCAGGTATCGCGATCGGCGACGGCGATTCCAGCACGGCAATGCCAGCACGCAGGCGTTCGAGCAGGATGTCCCACTCGGAAAAACGGTACGGCGGATCGATGAGCGCCAAGTCGTAACGAGTTCGTGACGTGGCGAGAAAGCCAAGGGTCTCCGATCGCACAGCTCGCACACCGGGTCGGCGACCGAAGCCCACGCACTCCAGGTTCGCCTCGACCGCAGCGATCGCCGCGCGCTCCATATCGACAAACGTCACCGATGCTGCCCCACGCGAGAGGGCCTCGATCCCGAGTGCACCGGAACCGGCAAAGCCGTCGAGCACATGTGCATCCTCGATCGCGTCGAGCGACATCAGCACGTCGAACATCGCCTCGCGCACCCGGTCCGAGGTCGGACGCACTCCTCCAGGCAGCTTCGCCTTCAACGGGCGACCACGCGCCTCGCCTCCGATTACTCGCACCAGATGAGGCTAATGGTTCGCTCACGCGACCCTGGGCCCGGTTCGGCCGGAAGTAGCTCCTACTGCCCCGGCGCCATGTGCGCTGCGATCGTCCGCCGAAATCCCTCCTCGGGGTCGATCTGCGGCGACCAGCCCAGAGCACGGAGTCGACTCGTGTCCGGCAGAGCTTCCGTGCTGCTCGCCGTGGGCAGGACGTCGACGAGCGAATGCGTCGGATCCGGCAGACGCAGCCGAATACCTGGTGATGGAGCCAAGCGAACGATGAGCTCAGCGAGGTCGCGGATCGACAGGACAGCTTCGTCGTTAGCCACTGAATAAGCCGTGCCGGGCTCGCCTGAAGTGAGCGCGAGGAGCATGCCGGCGATCGCGTCGGTGAGGTAGCAGAAGGGTCGACGAACACGACCTTCGGTTCGTAACACGATGTCCCGCCCATCGATGGCATCGAACACGAACTCGGCGAAAGCTCGGGAGTCACCACGGGAGAGCCCAGGGCCGTAGGTGTGAGAGAGGCGAATGATGACCGTCTCGAGGCCTGTCTGGCGCCACCAGGCGACGCACTGCGCCTCGCCCATCCGCTTTGACTCGGCGTAGCACGCATAGGGATCGAGTGGATCGAGTGGTCCGTAAACACTTTCGTCGTAGCGTCCTGTCACAGTTTCGAGCGAGCCGTGGGACGCTCCACTGCTCACGAAAGCAACCCGTCGCACGCCATGCTTGCGCGCCCACTGCAGTAGATGGTGCGTACCGATCACATTCGGTACGTAGGTACCGATCGGATCGGCTGCAAACTTTGCAAGATCAGCGTTTGAAGCCCCATGGAGGACGAAGTCGACATCGCACGCTGCTTGGATCGGCGCGTCGAGAGGCTGCTCCAAGAAAGCAAGCCGGGCTCCACGTAGGTGAGCAAAGCGCTGGCGGGCGCGATCGGCTGATCGGCTGATCAACACGATTTGCGGTCCCCGAGTGCCGTGGAGCCGAGCATGCGCAGCGAGGCCCTCCACGAAGTATGCGCCCACGAGTCCGGTACCTCCGGTGACGACTATGGACGCTGAGTCGAGGCTCGCCCAGGGTAAGGACATGGCACCAATCTCTGTGAGATCGCCCTCGATCACCCGACGAAGCGGAGATTGGCGCTCGAGGATCTGTGTGCTGCGAATGAGCGAGCCGCCGAGCAGCGAGTCGATCATGCTCACCATGAGTCCACCCGCACGAGTCGATGTCCGACACCGCGCTTAGTCGCATCGCTCACGATCGAGTCGGCTCTGTTTAACGTCGCGACGACGATCGGATCCTCTCCCGGGGGGACGAAGTCTGGGCCGACAACTCGACTGCCATCGAAGGAGAAACCCCAACGAGCCGGGTTGCCATCGATGAACGCAACCGACTCTCGCGTAGCCAGCGGCTCCAGCGTAAGCAACTTGAACGCCGCCTCACCTATCCCCCAGAGCACAAACCGACGTGATCCCGCTAGCTCCCGCTCGAGTAGTGCCTCGATTCGTGCGTAGTCGGCGATGGATCGAGCAGTGAACTTGGTGAGGACGTCGGCAAGGTTGTCGTCACGGTGCTCAGGCGCACTACGGCACGTTGTCGCTTTCCAGGTCACTGCTGCAGCGCCGACGACGACGTTGTCCGTGAGTCCCGCCTGGTAGCTCTCCTCGCTCACGGTCGCGAACCCGTTGCGATTCGCAATCCATCGAAGCGAGGTAAAGCTCAAATGGTTGACGTGCTCGGTGTGGAAGTCCTCGAAGGGCGAGATGTACGGATCGAGATACGTCGCTGCATCGGGCACGTCGATGTACACAACGCCATCGGGACTCAGCAGATCGTGAAGGGTTGCGATAGCGGCATCGATATTCCAAAGATGTTCGAGGACAGCCGAGATCGCTATGCAGTCAAACCTCCCAAGGTCGGCAGGCAACGACGCAAATGATCCGACGTGTGCCCGTACACCCGGTCGAGAATTCGCCAGTCGCACCGCGTCAGCGGACGGATCGATGCCGAAGAGCGCGCTGTAGCCAAGTGATTGCAGAGCGCCGAGCGTTGACCCCGTCGCACAACCAATGTCGAGAATACGTGCGGCACGAGACGGACAAGCTCGCTCGATTCGAAGTGCTGCATCCAACGCCTTCCTCGATTGCCAATCGGGCTCCGGCGGGAGCCCGAGATGCGTAGAGTCCACTGCCATCTCGACGGCAGCCTCGCCGGAGTATTTGGCAAGTTCGCCGTAGTAGCGCTCGTAGTACTCGACCGGGACGACAGTGTCGGCGAATCCCGTCCCGCATGCTTTACATGAGACGATCGGGTAACCGCCCTGAAGAGGGTGGCCGTCGGGCGTCCGGAGGCGAAGGTTGTGGACGAGCACTCCTCCTCGCACGGAACCGCATGCCGGGCATCGTCGGTGCGCAGTTGACGGATCGCCCACAGATGTCCGCGCTGAGCTGCGTGGACTATCGAGAAGCACATCAACCATATTGGGGGA
>Ga0116230_10006006_pt1 | contig 11929 bp, 11 predicted proteins | sample S1TSphfallax_3_FD_88678 | JGI IMG/M metagenome (GOLD analysis project Ga0116230, IMG submission 88678) | Host-associated microbial communities from peat moss isolated from Minnesota, USA - S1T2_Fd - Sphagnum fallax MG | ecosystem: Host-associated > Plants > Peat moss > Unclassified | place...
AAGGGACGACAGCGGAGGGTACTCCCGCCGCTCCCCTGGCAGCTCTGGAGCAGAGGTTGAGGTCCGGCTGGTGCGCATGCCGGCATGCGCCTTTGCGTTGGTGAACGGTGGACATGGACGGACGTGGAGGGATACAGGCGGATGTGAACCGCTCACGACGCCTTGGAAGCGTACTGATTCACGTATGCCTCGACGTGATACTCCTGCGTCACCATCCGCCCGGTCTGCGGGTCTTTGCCGGTGCTGGCAATCGTGAGCTCGCCTTCGGATTTCAGGAGCTTCAGCGCGTAACTGGCCCGCTCCGCTCTCAGCCTAACCCTCTCCCGGAGTACCGGGAGAGGGGACCGGAGCATTCACGCCAGCGTGCCCAGTTCCATCTCGTGCAATCCCTTGCCGCTGGGCACCATCGGATAGACATGTTCGTTCGGCTCGACGAAGAAATCCACCACCACCGGACCGGGGTGGGCGAGCATTTCCTTGACGGTTTTTTCCACGTCGCATTTGTGCTCGCAGCGGATGCCGCGGACGCCGAACGCCTCGGCCATCTTGGCGAAGTTCGGGTTCTTCATCACCGTGTTGCTGTACCGGCGGTCGTAAAACAGGTCCTGCCATTGCTTGACCATGCCCTGGAAATCGTTGTTTAGAATCGCAACTTTCACCGGGATATTGAACTCGGCAATCGTCGCCAGCTCGTAGCAGGTCATCAGATAGCTGGCATCGCCGTCGATGTCGATGACGGTTTTACCGGGGCTGCCCAGCTGCGCCCCCATCGCCGCCGGCAGGCCGTAGCCCATGGTGCCCAGCCCGCCGCTGGTGATCATCGTGCGGGGATAGCGCCAGCGGATGAACTGGGCCGCCCACATCTGGTGCTGACCCACGCCCGTGGTGAAAATTGCATCCCCGCGGGTCTGCTTGTTGATTTCTTCCAGCACATACTGCGGCTTGGCGTTCACCGAGTCGTCCAGATATTTGAACGGATACTTCGCCTTCCACTGCGCGATGGTTGCCAGCCACGGCTTGCGATCGCGAAACTCGATGTATTGCAGCATCTCCTCCAGCGAAGCCCTTGCATCTCCCACCACCGGCACATCAATGTCCACATTTTTGCTGATCGACGATGGATCGATGTCGATATGAATGATCTTGGCCTTGGGGGCAAAGCTCGACAGGTTGCCGGTCACGCGATCGTCAAACCGCGCCCCGACGGCAATCAGACAATCCGATTCCTGTACCGCATAGTTTGCAAACGCGCTGCCGTGCATGCCCAGCATGCACAGACTCAACGGGTTCATCTCATCGAACGCCCCCATGCCCAGCAGCGTGGTGGTGCAGGGGATGTTCCCTTTTTCAGCCACCTTCCGCAGCACCTGCCAGGCATCGCTGATGATTGCCCCGCCGCCGACGTACAGCACCGGTCGTTCGCTGCGGTTGATCATCTCCGCCGCATCCAATACCTGCTTTTGGCTGGCGCCGCTCATGGTGGTCTTGCGGCGTTTGAGAATGTGCTCGCGCGGGGTGTCGTCCACCTCATCGGGCATGATCGCCACCTGTACATCTTTGGGCAGATCCACCAGCACCGGTCCGGGCCGGCCGGTCGTGGCAATCATGAACGCCTCATTCACCACGCGCGGCAACTCCCGCACGTCCTTGATCAGATAATTCCACTTGGTGCAGGGCCGGGTGATCCCGGTCACATCCGCTTCCTGAAACGCATCGCTGCCGATGACTTTGGTCGGCACCTGTCCGCTGAAAACGATGATGGGAATGCTGTCCAATTGAGCCGTCGCCAGCGGGGTGACCGTATTGGTCGCCCCCGGTCCGGAAGTGACAATGCAAACCCCTGGCTTGCCGGTCGCGCGGGCATACCCGTCGGCACAATGCCCCGATGCCTGCTCATGCCGATTCAGGATGAACTTCGCCGGCGTCTTATAAAGCTGGTCGAACATCGGCAGGATCGCCCCGCCGGGATAGCCGAACATCAGCTCGACCTTGTGGGTGCCGACCAGCATTTCGTGCAGGATCTGCGCACCCGGCTTGCCCTTGTATTTGGGCCGGTCGTTGACGATGACCGAAGAAGCCGATTTGGTTTCAGCGGGACGGGAGGCGATGGCGGTTTCGGTTTTGCTCATATTGGATTCCAGATTGTATTGTCGACTTCGGCAGAACCCCTAAAGATAGCGGAACCGTGGCGCGCGTTCAACTCAAAAGACCGGTGCGGGAAATTCGAAAATTTGAAACCTCGAAGAACGAAACCTCGAAGCCTCGAATCAATGACGAATGACGAAATTCCAATGGCGAAACAAGTGCAGCAGTCCGGCGACACGTTGCGCATTCTTTTTTCTTCCCTCAAGACTTCGAGCTTATGTTCTTCAATTTTGCAGCGGGAAGCGCTTGACATTCCGCCTGTTTCATCGACAATATCTCCCCCGATCAACCACTCGGGTTCTGGAGCCATTTATGTACGCAGTCATCGAAACCGCCGGTCATCAGCACAAAATCACCACCGGTGACGTGCTCAAGATCGACCGCGAGATCAACCCCGAGGAGAAAACCATCACCTTCGACCGCGTTCTGCTGGTCGGGGGCGAAGGATCGCCGAAGATCGGCACTCCGCTGGTTGCCGGCGCGACCGTCACCGCCGACGTGGTCCGCAGCCTCCGCGGGCCCAAGATCGACATCATCAAGTACAAACGCCGCAAGGGCTATCACAAGAAACAGGGCCATCGCCAGGATCTGGTCGAGATCAAGATCACAGCTATCAATGCCTGACTGTCAATGCCTGACTGTCAATGCCTGACTGTCAATGCCTGGCTGTCAATTTCTGACTCTTAGCGTCTGACCACTTTAGTTTCGGTGTAAAGCCCAGCTGGTATGCCCCGGCACGAACCAAACCCATGCGCACGGCCTGTTCAGTCCGTGCTTTTTTTAGGTCGATCCATTCCGCAGAAGCAGAAGCAGAAGTGAAGTGCCGATTTCGATCTGGCTGTATCCATGTTCACTGCGGGCAATATTTTTCTCCGCGCCCGCGTTATCATGCTTCCATGAAGTGCCATGCGATCTTCGGTTTGGTTTTGCTCTCTTTAACAGCCGGGTGTTTCACCGAAACCCGCAGCTTTTCGCTGACGGTGAAGAACGACTGGGACCAGCCGGTCACGATCTGCGTGACCAAGACCCACAGCCCGCCGGAACAGGGCTGGGAATCGCCCGAAGAGCTGATCGCACCGCCGCATCCCCCCTCTGACCAGACCCCGCCGGGCGCGCTGATCCAACCGGGACAGACCGCCACCCGGCCGGAATTCAAAGGCAGTTTCGACCCCGCCCGCGGCCGGGCGTACCTGCGAATCTATGCCGGAAAACTCACGCTTTCGCAGATGAACGCCATCAGCCCGGGGAACCCCGACCGAATGGACATCGTGCTGGAACCAGGCCCCAACCGGATCGAGATCCGCAGCGCACCCGGCGATCAGATGACCGCCCTGCGAATCACCGGCGCGTGGCCGACGACCCACTGATGTCTTACCGCGACCACCTCCAATCTTCAGCAAACACCCAGGTCCGCTGCGCGATCATCACTTTCAGCGACACGCGGACCACCGACAACGATTCCAGCGGAAAAAAAATCGCCGAGCTGCTCGCCGGTGCTTCGCATCCCGTGGCCGAGCATCTGCTGCTGAAGGAAAACCCGGCGCTGCTGCACCCCACGCTGTGGCGATTGATCGAACGAAAAGACATCGACGCGATCCTCACCACCGGCGGGACCGGCATCAGCCGGCGGGACCAGACGGTCTCGATCATCGAAAAACTGATCGATCAACCGCTGCCCGGTTTCGGTGAATTGTTTCGCCAGCTGAGCTACGCCCAGATCGGCAGCGGCGCGATGCTCAGCCGCGCGATTGCCGGCATCGCGCAGGGGAAAGTGATCTTCGCCATGCCGGGTTCGACAGCCGCTGTTGAACTGGCGATGACAAAACTCATCCTGCCGGAGATTCGGCATCTGGTGGGAGAATTGCGGAAGTGATCGGCAGTTATTTTTGCGACGAACGCCGGGCCAGGCAAGACAGCAAGCATCGTCACACAACAAACACAAATCACTCGACCGCTGGTCGCGCGGTTCCATTCTCGATCAGCACCGCTCCGCTGGGGCAGTCCTTGAAGATCGGGCATTGCGGGCAATTGGGTTTACGGGCCTGGCAGACCGCCCGGCCGTGCGAAATCATCAGGTGCGACCAGAGCGTCCAATCCGCCTGGGGCACCAGTGGGACCAGATCCTGCTCGATCTTCACCGCATCGGTATGCCGGGTGAGTCCCAGCCGCTGGCTCAGCCGGGTGACGTGCGTGTCCACCACAATGCCCACATCAATCCCGAAGGCGTTTCCCAGAACCACGTTCGCGGTCTTTCGCCCCACACCCGCCAGCGCGGTTAATTCTTCCATCGTCTTTGGCACCGCTCCGGCGTGCTGGTCCAGCAGCGATTGCGCCATGGCGCGGAGGCTCCTGGCCTTGTTGCGGTAAAACCCGGTCGACTGGATATCGCGCTCCAGTTCTTCGGTCGGGGCGTTGGCGAAATCCCCTGCCGATTTGTATTTCTTGAACAGATCTTTGGTCACAATATTCACGCGGTCATCCGTGCATTGTGCGGAGAGGATCGTGGCCACCAGCAGCTGCAACGGCGTCCTGAAATTCAAACTGCATTTTGAATCCGGATACGTCTTTTTCAGGATCGGAAGAATGGCCCGGACACGGTTGCTTCGTTCGGTGGACAGTTTACCGGGCCGGCGCGGCATAGGTATTTCCAAATGGTCGGGATGGACCCGTTCAACTGTTGGGAGCAACCGCAAACGCCCCATAGCTGGAACTGAACAGGATGATGCCCCCCAGCAAACACGCGTTGATCATCACCAGGGTGAGGCTTCTGCGCTGTTGGCTGTCGTAGCGGTCCAGCGCGGGGTTGGCGATCTCCGGTTCGTCGGCATGCTCGATGTACTGCTCGCGGTTGCTGCGGATTTTTGGCCAGACCACCTGCCAGTCGTACAGCATCACCGCCGCCGCTGCGATAAAGAGCACCGAGCGCGCCCCGGCGGCAATTTGATTGCTCTGGTTCAGATGCAGCACAAACGGCTGAAGCGCCAGCGCGATCAGCAGCAAAGCCGCGCAGATGATTTCCACCTGCAGCAGCCGCTGAATCAGGTTGAACACGATATTGCCCGCCAGCAGCGTGCTGTGCTGCCCGTCGAGATTCACGCTCAGCACATGGGTGAGAATCGGATTGTTCTCCCGCACCGTGCGGAGAATGATCGGAGCAGCCAGCATAATGAAAAGCACGCTCCCAAACCACGTGGAAAGTGCGAGCCAGTAGACAAGCTGAACGATCTGAAAAAGAACCTGCATCGGTGACACTGAGCGTAGATGCCGGGGTGTCAAAGTCAAATTGGCCTGGCAAAACAGTGAAGCGTGCCCGGAACTGAGGGGATCGTCAAAGACGCGAATTTCACGGGCGACTTGATCGTGACACGGGCCTCCGGCGCCGGAGGCCCGTGTCAGGATTGAGTTTGCGATTTCCCGGAAAATCGGACTTGCAAAGGAGCGGGAATTCCGAATGACCACCGCGTGGCGTGCATCCGTGTTCCGCATCTGCCGCGGGCTTGGGTCATCTGGTTAATTTGGTTATTCAGAGCTGACCAGTCCGCTTACTTCGTACGCGGCTCCGTTACGTTTTTTTCCGTTGACCAAATCCTTCGCTCCGTGATTTATTCGCCGGTCCCATGCGATCCTTCACCTGCACCTGCGGCAACCAGCTTTTCTTTGACAACAGCATCTGCATGAGCTGCAAACACGAGGTGGGATGGTGCCCCTGCTGTCGGGCGATTGTGGATGTCACCAGCACCAACGGCGGCGCGTTTTCCTGCTCGTGCTGCAACACCAGCCTGGTGAAATGTGCGAACTACAGCGCGCACAATGTCTGCAATCGGTTCGTCGCCAGCCGGGCGAGCGGGGGCACGCAGCAGAGCACGTCGGCGGGGGTCTTCTGCGACTGCTGCCGGTTTAACCGCTTCATTCCCGATCTGAAGATCGAGGGGAATCGAGAGAAATGGTATCGGCTGGAAGCCGCCAAGCGCCGGACGCTATACGACTTCAATCTGCTGGAGCTTCCGTATGGAAACGCAGATGATGGGATCACCCCGGCCCTGATTTTTGATTTCAAAGGCGACCCGATCCCCGACAAAAACTATCGCGGGCTTGGCGATCTGCAGAAGATCTACACCGGCCACGACCGCGGGGTGATCACCATCAATATCCAGGAGGCCGACGATGTCGAGCGGGAAAAATTGCGGGTCAACCTGCACGAAGCGCAGCGGTCGCTGCTGGGGCATTTTCGGCATGAGTTCGGGCATTACATCTGGGATGTGCTGATCAAGGACAAGCGGGAGCCGGATTTTGTCGCGGTGTTCGGCGATCACAATCATCCCCCGTACGACCAGGCATTGGCGGATTATTACCGGCTTGGCCCGAAGGCGGATTGGCTGCTGAATTATGTCAGCGCCTATGCGACGATGCATCCCTGGGAGGATTTTGCCGAGACATTCGCGGTCTATCTGGATATGGCTTCATCACTGGACACCGCTGCCCACGGGAACCTGATCGATCCGGTGGAGCCTTCGGATCTGGATGCGATGGTGGAAGCATACAAAAAACTGGGCATCGCGCTGAATGAGATGAACCGCACGATCGGGCTGTTGGATTTCCTGCCGGAGGTTTTTGCCAAACCGATCCGGGAGAAACTGCGATTTATTCACCGGCTGCGGTCTTACGCTTTCCAGCCGTAGGTCATGTATTGGTGTTTGAACGATCCGTCGGCATAGAGGTCGATCAGACCATATCCTTCGGGGGTTCGCTGGCGGGGGCCGTTCCATTTGTCACCGCAGACGGCTCCGTCGCAGATGTGGGTGATGCCGTTGTATTCGCATCGTTCCAGCAGATGGATATGGCCTGAGAGGCAAAGCTTGATATTGGGATACCCGGCGAAGAGGTTGTCGAGTTCGCGATAGTCCACATGCATGCGGGTGTGGGAGATGGTGATGTCGGGTCCTTCGTGTTTTTTCTGCTCGGAGTTGTCGAAGAAATTCGCAGCGGAAAAAATCGGAACATGGGTGACCACCAAGATCGGCGTGGTCGCCGGTGTTGCGGCCAGGTCGGCTTTGAACCAGTCCAATTGATCGCCGACGATGCGCGAGACGAAATCCTTGCTGTTGGGCACCAGGTCAAAGGAATCAAGGATGATGAAATGCCAGCCTGCGGTGTCGAAGCTGTAGTAGGTTTTGGGGTAGCTGAAGTTATCGAGGAACCACTGCTTGCCGTAGAACGCTTCCTTGCCGGTGGACTTGCACTTCGCCATGTCCCGGCCCCAGATGTCGTGGTTACCAATCGTGTGATGGATAGGAATCGACTTGGGAACCTGATCGGCGATGATTTTGTCAAAGAGTTTCCACAGCGTGGCAGACCGGGCCTGATCGCTGGAGGCGGTGTCCATCGGCAGATCCCCGCCGGTGAGGATCATCTGCGGGGGGTCTTTCAGATCGAACATGTGCTTGAACGCGGCGGTCATTCCATCCCCGCCGCGGAGCTCGGGCTGAACGTGAATGTCAGTGGGGTGAGCGAACCGCAGGACTCGTTTGGGGCTGGCTGGGTTACCCGATGCAAGATCCTGCCCGTCGGCAAACCGGCCGGGCACCATTCCTGCAGTTCCGGCGGCAACCATCAATCCGGAAGATTTCAACAGCTTTCGACGCGTCATTCCTGAATTCATCTACAACTCCAAGGCTAGCCCCCACTTTCACCGGTCTCTCAAGAACTATGGGTCTCGAAAAACAGCGCGGGGTTCAGATCACGTTAAGAAAGCGATAAATGTGCTGATGGACAACAAAAAAAATTCTACCGGTCGATCTGCCTCATTTGAACCTCTTATTAAAGAGACATTAACCAAATAGTGCGTTTTATCAAAACATCACCGGCGCAAAATTCTCCCAGACAGGTGATTTCGATCTTGGGTCAGCCGGATTGAAGTGCGGTGGCGAGTGTTCGCCTCTGGTCCAAGAGATACTTAAAAGGAGACGAAGATGAAGTCGAGTCATGTAATCAAGATCTTATTCGCAGCGGCATCGGCCGCAGCAGTGTCTTCCTCGGTCGTTCGAGCCGACACGCTGATTACCAGCTTCACCCCCGGTGATCTGGTTGTGCTGCGGGGCGGTGACGCCACCAATCCGGATACTGCTGCCATTACCAGCCAGGTTGCGGTGTATCTGGATGAGTACACCCCAGCCGGGGCGTATGTTGGCACGGTGGATGTTCCATCAACCGGGGGAACTGCACTGACTCTCCCCGGCATTGGTGATTTTCAGCACCAGGGTGTGCTTAATCTGTCGACGACCGGCAAATTGGTCAGCTTTGCAGGTTACAACGTCCCTGTCGGTTCCCCCGACGCCAATGCGGCGGCGGGCGCGGATCAGCCGGTGATCGGGTTCGTCGGCAGTCAGGCCAGCACGCTGAACACGACCACGATCGTCAATTCCTACGGACCCGGAAGTGCCAACCCGTATATCCGCGGCGCATTCACCAATAACGGGACCAGCTTCTACACTTTTGGAAAGTATGCGGCGAGCAACGCCACCTCCAACGGCGGGCTGGCGTATGTGTCGGGGACTGGCCCGACCGCGACCACCACCACGATTGAAGGCTTTGCCGATTGGCGCGACGTGGTCGCTGTCAACGGTCAGCTTTACGGCGGCACTGGTTCCAGCTCAGTTGGAGCCCATGGCCCCTACCAGATCAGCAGCGGTGAGCCTACCACCAACCTGGGTAGCTCCACTTCCAATAACACACTCCTGGGTTCGTATCCAGGCGGGCAGTCGGCTTCGGCCCTGGCTCTGTTGGAACTGCCGGGTAATCCTAACTCTCAGAATGGCGTCAACACGCTGTACACGATCGGCGACCAGGGAACACCCGGTATCGTCAAATACTCCTTCAATGGGACCGCCTGGGTGAACGACGGCCTGGATGTCGCATTGAACGCTAACGACGTTGTGAACCCAACGGGTTTGATTGCGGTCGCTGACCCGAGCAATCCGAATTACGTCGATCTCACCGTGTCGGGCACCAACGGTTTCTACACCTACGAAGACACCAATGGTCCGACCGGAGCGATCCCGGCCGATGCCTTCGCGCTGGCGGCGTCGGCTCCGACAAATGAAGCCTTTTATGGAATCGCAACCGTGCCGGTTCCGGAACCTGCCACGCTTGGCATCGTGGCGGTCGGAGCTGCCGGGTTGTTAGGCCGTCGAAGTCGCAAAGCTGTCTGATTCTCCCAAATTGATCCGGTGATCATCAGGCACTTTGAAGAGGCAAAAATCCAGGCGGAGCGCGGCGATCGCGCTCCGCTTTGGCCATTTGAGAAAGAGGAACCTATGCCGAACCCGGCTTCAAGAGCCTGCAACCGACAACACAATGCCTTCACATTCAATGCCTTCACATTGGTTGAGCTGCTGGTCGTGATCGGAATCATTGCTTTGCTGGTCGGAATCCTGCTTCCGGCACTGGCCAAAGCACGAGCTCAGGCGAATGAAGTCAAATGCATGAATAACCTCCATCAGTTCAGCATCGGGCTGATGATCTATGTCAATCAGAACAAGGGCACGCTGCCCAGCGAGGGATACGGCGACGGCAACGGGGCCGGTACCAAGTCGCTCGGCATCTGGAGTGATCCGTCCGCCTGGTGGAACGCGCTGCCTTCGTTAGCCAGCGGAAAGGCCTACAACGACATGCAGCTGTCCACCGTGGTTCCGCTGCCCGGTTCGGGGGCGAACAGCGTGTTTGTCTGCCCCACTGCGTCCCCGGCGGTGACGGTGACCGGATCTGGGGATCTGCCGACTCTCAACGGCGGGTTTTTTCAGATGTACGGCAGCGACGACAGCGTGCTGAGCCTGCCACCGCCCGCCAATGCGCCACCCTCCGCGCCCTGCGTGGCACGCCCGGTCTATTGGTGCTACGTCTACAACTCAAAGTTGAATGAGACTCTCCCGGCGAACGTGAATTGGATCAAGATCACTCAGATCGCCCACACGACGGAGGTGCCCATTCTGGTAGAAAAGCTGATGGCACCGCTCTACAACGATCCAACCTACCAGCCCAGCGCAGAGCCGCTGGGGAGAGGAAAAACAGCGTGGACGCGGTTTGGCAACCGGCATCGTCTGGGGGGGTTCCTGTTGTTCGTCGATGGCCATGTCGGGTGGTTCAAGCGAAATGATCTGTACAACAACCCGCCCAATGCCGGGAATGGTGTGGGTGACTTTAACTACCCGGGCAAGGTGATCTGGAATCCGTTTGGCCCGGCGACGTGAATCCAGCGGTCGATTGACGCCGAAACGACCTGAAGTTTTATCAGCAAAGAGAACTTGGAGCAGAAAAATGCGGAAGAGAAGTGAAAAATGCGCGATTATCGTTGCAGCAGTTGCGGCAACATTTGCGGGCACTCGCGCGCAAGCCACCGGGTTTGCCTCCACCAGCGATCTGGTGATCGTCCAGACCAACGGCGATGGAAACAGCGGCGGGGACAGCGTCTCGCTGCTGGACATGACCGTCTCGGGAACCAACCTGACCCTGGCCACTACGATCAATCTTCCTACCAACACCCTGACTTACAATGGTTCATCGGTAGGCCTGGTGCTTCCGGACAGCTCCAGTGTGGTGAATATGAGCCACGGCGGGCAGATCACGCTGTCGCAGGATGGTCATTCCCTGGAGATGGGGACTTATCTCGCTCCCGTGGGGACCGTCAGCTATTTCGGTACGCCTTACTCGCCCAATGGAGTCTCTCCCAGCATCGCGCCTAGAGTGATGACTGACATAGATCCATCCGGCAATGTTACTGAAGCCGCCACATTGACCGGTGCTTCGGATTACGGTTCAGTCGACCTTCGGCAGGTCACTTCGCTTAATGGCACCCAGTTCTGGTCGACTGGCAACGGTGCCAAGCCGTATGGCAGCGACATAGCGGATATCGGTGGATTGCGCTATTCCACCGCCGGAAGCACCTCGACCACCTCGTTGAATGAAGGAGGCGGTATTGATATCCGCACCACCGCTATCTACCAGGGACAGCTGTATGGTGACACCGGTTCCAACAACAGCCCGCTGGGTGAGCATACGCTCAGCCAGCTGGGCACTGGGCTGCAGACGCTGAGCGCACCGGCGTGGATACCGGTCCGCGCCACTGGCGGTGGGTTTGCCGACGGAGATATCCTGGGAAACCAAAGCCCTTCCTTTGTCACGCTTAATAATGGGGTCAGCGTTCTGTATGAGAGCGACAGCACCACCGGGGGATTGGAGAAGTGGGCTCTGACCAATGGCCGGTGGAACTACGAAGGAGAGATCGCCTTTGGTAAGGATGCCATTGAAAATGTAGTGACGCGATTGAACAGCGATGGGAGCGTCACGATTTTTGCCGACAATGACACCGGAACCAACGGGGTGGGAAATGTCTACGGATTTGTAGACACCAGCGGTGCCGGTGAGATGAAGCTTACGGGGTTGACCTACTCGCTGGATTCCAATGGCAACCACGTATTTGTCCCCAGTTCGCCGGTCTATTCCGCGCCAGCTCAGAGCAGCACCCTGCAATTCTGGGGCTTGAGTTTCGCCCCGTCGACCTCCAAGGCCGTCGAGAATCAGATCTGGGGAAATCTTAATGGTGTGACCGGCGCTTCAGGCGGCAGCTGGAACAGTCTTTCCAACTGGGCTGATGGAGCGATGCCCGATGCTTCGGGTTCGACTGCCACCTTTGGCCCCGGGTTGACGACCACCGGCGTAATCACCTTGGATGGGACCAAGACCGTGGGTCATGTCGTGTTCAATGATTCGGCGGCAAACTACACCCTCT
>Ga0116230_10006007_pt1 | contig 11928 bp, 3 predicted proteins | sample S1TSphfallax_3_FD_88678 | JGI IMG/M metagenome (GOLD analysis project Ga0116230, IMG submission 88678) | Host-associated microbial communities from peat moss isolated from Minnesota, USA - S1T2_Fd - Sphagnum fallax MG | ecosystem: Host-associated > Plants > Peat moss > Unclassified | place: USA...
ACTTCCACCTATTAAGACCCCTAGAACCCCACCCCCACCCCCTCCCCCCCTCCACGAAAAAAATAAAAATCATGACCAGATGCTCCACAGGGAACGGGCAGTGATTGGAAGAATCTTCCAAGGACTACCCAATTTTTATCCACACAGACAGATAGACAGGCACATTGAACACGAAAACCACACCCTATTCACACAGATTCAAAATATACCGTCCCAGACAAACTGACAAACTTACTGAATTAATATATAAGATTGGGCACCTAGCTTAAGAAAAAATCTTAACTTTCAACCTACATGTGACCCATGTTCACCCATGTGTGCCCATGTGTGAACTATGCATAAACTAAAACTCAACTAAGAATGGATTAAAATTCAACTAAAAGTGAATTGATAGTTAATTAAAAATTAACTAAAAGTGAACTAAGAATTAACTAAAAGTGAATTAAAATTTAACTAAACGTGAACTAAAAGTGAAATAAGATATAACTAAAACAAATTAATACTTAATTAAAAGTCAACCAAGAATCAACTAGAAGTGAAGTAGAAGTGAATTAAATCTTAATTAGAAGTTAACTAAAAGTGAATTGAAACTAAACCAAAGGTTACATACAATTTATTACAAGGTTGTAATAGTGTGAAGTCCTCTAATGTAATTGATGCACAAAAAGCTAATTATGCATAATTGTACTATGAATTGTAGTAATATTTCAAAAGTAATTTTAGTTGGTGCAAACTTCAATGGATCAAAAGAAAAACAAGTGGCCATGGATTCCATAGGCTTTGTGCATAATAATCATTCCATGACCAATCCAAAATAATTGATTTTATGGATGGCGACTGCAAGTGACCCAATGAAGATGTGAAATTTGTTTTAAAAATATGTACATCAATTTTTCATGGGTTATTCAAAACACTTCGAATCAATAGTTTCCTTAATGTGTCAACTATCATTATGCATTTGGACTTGAAAATGAAAAGGTGAGAAATCTAGTTGTTCATCACATGCAACCCAATGGAATAGGTGGGAGGTGAGTCTTAGGAAAGTGAAGCGATACACAATGATTCCATCAAGTTGGGGTGTCAATAGGGGTTTAAAGTTGGGCAAAGCTACATCATACTTAACCTTGCATTATTCCATAATTATTGTATGGAAAATATGGACAACCATAAGGTTCCACTAAAAGAAAAACTATCGATTTGTGATTGGTCTTGGTAACTAGGTTTTAGTTGCAAGTAACACTCATGACTAAAAATCAACCCAATAACAAAAGACAACTCACCACCAACTAGAGTTGCAATGGATGAACTTTTGCAACATAAAACACATGTACATTGATCATATACATGTATTTGGATGTGTCCATGCAACTATACTTACAATTGTGATGCAACTACAATGTCCATCAACAAAAATTTGACATGTGACAACTTAGAAACCATGCATTATGTGACACATACACTTGATTAAGAATTTCATGTATCTAATGAAAACAAAATGTGCCAATTGTCATTCATCAAGGGGAAATAATGTAATTCAGATTACAACTAATTATTTGTAGTTGCATATGAATATAGATAAAGTGGTCATAGGATTGCTCCAATTACATCCTTAATTCTTCAATGAACATCATATTAGAGTTAAGGTATCAAACTATTGTTAACCACAATGTGCCACATGGCACCTAGGCTAGGTCTAGGTTGCCTAGCCTAGATGGCAATTATACTAGTCCTAGGCTATCTAACCTAGCCTAGGTCTAGGTTTTAAGGCCTATTGCAAAAAATCCTATTTTTTAAAAAATTTAGCCTTTAAGGTGAAACCAATTTTATTGGCTCCTTTCATATGGCAATTATAAAATTTGGATATCATTAATGCAACTATCCAACCTAATCATATAGTTTTCAAATATGAAAGAATGAACAAACAATATGGGATTAAATTTTAATTAGAACATAATTGGAATGTCACAACCTGGTCACAACTTATACTACATCCTACCTATTAGGTATTAGTTACCTACTTACCTACTAAGTATTAGATATTATAAAGGTACTTTAGTAGCCTAGGTACCAAATGCAATTGTAATTTAATTATCTTGGTTGCATGTGTGACTAAATTTATGTATGGTACTGTAAAAAATACAAAGGTGCCATAAGAAATCAACTTTGAGAAGGATGGAGCAAGCACAAGAAGAAATCTTGGGCTTTTTCACTACCACCCATTGTAACTACTTGTCCAATTTGACCATTATTTGATCTATATTGTTGTGCACATATAGCAATTGAGATTGTTTACTAGTTACTTGTGCATAATTTCCACGATGGAAATAATGATTGTGTTATTCACTAGCATTATAATGTTTCTTCCAATTGGGGGCAAGCACAAAGATTGGAGCCAAAAACCATGTCGAATAGTGGTGAAAAGTGCAAACCGTTTTACTTATGCCTATATGACACCATTTAATTGTGATATTAATTGTGGGAACTTGTGTTAAAAAATTGGTTTGAATGTTGGAAAATATAAATTGAATTAGCAATGGGCCCAATTTGAAGATTTGTTTGGAGGAAAGGACCATTAAATTTGGGTGGATGTAGCGGCAAATAATTTTCATTTTATATAGGGGACCTTAATTTGAAATATATAACTCTTTTTACATTGAATTTTTTTATGGTGGTAAAGAACTATTAGATACACTTAAAAAGAACTCAAATTTAAAAACCTAGGAGTTGACCTTTTTCTCAAAATTCAGAATCTAATGATTTCAAAAGTCCTTTATGATCAAATGTGGTTCAATGCTCATGATTTCAGAAAAAAAGTTGCATATTAAAATATAGAAAACTTAACCATGATGAAAACAATTTACTTGAACATGGTTTGACCTTATTTTAGATGCCTTTCAAAGGATGTGTATTTTTTTATTATAAAAATCTCTAAGAAATTTGCCCCATGCAAACCTTTTGAGACATTTGTGGTGATGCCCAACCTAACTAATTCCAATTTGCAAAAAACCTCGTTTAAAAATTTCATCTAGGCTACATCCAACATGGAATCAAGTGCAAGGAGTTATTATTTGAAGCACCCAACAAAGAATTGAATAGTTTTCATTTTAAAAATGTGGATGTGCTATGACAACTTTTTGTTCTCTTTTCACTCATCATCCAAAACCTTAAAGTGCAATCTAGACCGTTTGTTTCCATTTAATGGTTTAAGTAGTTTTTTTTTGAAAACACAATTCTTGCCCTCGCAATGATTATGATGCATCTATTGAGGAGTGTTGTTTTATTAGGTTTGATTGTGTGCATTGTGCATTGAAGCTTTCACTTTGATGCCATTTGTTGCAAATGATTGAGATGTTGAACTTGCCAAAAATGACCATGTGCATAATTAAGAGCTTCAAAAACACAACCTTATCATTATGTCCATGGGAGCTTAGCAGGACAGTGAACGAATGTTTTTGAAAAAAACACTTGGCAAAAAGGAATGTGTGATCTTGATGGAGTGTACACATCCATAACATCAACTTTCATTTGTGAATATGATAACTACTATCTACAAAAAGGTGTACATGGTTAGCAACTCATGGCCAACAATTATCAAACTTGTAAGTTGGAGCCCAAGTTTGAGCTCCTACTTTGTAGAGCTTGCGACAAAGCTTAAAGACATTAATTTCTCACTAACCTTCAAGGTAAATGTAAACTCAATAACTCCAATGGTTTATATCACTAGTTCACATGAACCTTGCAAAGATGAAAACAATTGTGTGCATCATTGTTTAATTTAATTTGTATTTTTTCGTATGTACTAGAGTTTTAAAAAACTTGACATCATGGTGTGACCTCCAATCTAACAAATATTTGCCTTTGGAAAAGCTTTGATATTCGATCTAATAAATTTCATGCTTGCAACATTTGATCTAACAAGATTCATGTCTCTAGCATCCAATCCATTGCTTGGTTTGTTTATGTTTTTGACCACCTCCCTTTGTTAATGTTTCAATGTAACTTCCAACTTATTTAATGGCGTTTGGATCTATGTAATTGTAGGTTATTGAATCATTCAATGGTGGGTTGTTTTATAGTGACAACAATCATCAGCAAGGATGGGGGTAACTAGTTTCACATGACATGCTATCATTTGTATGAGCTCCTCAAGTAAGTTCAAGTGGTTAGCATTTGTATGTGTTATACACCATATGCATGCAAACATGCAAACTAAAATACATTCATTGCTCACTATACATATAATAGTTTATTAACAATACAAGATTAGTGTATGCATTTATCATGAACCTCCCAAATTTTGAACAAGTTACATTGGTGGATTGTGGAGTTGATGTTTTGAGAACATGTCTTTGAAACCAATGGTGGTATGAATTTAGGTTCTATTAGCAATAGGTGCAATTTTAAATGAAGTGCCCCACTGGACTATCTAAAGAAAATATTTTAAAAGAAGATGTTAATTCTATATCATGGATCATAAATGGCTACCTTCTGAAAGATTAATGTGCATCATCAATTGGCCAAATGCTGGAATGTGTATTGTTGTGCAAGCCATAGCAGCAGTTACTGTTTACAATGTAATATGACCATGTTATTGAATCAACTATCTCTTTGGTTGAACCCTTTTAAATTGTCACCTCAACAATCTACTCAAATCACCTTTGCACAAGTACTTTGTAGTTTTGCCACATGGTGAGATTTTCCATTAGGGATCCAATTTCAATACTTCAACATGTAGGTCAAATGATTTGTTTTCAATGATGAATTTTTTCTTACAATAAAAATGATGTTCTCCACATGAAAATTTAATTGAGTTACCAACGTCATCACATTTATTCATGTTATAAATTGATACATGTGGTATTTTTATGTTTTTGGAAATGGAAACAAAGCCACGAGTGCCAAAGCTTGGTTCAATTCACTACATCACTTATGCAACCCTAAAGAAAATTTGAAAGGGTGACTTTATTGATGGTTCGATGTTGCCTTCCACATTGGCAACTGTTATAAATCTCCATCAATTGGGATTTGACCACTTTGCATATCTAACATATTCAGGTTTTGTAACCATTTTTTTTGTCATTAAGTTGGAAGTCGATTTCTTCATATGGGCAACTTGTTATCAAATGTTTGGTCCTTAAAAGTATTTTAAGTGTTCAAGATTTTTAAAATAACTTCAATCGTATTAATTGAAATTTGAATGTAAATGTCTTGAACTTAACACCTAAGCAAAGTCCACATGGCCTAACATTTTTAAATATTTTCATTCACTTGTAAATAGTCCATTTGTCACCAAGTTGAAATCCTTCACCATCAACCTTTGGTTCTAATGTTTAAGCATGTATAGTCCATGACCTAGCACTAGAGTCCTTGGCTTTATCAATTATATTGTTGTTCATTTTCTAGCTAATCTCCTATTGTGGCATTGACTAGCTCACAATATTCCCCCCATGACATTTGTGACTTAATGGGTGTCAATAAATAGCATACATTCATGGTAGGGAGCAAAGTGAGGAATACCTAGTCCAATAGATCAAATAACTACTACCACCTTGTATTCCAAGTGCAACCAACTCTTGTATAATGAATAGAGTTTACTAGACCTAATCTATTAGACACCTTCCTTGCCATGAACACATCTCAATTTTAAAATTATGTTCAAGTTTTCATATTGACATTACCATGCATATCTATGAAGGTTTACAACAAGCTCTTTCCAATCTTGAGATCAACTAAAATAGAAAAATGGAACAATAATCATCATCTATCTTTCACCATGGAAAGGGGAGCTCAAATCTCAAAAGTAACATACATTTTATGATCCAAAGGCCCAAACAACTCCAAAACAACATAATTAGGTCAGGAATTCATTTACCAATATGGTAGATTTATCCTCCCACATTTGTCAAGAATCCGACTTCTATGTTGTAAGCTCTTACCAAACCTCTTTTGTCCAACCTCCAAAAAGCAATGTACGTATTACTGAAACATAAACAAACCAGGAAAAACACACATAGATTATGAACATAAGACAATTTCAAATTTTTTTTGATTAATGATCCAAAACCTTTTACATCAAGGACCATATTTTTATCTCTTGCAACTCGGGCTTGATGTTCTTGCAACAATAGACAACTAAACAAATAGATCTTGTTCCTCCAGCTTTCAACATGGAACTTAGGAGCTACCTATTATTGTGCAAACAAGCCTTTGGTGGAACAAAACAAGGAAAATGAAGAAACAATGTTGGAATCGAAATCTTACCATAAACATTAATCACAAAAAATAATTGTTTTTGCAAACTTCAATAGTTTTAACCATTGGGCCAGGAAGCAACGAAATTGGGCAACAGACCTCATAGACAACCTTTGCACAATTGGGCAATAGACCTCAAATGTACAAGGTTCATGTGGGCAACAAAAGAAGCACAAAACCCAAAGAGAAAATCTCAAACTAGTTTTCAAAACTTCTTTTCAAGTTCACCTTTTCTTCAAGACTACGAGTAGCAACATCAACATGCACTAAAAAGAAGATTGCAGCAAGCCAATCACACAAAGAACCCACCCTAAACCCTAATCACAAAATGTAATCACAAAATTACGTTTTTATAAGGTATTAAAAAATTCATAAACATCCTAGAAACTAATGAAGAGCTCCCCCATAGACAACACAATCTAAGCTTGGAGATCGAGTAAGCTCAGTGTTGTCCAAGCTTGAAGTTATTTATTGGTTGGAAATCGACGTTTTTTTTATTGTATCCAATCTTACATCTTTTCTTATCGCTCTTCTTATAGTTCAATGTTTACATGCAAAGTTTCATCACACAAGACAAAGGAGATGGTAAACACGGGAGAGATTCGAGGAAAACAAAAGCTCAAAGGTTTAGCAAAACTTGCGGCATGATTAATGGTTTAAGGTTTAAGTGACATAGTGATGAAATTGCAATGACCTACATCCCATGCATCTTTGAAATGACCGGATCGGTAACTACCATGTAGCATTGAAAAAAGTTAAACCACAAAACTTAAAGCAAGTTGTGCCCCTTTGCAAAATAACACATGTGATTCCTATCTACATGCACCCATTTTGGATTGTATATAATGGATTTTTTTTTGACATGGAAAATATCTCAATGTTAAGCTACTTGCAAGAATAGTGAGATTGGTTAATCATTTTTTAAACAATTTTTTAACCATTGACATCTAGCATAAGTTGAATCAAGGTTTGATACCAAGTGGACAATGTTACTCATTTGAAGTGCACCTTGCATTTACATAGAAGAAATCTTGTCATTTTCCACCCCCACACATTGTGACTATTGTTTGAATTTACCACATTTTCATCACATTTAATTTAATCATTTTAAGTTTGCAAGTGGCTTGTTACAATAGTGAATGGTCGATATTGTTTACAATTATAACATTCATTACAATGTGCATTTATGAGTATAATTTGGACCTTATTTTATTTTTTTAATAATTTTAAATTGTTGATGAGGAAATTGAGGTAGTTTTAAACTTTATACACATTGCATTATAATGGGTTAATGTTTATTTTTATATATCTTCAACTATCAACATGGTACATAAGTTGAAGCATACACTTTTATCATGTTGAAACCATTGCTCATGAGTTGCATTTCACACTTACCATAATTTATTAAAACACATGTAATAACTTAAAACCTCACATCTTTTAAACTATCAACATTTGCACATGAATTGAATGATTCACTTTGAATGTGTTAAATTCATTAATCACTAATTTCGTTTTGCATTCATCACAATTTCTTGAAATGTATGTGTCAAAAAATGTCACATCTCACAATTATATTTGAATTAGTGATTTGGTCAAAATGTTCATACATGCAAAGTCTAGTCTTATTTAAACCTCTAAATTATAAACTTATAGTGTATTAATTTATATATTTACATAAATTAAAATTTATGTTTCTCCCCTAGTTTATTTTAAGCACCATGGAAAAAAAATTATGTTCATGATGCCACACCAACAAAACCTCCAAAAATAATCCTAAATTATTTCCCCATTTTTTCTTTTCATGTACAAAAAATACAAATCCTAGTTAGATTTGTCTTTTAATAAAGAAATTTAAGTCATTTTTTAATTTTTAATTTTGAGTTTTGCCATGATTTAACACTTTTAAAAGCTTGTTTTGTTACAAGATCATGTCTAAATATTTAGAGATGAATTTTTATTATTATTTTAAAATAAATAAAAAATGGTGATATCATAATAGTGACATCAATGTATTATTATTATTAGCAATTTTTTGGTGTTTCTCAAATAACATATCATCCATGATTTTTCAAGATTTTCCCCAAAAAAATTCACCAATTTTTGAAATTTTGCCACCAAAGAAAAAACACAAAATAATGTTGGTGAGGGTGGGGGGAGGGGGGTAATCCAATTATTTAATGCCCAATTTTCACCAAATTATGTTTCTTTTACTTCTACAAAGGTAAAATGTACTATTACATTATTAGGAAAATATATATATATAAAATATGTTGTGATATTTTTTCAAAGTTATGTTGTGTAATTAATTAAGTTTATGGTTAATGTTGTTAAACATATATGAACTTGAAAAAAAATGGCTATATTGACTACTTGATTAAAGTTTCTTTATGACCAATTTTTTACAATCTAAAAGGGGGGAAGGGGGGGAGGGGGCACCAATAGAAGGTTTTGTTCACCCAAAAAATCAATTTTTTCAAATTTAAAATTGATATTGTGTGAACATAATGTTGAAAGATTTAAACAAGTTTCCAACTCCATAATTCTTTTATAACCAAATGTGGCTAAAATTGTTTATGGATGATTACCATTTGAGTAATAAGGTGAAATCATGAATCAATGAGCCAATATGTTTACTTTATTTGAAATAACTATAATGATTTTGCCAAAAGAAATTTTTTGATAGAAAGGATTTTTTTTTAATGTTTTAAAATTAAAACTTTTACTTATTGTAGTTTCCCCAACATATCACATTTTTTTATTAATCATTTTTTAATGAAAATGATTTTCTAAAAATGTAGGATTCTATACTAGATTTCTAAATTTTGTCTTGAAAAATTGTCACAATTTCAAATCATGCCAAAACATGTTAATTACTTTGAGGTTTAGTCTTTTGTATTATAAGCTATAACTTTGTTTTAGACATCATTTACTTACATTACATCACATTTACATGTCATTAAGGATTCATGAACATCAAATAGACCCAAAGTTTTAATTTTTTGAGAAAAAAGTCAAGTTAAAGATTCATTATATTTTGAATGTTTTTTATGTGTGTATAATAGTCCCCTATTATTACAAAATAAATCAACATCAAATAGTTTGTATATTATGAAAATCAAAGGCCCTTCTGTGAAATTAATTCTAATGTTTGATTGAACACCTACTCAACTTTAAACGTCCTTTGCTCAAATCAAAACTCAAAATCAAAAGATCCAATGGTTCAATTTAGATTTCTCAACATCCATATTAGTCATAAAACACAAATTGCCATGATTAACATGCCATTAAAATGGCACCACACACACACACACACACACACATAAATGAAGTTTTGAACATGATTTGACATGGTTTTTGGCTTATTGTTTAACAATTTTACCCAACATTGCAAAAATGAAAAAAAAAAAATTATGGTAAAAATAATCATATTGGGGAAAAAAAAACTTGCAATTTTTCAAAAATATGGACATATATTAAACATAATGGAAATAATTGTTTTAAAGACTTAATTAAAGCATTCTTGAATTCATATTGAATTGAATCCCATTTATGAAGATGATTGAATTAAGGATTTATTCATAACATGTTACTTTAAGTTGTTTTTAACTCTTCAAATTGAATAATTTTAAATTACAATCATTTTTATGAATAGATTATTGAATAAGCTTCATGTTTTTATTTGTAGCATTTGGAATGTCTTAATCTCACTTACTCATCCTCCATTATTATGCATTTTGTTCCTACTAAATCTCCTATGTTGAACCTATCTTAGAATAAACATCACAATACCTACTCGTTATCCCCATGCATCCTAATATGTTTGATTAAGTTACAATATAGTTGTACAAAATGGTTTGGTGGATAAAACTTTGATGAATGCATATGCTAATGTATATATTGAGTATATACATTGATGTATTATCATACAAATATAATATATGAACATGTATAATGGTGGTGAATGGTTCAAAACTTTTGCTATCAAAAACTCAAACACAAAAAGAATGATTTTTAAAAAATGAAATAAATCACAACATATGGTTTTGTCATAGAATGTTGGGAAAAAATTATAGTCCATGGCCGGGAAAAAAAAACACATTAAAAAACATTAAAAAGTTATGTGATGCCATGGCATGTTAGTCCATGTCATATTACCTTGGGACCTCATAATATCCATGTCAAAATTTTGAAATTAGAATTACTTAGTGCTACATGTCACTATTCAAAATGACAAAAAAAAATCACTAAAAATGTTTTAATCAACTAGTCTTTTTTATATTAAAACCATACAAGTTATATATTCATGAACTTTTTCCTTTTCACTAAAAGTAGAGTGAATTTGGGTAGTGGAAAAACCCAAGATTTCTTCTTCCAAAGTCATAATCATAACCTAGTTGCAAAGAAGACCAAAATTCATGCAAACTTGAAAAGTAGTTGCATAAACAATTGTTCATAGTTGTAGACAACATTTAGTTGCACCTTGTTACATAAGAGGTGAAAGGAAACAACAAGATTTCTTCTAGTGTTTACAAGTAATAGGCCATGATGTGCAAGGGTACACACTTGTAATATGCATCATGTTTGGGTAAAGCCATCAAAGATTGGATCATGGACAATGTTAAGATCCATCTATTTGCTACACAAATCAAGAAAAACATGAATAACATTGTTTCAAATAGGATACCAAATTAGAGAATCATGGACACACATTCACTTTGTATTCCCCCATGACATTCACAATGCAATGGATATGTATGTTAGTTTGGAGTGTAAATGCCACTTGGATGTGGCAACCATGGTTAAGCTCTAGGCAAATGTGAATCTTGATAAGATATTCTTCTTTCAACAAAAACCAATTGCTTCAACATTGTCTAAGCTCATATTTTCTATTGGAATCCAAACATCATATGAGTGAAAATTCATGGTGGAGTTGGGCTATCAAAGGGCAATTGCATGTGATGCAACATTTGGGACAAATGAAAAGAAGATATTATCACATGTTCATTCTACTATTCCACTTCAAGCATGCTATGTCATTATAGGACGTCCAAATATGTCGCAATTTGTTTTGTCATAGTTATTGTTGTACACAATGATGGTTTTTGACAAATAACAAAATGGAATTCCTATGGCTTGGATCATTTTGGCTCAAAACAAGAGCACTAGAGCAGTAACATCCAATTGTGTCAACAACATTGAAAGACATATTCAAGAAAAATCTAAATGCATGGAATTTGAATGCATTCATTGTTGAAAATGTTGATTGGAAAATCAACGCCACTAAGTAAACTTTGTTGCTATAATTCCCTTGAATTTTACATGCAAAACCAATGCAGTCCTTGGTGAACCAATCGAAAGAGTTATATTGTAGAAGTTCTTGGATATTTCTTTGCTCAAAAACACATACATGTTGTAATTCCTTTAAGGAAGTATTCTAGGGTGGTTCCATGAGGAGCAATGTTAGGCAATTATTTGAGGAACAAGTTTTGAGGAAGGATGTCAATGACCAATCCCCCAAGGAAGCATGTCAAGGTTAATTCTCCCATGGAAGCATGTTGGTGAAATTTCCCAAGGAAAAAGGCTTGCATCCAATTCCTTGAGGAAACATGCAAGGGGCAATTCATGTGGGGAAACACATTAGGGGTAATTTTCAAAAGGAAGAATTCCAAGGGC
>Ga0116230_10006008_pt1 | contig 11928 bp, 12 predicted proteins | sample S1TSphfallax_3_FD_88678 | JGI IMG/M metagenome (GOLD analysis project Ga0116230, IMG submission 88678) | Host-associated microbial communities from peat moss isolated from Minnesota, USA - S1T2_Fd - Sphagnum fallax MG | ecosystem: Host-associated > Plants > Peat moss > Unclassified | place...
ATCTGCATCAAAACAAACCACCCAAGTGGTTAGTTCACATTCCGGGACACCCTTGGGTGTTGGGACAAGCCACGGGCACTTTGGACCACAAGACACACCACGGCCCGGACTCGGGGGAAGCCATCACCTTCCCCCATATAGTATTCTCTGCGTCACATTTTGGGGACTACATCCAAATGGCTCTTTTTCCCGGGACTCCCAAGTTGGAGTCCCGAAATTATCCCGAAACTGTCCCGGTTGGAGTCTCGGGACTTTGGGAGCTCATAACTCCCGACTGCAAAGTCTGATCGCGACGAGATCTAAACCAAAGTTGTAACCCTCGTCGAGATCTTTCCAACGATGTATCGCACTCTCAATTCGGAGGTTGGAAAGAGGTCGATTCCCGAATTTTAGTGGTCGGGAGTCAAACTGCCAATTTGACTCCCGGCCCTTCTTTTGCCCATAACTTGGGTTATAGATGTCCAAATGGCCAAGACGAGGCCATTTTCGATATCTACGCTTCAAGACCTTTCCAATGACACCAAGAACACCTCAATGCAAGGTGTTTTGGGCCTTGCTATTGAACCCTAAACATTCGGGAGTCCCGGAGGACTCCAAATCCCCAACTTTGGAAGTGTTGGGCTTCACCCCCACACTTGGCCAAAGTGGGGTTGCGATAGTAGAAGTTGCGCGTACATATTTGATTAAGTAACTAATTCCTTCTCTTCATTTTCTTTGGACTTTGCCTCTAAATATGCATCATGCTTGTCCCTGATGAATTTTATTACCCTTGTTAGGTACTATTGCAGCAATTGTGGGATGTGTGGGAATGTAAACTCCATGATGTTGAGGATCCAAGTTAGTTCCATTGCTTACATCAGCACGAATGAGATCATAACAAGTGTATAAGTAAGCAACAAAACATTCCCTCTTGCCTTAGTCAACAAAGAAGGTGAGCAATTCTTCCACCCTTTCCTAGCTTCCTAATTGTGATGTGGTCTCCATAACATCTTTGCACATGTTATTCGTCTTTGAAAGTGTAACTGATTACCACCATTTGCAAACCTTCTTGTATTTGTAAGTGAGAATTTGTCAAATTTTCAGCAACTTACGCAGTTTAGTCCTTTGTGCCATGGAGGTTTGATCAAAATTGTGATATAGATCAATAGAGTCCCTTAGTTAGTCATAGTCTTCCTCCTCAAAGTAGAGCCCATTAATAGTTTCATTCATTGCACAATTGTTTGTGCTTTGTACTACAACCATGTATGGTTTTACTAGGGGCAGATGTCCAAAATCGTGCATCATGTCCATTACACAAGTGTGGTCAACTTGAGCAGCTAAAAAGATTGAACAGTTCACTGATGAGCCCAAGGTGCCCCTCAACATAAAAATGTGTAATTCTGTAGTAAAGCTCCACATTTGCAACCTCGACAACAATAATTGGTTGAATTGCATGTGTTCCCAAGCCTCAAGAGAATGACAAATCTTGGTTGTTGCCATTTCATCATACTCATCTATCTTAAATATATAAATATGTAAGTTTGGTCATGCCAATGCTATTTTTCATCACAAATAGGAGTAAAATTTGGAATTTTAATATGAATGACAAAAAGCTTGAGATGTTCCATCAAGCTTTTTGGGCAGTATTTGGCATACATATATAATTCTAAGCTTTGTGAAGAAACCCATGTGAATGCATTTCAAGCCAATTTCATTTTGCATGAACAACCCTTGTTTTGGTAGTAACTATTGCTTTCTTATAAATCATCAACCTGGACAATGACATGGAGACCACAAATTTGAGCCATTTAAAATTCGTCTATATCAACACTTGCAAAATAAACTTCCTTCTAACCTTGAACAATATTCACCTTTCAAGTAGCACCAACTACTGCTTAGAACCATTCAAGCTTAGCAACTTATGAAGGTGTTAACAAACTAGCCTTAGTTGGATATGTGGTCGGGAGTCAAATTGGTAGTTTGATTTTTGGCCTTTTTTTGGCCATAACTTGTGTTTTAAGTACTCAAATGGGTCATGCGAGCTCATTTTAGATATTTATGTTTTAAGCGTTTTCCAATGGTGTAAGTAACTTTTCAATCCAATGAGCTTTGACCCCTAAGATCACCCTCTAAAGATTCAAGAGTCCATTGGGAGTCAAATTCCCAAAGTGCGAAGCCATTCGAGAGTGTGTGGGTTCATTCCATCATAGTCTCCTACACTCATGTGAGCATGAAATGTGATTCTTGAGCTTCATTTTCATCTCGCACCTTTGCAAGCCCTTGCCTTGGTCACGAGCCCAAAGCTAGGGTTGCGATAAATATTTGCAAAGTGTCCATAAATGAATGGTTTTTATGGATGAAAAAATGAATGGACTTTATTGCGAATCTTGCCAAAAAACACCATTTTCACAAAAAAATTAACAAAATAAATAGGGTTGGATCAATTTATGTTGGTTTTTTTCAAAATAATTTGACAAATGAAATGTTCAAGTCACACTTTAAAACCATACTTCATATTTCCTTAGTATGAAATATATTCAAGCTCACCAACATGTATACCATATAGAATGTTGAGTTCATTCTCATTGACCCATAGAGACTTTATGTGTAAATCCAAACACTCAATGTTCACCAAGATGAAAAATTGGAATGTATGAAAAACTAAAACGAGAGAGCAAAATAAAATGGATGAAAAATTCAAATGGATGAACACAACTTATTTGCAACCAAGGGTTATTTGCCAATGTAAATTATAACTTCTTCAAAACCAAAAGGTATCTGTCAATAGAAACATTACGTGTTCATCTTTAAGAAGTATGTTCCCATTAGGAATTGAAACAATATGAGGGCACACATTTTCAATATAATTTCACATTTTTAAAATTTTGAATTTAGTTTATCAAACCTTTTACATCTAAGATCATTATTGCCACTTGAAAAAAGAAACTACATTTTTTCCCCCATCTCCACCTAAACTTACTAGCTCTAACTTTTCTACGACTACCATTCATTTACAATTGCTACACATCTTTTTACAATAGCAAACAAAATTTTACAGAAATGTTCACACCAAACACTTTGGAAATTATGATTGAATACACATTAATCTTGAACATACTAGATAGAATATGCAAAAGACAACAAAACCTTTGGAATATCCAAGAAATCTAACTTTGTTAAAACCCCTAAAAAAATTATTAAAAATCTTAACATGAGGAACAAAGTGGAAAAGGAAAATTGACAAAACAATAGACTGTGCAATATGGCAATGGGAGAATTCAAAAATTGACAAAGAAAGTATTGTATTGTTAAAAAAAACTATAAACATACCGAAGGAGGATATGGAAGACTACCACTAGGTGATGTTTACACATGCCATGGAATTCTTTTAAGAATAGGCAAGTTTGAAAAGTCAATTCCATAAAATTTCTTCACAACTTTATTGTAGGATTTGTTGACAAAGGATTTCATTTCCCTTGGCAACCTCCTATCAATAGAATTTATGAAACCTAGTAGATGATTCTATGCAACTTTGAGCATGCGAGCTTGGGTGCCACAAGATTTAAGGAACAAATTCTTAAAACAACTTGTGAATCATCGGATGATAGGCCCTACATTGAAACCACATATGTCTATGATAGTTAGAAAAAAAAATGTCCCAATAATTAATGAAGAAACCAAAATACAATCCTTTACAATAATTTATGGTTCATTAGATGTTTTGATATGAATTAGGGTTGAAGATTTTACTTCTTATAAAATCCAATAATATTTAAAAATTTCTTAATTAAAAAAAATCCATAGAATACCAATATTTAGACGAAAGGATTGTATCCTCTACTCCAGTATTATTAATTTGCACACTTAATTGCCTTATTCAGTTTTACCATCTCAATTGGTTTTCTAACAATCAACGACAAATAAATCCCCAATTATTTGTAAGCTACCACTTACAATTGCATGCATGAGAAAAAACACATTCATGCATTCAATTTTGGACACAATATTTGAACCAAAAGAACAACCATGGCAAATTCCTCAAGATGACAATCAATTTGACCCTTTATATAAATTATTAGAAGTTAGGAAAGGGGGCATTCTATTAAATGAAAAAATGGAAAAATGGGAAAACCCAAATAACAAATTGTATATATTGCCAAGAAAAGCCCAAGGTGAAACCGTCACTTAATAGAAAATGAAATATAAGACTATGCAAAAAGAACCACCAATGGTGTCCAATATGAAAGAAATGAACTCCCAATGCTTGGCACATTTTAAAACATTTTGCATTAATTAAACTCAACAAAAAAATATTCATTATGATTGTTGACATAAATAGTCATTGATCAAATAATATAACTATAATAACTAACCAACATAAATGTTCACAATCAACACACTAAGATGAATATTAGAAAATGAAAACTCAAAACAAACAAGAACCTCCTTAGGGATTGTATGTAATGAGAAAGAGGCACAATGGATGCCAACTTTATTTCATTGCAAGGGTAGGTTTGCAATTGTGAGAATGCTTGCTAAAACTCCTCAAGACTTGGATTTATATCCAACAATGGATCACAAATAGATGAAAACTATAGACTACAGTGTGAGAGTGGGATATTGGGCATTAAGAAATAACGTGCAAGAATACAAAGTGTATGTCACAGTGATATGGATGTTCGATCTGGATTTTGTGAATGACTTGTGACAAGCTCCTAGAGATAATTAATGGCCAATTGAACTGACAAACCACAATTATAAGAGTTGTTCATTACGCTAAGCAAAATATTTATTGGGGATGAACAAACCAAACCAATATTCATTGGAAGAAGTGTCAAAAAAGAAGTGGCCAGAAAATGCAAATGATCCACGAGATGATGAATATGAGTTGCCAATTTTTAAATATGATACAAACTAGGACACACTGGTGGAACATAAAGAAGGAACACCATAGTAGGAGGAGGAGGAGCCAAAAACACCATCACAATCAATACCTAAAGAAGGAGAAGACTCATAAAGTGAGGATGAGGAAGCTTTTGGGTCATGTAGCAAAATCACTATCAATTCATGACATGGAGCAAAAGGATGATCACCACCATATGTTCGACACCGTAGGTGCACACATAGATGAGGACTGTTGACAAGAATGTAAATAACCCATTTTTCATAAAAACTTGAGAATGTAGAGCAAAAGCACATGACATTGTTGATAAGAAGAAGCTATATTTGATTGAACTTGTTTTGCGACATTAACTATCATTTAGAGGAAACAATCAGCTTAGGAACTAAGGAAAATACTTATACAAATGCTTGTAATGAGGAGTATTACAATCCTCTTAAAACATTAGAAACAAAAAACAAAGATATTATGGATATTGAAGGTGTGAATGTGAAACAAGGAAGAGACAATTCCAAACTAACTAAGACAGTGGTAGAGAGGATCAATGTGAAAACACAAAAAACTCAGTATAATAACATTGGAGAAAAGAAATAACAACAAAGAGTCTAACTTTCCATCCAAGTTCAAATTATCTGAAAGCAAAAGCTTCCTAGTAGATTATAATTTATTCCCCAAGGATTACGATGAATATAATGCAACAAAAAGATTGATTTAAGATATTAAATGCATTAAATGATGGAAATTTGCAATGAAACTAAAAGAACCTATGGGTTTACATATAGTTCCAGTGTATTTTTAAAAAAATTAAATGCATGGAATTGTTTTATAAATAGAATGTTCAAAAGCATATATGATTGAAACTTCTTCTTCAAGACAAATAAGTGCGGTCCAATCGAAAGTGTAGTCCAAATTCTTGTCTAAAGTCTAGTCCATAGTATGGTGAGTCAATTTTTATTTTGAATAAAGAAGATGACCAATCTGATGTAGTAAATATGAATCTACAAATAATGGCCATGTGTTGGATTGAAAACGATAATGGTTGCTTTTAGGCTATTGGAAAATGTGTAGTTTGTGTGAGTATGTAATGCACATAGTTGAGGATCATCATTTTGTGGAGGCACACACAATATAGAAGGATGCAAGGGAAAAGAACGTTGTTGTGCATGAAGAACAATTATTCACAAAAGTGCAAACGACATTACAACAAGCCATAGAGGTGTAGATAATGGCAAAATCACAATGAAGGTTGATGCAAATGGAGTGGCGTGAAGCAAAAGTGATAACGAAAAAAAGACGCATAACCTTGGATTGAATTACACTTATGGAGAAAGGTATTAAAATTCAAGATCTCGAATGTTTCATGTGGACACATACAAAATATAATTATGACAAACATATACAATAGATGGAAAATTGGGAGGATATTGTTGTGGAAGAAGACTGGGCTTCTAAAGCAAGGCTTATGCCTTTATTTCCAATGGGGTGGGAAGCTTCGATGTCCGATGGAATGTTGGAATTTCTGAACACAATCTTGATCAAAGGCATAGATATTTATTTGGGGCATAAGGATAAAGTGTATGTAATCAATAAACAATTGATTGTAAATGTGTATGGAGTGTGTGCGGAAGGGTATGTGGAAGAACTAAAAGGACATGTTAATAAGTCACTACTAATTCAAGCATTACAAAATTGTAGACTTGCACTTACAAATTCTTCTAAAGATCAATGGAATGCAAAGAGTTTGGGTGTACCATACTATGTTAAATATCTTGCCATTATATTTGTCATTTATCATAGGGAAAAGGTACAATATTTTTGCAACAAAAGTGTTATTACATCAGTGAGAGCAAAGGAGGGGTAGAAGGTAGATTGGGCATAAATTATATTCAATAGTGTGTGTAGTGAGTTGGATAGGTGGTATAAGTATGTTAAGGAGAATAAAGGGGATAAGAAAGATACATGTCAATATGCCTTGGTATTGGCAAAAATATTTTAGTATCTGTTTATACATCAAAAGGATAATCCACATAAATCATTGGCCAAGGTTAAAAGAACTAAGGAGGAGATGCAAACAACACCAGAAAATAGAAAGAAAGCTGCAACATACTCTCTAAGAAATGCTCTCAAGCTTAAAAACAAAGTTGAGGAAGGAGGAACCTCATGCTCAAGAATGAAGAGGGAACAAGAAAACACAAATTTGAGGGCAAAAAAAATGATGAGGGGTAGAATAGAACCATATGCAGTACCGACAATGGTAAGGGTAGTGCCACTAGTGGTCCAAGTAGTTAGACAGACTACATTAGTACCATAGATGACATCTCCACATGAGAGATAACTAAGGGGGCAAAAGCATGAAATACCACAGAGAACATTGCCCCAAGAGAAAAAACTACAAAAGTAGAACTAGTGTTGCAACCCTAACCTTGGGCTCGCGACCAAGGCAAGGGGTTGCAAGGTTGCGGGCCAAGAGGGAAGCATGGGAGTCATGCAGCATGCTCCTGAGAGTGTAAGAGAGTGTGAGGGAATAGACCCTCAGACTCCCAAGGGAGCTCCTAAAACATTCGAAAGTCCCGATGGATTCCTGAATGTTCAGAGAACGATTATAGGGGCCAAAACCCAATGGATTGAGGAGTTCCTTATATCATTAGAAAGCTATTGAAACTTAGATGCTAGAATGGGTTTGCATGACCCATTTGCACATTTAAAACACAAGTTATGGCCAAAAGAAGGGCTAGGAGTCGAATTGCCAATTTGACTCTTGACCACTAAAAATCAAGAATCGACCCAATTTCCTTGCGTGCAGGTGGCATGCGACATGTCATTGGAAACATCTCAATGAAGGCTATAACTTTGCTCTAGACCTCATCTCAATCCGAGGTTTGCACGCAAAGTTACGAGCCCTCAAAATCACAAGAGTCCCAATTGTGGGAATTTTGGGAGTCCCAGGACAAAATGCCATTTGGATGTGGGCTTCATGGAGAGGCACAAAATATACTATAAGGGGAAAGGTGGTGGCTTCCCCCAAGTATGGGTTGTGGTGAGTCTTGTGAATCCAAGTTGCCCATGGCTCGTCCTAGCACCAAAAGTGCTCCAACTATGCCCTAACCACCTTGTGTTGGTTTTGTGCAGGTTCATGTGAGTAGTTGAAGCTTGTTAATTCTTCCTAGTCCCATCCTAGAGCTCCAGCACGCCCTCTACCCCTCCAAAGTGCTACGAGCCAAGGAGCGTGCCCTGACTCCTTACTCTTCCGTTGTTTTCAATTTGGACATTTGAGTCTTTCAAGGAGTTAGGAGCACGTCAACTAGGGAATTAAGAGGGGACTAGATGACATACAATTTCTAGAGGTGAAGAGCATCTACGCTTTGAAAAGGATGTATGTGAAGATTAAATGGAGACCATTGCAAGTCCAAAACATTTTCAACATTTTCAATAACATTTGTTGCAACAACAACAATAGACACGTGAATGTTTACATGTCACAAAAATTCAGATGGAGAATGGCGACACAACTTGCCTTTGAAAAGTTTAGACCAACAAAACTACAAGTACCACCTAGTAGGTTACAATCTGCGAAAGGATTCCCATTTGAATTGAATTGGGGAGAAGAATGGTATAGGAGTTGGGATTATTTGCAGAAGGATTCGAGCTTGTATGACACAAATAAATACACCAAAGTTTGTGGAGGAGGTGGCTACATAATTAATGAAAGTAGATAAGGTAGTTAAATTATTTTAGACCATGGGAATTGTGAGTTTAAATATGGGGAATTTGATTTTAGAGGTAAACACTCTAAAAAATAAATTAGTTATAGGGTTAACAAAGAAGGCAATGTTATAAGAGAAATTGGATAAAGATAGAAAGTTCTAGAAGGGGTATAAACATAATGTGGAAATCTAGAGGAAGAATAGGGCAGAGGCTGAGCAGAAAAATAAAATACTCATTAAGAAACTAGAAGATGAGAATGAAGAGTTCAAGGGTAGCATAACATGGCTGCAATTGCAGGATGATGAATTGCAAAATTTAAGGTAGAAGGCCGAAATATGGGAAACCATAGAAAGGAAGTGGATAAAAGCATTGTTTCTTCATAAGAAACAACATGAGGTTTTGGATACTCAGGTGAAAGCATTGACTAAAAAAAAGGAGAAGGATAATGTTTTAACATATTTGGAATTGATAAAATTTGAATAATGTATCTTTGTTGTAGCCTGAGGAGCTTAAAAGAAAGATAATAAAGGTAGAAAGAGGACGAGAAGGAGTATTAAAAAACTTTATAGCACTTGCAAACACATTTGGAGAGGGCATAGGAATAAAGGAAGAGTTTGGATCCAACCGGTATCAAAAAAAGACTAGAGGATTATGAATAAATGTTGTAGTACATGCATTAATGAAGATGAAGAACAAGATGAAGGACTTTTGAAGCAAAATATGAGGAATGGTGGGAGGTTGTAAAGGAATATTTTACAAAGGAGTTGGAAAAGAATATGACTTGGTATAGAGCTGATAAAAGAATTTTAAAGTACAAGTTTGAAACTTATAAAAAAAAAATTCAAGATTTCATTTGTGGTAGTCCAACAACTATAAAGGTATCGAATTAGGATGAAGAAACAAAAATAAGGTCAAGTGGGATAGCTCAGGAGGAGAAAATACATACTAAGGAATCATAAGACCTCAAATAATGTGCTCCCAAGCTCTTTGATAGACTCAAAGGTGAGTCTGAAGTGAAAACAACATAAAAGTAAGGAATTCGGGCACTTTCCCTAGCTTGCAACACTTTGGGGGTAGAGGGCCGTGTTGGAGCTTTGGGATGGACTAGGAAAAATGACAACCAATCACTCATTCACACAAACTTGCACAAAACCAAACAACAAGTTTGTTAATGCATAACTGGAACACTTTTAATGTTGGGATGAGCCACGGGCAAACTCAAATTCACAAGACTCACATAGCCCGGACTTGGGGGAAGCCACCAATTTCCCCCTTATAGTATTTTGTGCTTGGCCATGGGACTAGCACCCAAATGTCATTTGGTCTTGGGACTCCCAAGTGGGAGTCCTAAAATTCCCATAGTTAGGACTCCCGCAACTTTGGGGGTCCATAACTTTGTGTGTAGACCTCTGATTAAAATGAGGTGTAAAGCAAAGTTGTAGCCCTTGTCAAGAGGTTTTCAACAATATGTAGCATGCCACCTACATGCAGGGAAAGGGTGATTCGTGACTTTTAGTGGTCGGGAGTCAAATTGCCAATTTGACTCCAGGCCCTTTTTTTGGCCATAACTTATGTTTGAAGTCTCCAAATGGGTCATGCGAGCCCATTTTAGACATTTACGTTCCAAGAGATTTTCAATAATATAAGGAACGTTTAAATCCATTGAGTTTTGTCCCCTTTAATTGCTCTCTGAAGATTGAAAAGTCCATCGAGACTCTAATTCCCAAAGTGGAAGCTCCTTTGGGAGTGTGAGGGTTCATTCCCTCATAATTTCCCACACTCCCAAGAGCATGAAATATGACTCCTGAGATTCCCTCTTGGCCCGCAACCTTGTAAGCCCTTGCCTTGGTTGTAAGCCCAAGGCTAAGGTTGCGACATCAAAAGTGGAACAATTCAAGAAAATGACGTATAGCCAGAGATACCATAGGACCTTGGAAGAGCCAGTCAAGAAGAAACGAACCAAAGGTAATTCAGGAACAGTAAAAGGTGGAGGCTTTTTTAACACCAGTAGAAGAGATATCCAAGATATAACATTTGGACATCGAACCACAAACTGAATTAATGGGGCAGGAGATCATAACTACAAAGCAAAACATACATATAAAATCACTAGTTTTTATGTGGATTGGGATTATAACATTGTGGTAAGGGAAACAAATGTTTATAAGGATATAGAATACTATCATTTCATTTTTATCATTTTACAAGGATTTCGGGGACAAAATCCAAAGTACAAAGGGGGTAATGTTAAAGGGGTAAATTGAATATGTGATTCGGGATGAACAAGGTAATTAGGATAGGATTAATCAAGGAACTTTGTTAGTTTGAATTTTGAATTCTTGTTGCTTTGGATCATTATGATGTGATTGGGATGGTTTTAAAGGGGGAAGTTACGAAGAATAAGAGGAGAAGAAGATGAGAGAAAAGAAAAGTTAAAGAAAAATAGGAAGCGCAAAAAATATTGCGGTAGAAAAACAACAAACTTTATTTTGATATAACACAAATTTTAAAGTGGATTTATTTTAACAAAACATGGGATTACACTATAATTCGGATTCACGTTTTCAATAATACAAAGAAGCATAGACTTCTACAGTGAATTTTATGTTCATCTTTTGTTTGGATTTCATGTAGTGTATGATTATGATGAAATGAATTGTAATCTTATTTCTAGATTTTTTTTGATAATGTACTATGAAGTGCATATTATGATTATATGCAACAACCATGAAATTTAAATTGGAATGAATGGTAGTGTTAAGTTTGTTGAAAAATTAAGACAAATAATGAACATAAGGCATGTGAAATGTAAATTTGTTGTTACAGTAGTGTGAATTATGTTGCAATAATTTAAATTTCACCTCTACCATTCCTTGTTTCAACAATTAAACCCATGTTGACAACAACCTCATCTTTTTTAGGTTTTGCATGGGAAACTTTGTCTCGAAACATCTCTTGTATAATTGATTTATGTGGACAATCATAAATATCATGTTTTTGTGAATTGCATATGAAGTATGACGCGCTCCTAAGTCCCTTGTTGAATCCACTTGAAGGTCCAACTATGTGTAGTTGCGGAAAGTTAGGACTTGGAGGGCACTCCCGACTTCCAGCACTATAGAGGGGTAGAGGGGTGTGCTAGAAGTCCTGGGATTAGACTAGGAAGAGGGACTAGAAGATCAAGCTTGAATCTGCATCCAAGAACTAACCACAAGAGGGTTAGTTCACATTCAGGACACCCTTGGGTGTTGGGACAAGCCACGGGCACTTTGACACACAAGACTCACCACGGCCCGGACTCGGGGGAAGCCATCACCTTCCCCCATATAGTATTCTCTGCAATG
>Ga0116230_10006010_pt1 | contig 11924 bp, 12 predicted proteins | sample S1TSphfallax_3_FD_88678 | JGI IMG/M metagenome (GOLD analysis project Ga0116230, IMG submission 88678) | Host-associated microbial communities from peat moss isolated from Minnesota, USA - S1T2_Fd - Sphagnum fallax MG | ecosystem: Host-associated > Plants > Peat moss > Unclassified | place...
ACGATAAATAGCCCCATCACAGCCGCAATCGGCACCACGATCACCAGCGCCAGCAACATCAAAAATATTCTGAACAGCCAACGCACGGTCAGAACGCCTCGCCGAGGCCGATATAGAGCTGGAACGCCCCGCTGCCCGGCGTGCGGTTGATCGGCAAAGCGACGTCCAGCCGGATCGGCCCGATGCCGGTGTAATAGCGCAAGCCCAGCCCAACGCCGACGCGCAGCGTGCCGGTGAACGGCGCGGATCCGGCGCTCACCTGGCCGGCATCCGCGAACGGCACCACGCCAAAACTTTTGCCGACACGCTGGCGGAATTCAAAACTGCCGGCGTCGATCGCGTTGCCGCCTTCCGGCGTGTCATCCGCGAATAGCGGGCCGACGGTCTGATAGGCGAAGCCGCGCACCGTCCCGCTGCCGCCGGCATAAAAACGCTGGTCCGCCGGCACCTGGAACTGAGACGCGCCCTGGATGCTGCCGAGCAGCGCGCGCAGCGCCAGAACTCCCCGGGCATTTCGTTCCACCGGCAGATAGGTTGAACCGCTTGCCTGCATGATGGTGAAGACGCCGGCGCTGCCGACCACCGGTTTGGTCGGCGTCAGCGATATCGTCGCATCGATCCCATGTGTCGGCTCCAGCACGTTGTCCGCGCTGTCATAGGTGATGGAGAGCGGCAACTGTACCAGCACGTAATTGCGGCTGACCGCCTCTTGCTCCACGCTCTCCGTGGTAAAACTCAACCCGTAACCAAGGCTGACATGCGGGCTCAGCGGCCGCGTCAAGGATGGTCCGGTCACGAACGCGGTACGGTTATAAGGGATCAGCGATTGCTTGATCCCTTCCGCGGCATAGCTGAAGGTCTGGCCGACCGACCAGAAATCCGGCTTCGCGAACACGCTTTTGATGTCATAGCCGGGCGCGGTGCCGTCACTGCCGCCGTAATTGCTCGCCGCCACCGAGAAGGTCAGCGTCTCGGCATGGCGGAACAGGTTGCGATCCTCCCAGGACGAAGACAGGGTGAACCCGGTATCGGTGGCATAGGATATGCCGACGGTCACTGCATGCCGCTTCTGCTCCTGCACCCGGAACAGGATCGGCACCGCGCCGCCGGCATAACGCGCCTGCTGCGGAATCGGCGTGACGGCGGCGAATACGCCCAGGCCAAGCAGCGAATCCCGCGCGCCGGACAACGCTGTTTCGGAAAACCGCTGGCCTGGCCGCAATTTGATGTGCCTGCGCAAAAAATCCGGGTCGGTGCGCGTCAGCCCCGCGAATTCGATCGCGCCGATATCCGCACGCGGCCCGGGATTGACGTTGAAGCTGACATCAAGCGTGCCATTCCCGCTGTCCGCGACCGCCAAAGGTGGGCTAACCGTCGCGAAGGCATAGCCGGCATTGCGCAGCGCCATTTGCATGGTGGCTGTCGCGGCAAGAATCGGCGCCGCCAAGGCCGGCTGCCCTGGCGCGATGGTCGCCGGCGGCGCAAAGCCCGCCGGCAGCGAAGAAAAAATGACGCGACCGATCCGATATCGCGGCCCCTCATCCGGCGTGACGACCACCGCCACCGGCGGCTGCGCGGGCGCGGTCGTCAGCGCGTCCAGCAACGCGGGATCGGTCAGCCGCATGCCGTCGATCGTCACCGTCACGCTGCCGGAATCATAGCCCAGGCTGTGCAACACGATCAGAAACTGCGCCGCGTCCGCCTGCGCCCGCCCGATCAGGGCGAACGGGGCAGGGGGCAATTTTTTCTGTAAGGAGACCAGTGACGAGGTCTGTTGCAGCAGGCTGTCCAGTTGCGCGTCGCCGCTCGGCTTGAACGTGGTGATGTAATTGACCGGATCGGCCGCCCGTGCGCTGCCGGCGACCACGAAGCCGAGCAAAAGGATCAACACGCCGCTCCGCCGCATGCGCCGCCATTGCCATAAGGCAGTCAAACCGCCCAGGGGCGGAGATGTTACCATCAGGTAATGCGCGCGGGCTTTTTCGGCTCGGGCGTGGCGAACCCCAAGGCTTTGAAACTATCCCGCATATGCGGCGGCAGCGGCGCTTCCACGGTCAGCGTGCCGCCATCCGGATGCGGGAATTGCAGCCGCCGCGCGTGCAGATGCAGTTGCGGCGCAAAGCCGTCCGCGAACGCCGCGCCATAGGCGGCGTCGCCCAGAATCGGCGTGCCCAGCGCCAGGCAATGCACGCGCAGCTGGTGCATCCGCCCGGTCACCGGGTTCAGCTCCGCCCAGGCGAATTTCTTGCCCGCGTAGTCGACGATCCGGTAATCCGTTACCGCCCGCGCGGCCTCCTTGTCGCGCCGGTCGGCCGGGGCGGTGCGCGCCGCCCCCTCGCCGTCAACGCGCGTCAGCGGCAGGTCGATCCGCCCCGCGAGCAGCGGCGGCACGCCCCAGAGCAGCGCCCAATAGGTCTTTTCCACATCCCGCCCGCGGAACGCAGCCGCCAGCTTGGAGGCAGGCTTGATCCCGCGCGCCAGCAGCAGCACGCCGGAGGTGTCGCGGTCCAGCCGATGCACCAGCTTCGGCCGCTCCGTGCCGTCAAAGCGCAGCGCGTCCAGCATCCCGTCCAGATGCACGGCAATGCCTTTGCCGCCCTGGCTGGCCAGCCCCGCCGGCTTGTTGAGCACGATCACCGCCTCATCCCGGTACAGCACCAGCGCTTCGAGGTCGCGCCTCTGCCCGGCATCCAGCACCATCACGTGCCGCTCTTTCGGCCGCGCCGCCTGCGGCGGGATCACCGGCACGGTGACGGTATCGCCGGCCGCCAGATGCGCGTTCGCTTCGGCTTTCGCGCCGTTCACCCGGATTTTGCCGGTGCGCAGGAATTTCTGGATCACCCCCTGCGTCAGCCCCTCCACATGCCGGCGCAGGAACCGGTCCAGCCTGGTATCGGCCTCCGCCGCGTCCACGATATGCTCGCTCATGGCGCGTCTTCCCTCAGCTTGGCCCAATGCGCCAGCCGGCGCGAAATTTCGCGCTCAAACCCGCGTTCGGTCGGCCGGTACAGATCCGGCCGGCCCATGCCCTCGGGGAAATAATTCTGGCCGGAAAACGCCTCCTCGGTCTCATGGTCGTATTCGTACCCGGCGCCGTAGCCGAGGTTTTTCATCAGTTTGGTTGGCGCGTTCAGAATATGCGCCGGCGGCATTTTTGACCCGGTTTCTTTCGCCGCCCGGTTCGCCGCCCCCAAGGCGCGATAGGTCGCATTGGATTTTGGCGCGGTCGCCAGATAGATCACCGCCTGGGCGATGCAGATCTCGCCCTCCGGGCTGCCCAGCCGCTCATACGCCTCCCAGGCGGCGAGCGCCTGCACCAGCGCCTGCGGATCGGCCAGGCCAATATCCTCGGAGGCAAACCGCGTGATTCGGCGCGCGATATAGCGGGGGTCCTCACCACCGGCGAACATGCGCGCCAGCCAGTACAAGGCCGCATCCGCATCCGAGCCGCGCATCGATTTATGCAAAGCCGAGATCAGGTTGTAGTGCTCTTCCCGGTCCTTGTCATACAGCGCCGCGCGGCGGGCGAGCAAAGCGGCCAGCCGCTCCGGGTCCAGCAAGGGCGCCGCCGGCATCGCCAACACCTGCTCGGCCAGGTTCAACAGCGCCCGGCCGTCACCATCCGCCATCGCGCGCAAAGTGGCGCGGCCCTCCGGTGTCAGCGGCAGGCTCTTCTCCGCATCCGCCTCGGCGCGGCTCAGCAGCGCCTCCATGTCCGCATCGTCCAGCCGGCGTAGCACCAGCACCTGGCAGCGCGACAGCAGCGCGCCGTTCAGCGCGAAAGACGGGTTTTCCGTGGTGGCCCCCACCAGCACGATGGTGCCGGCCTCCACCACCGGCAGAAACGCGTCCTGCTGGGCGCGGTTGAAGCGGTGGATCTCATCCACGAACAACAATGTCGCCTTGCCCGCGCGTTTCAGTTTGGCGGCGTCCTCGAACACCCGCTTCAGATCGGCGACGCCGGAAAACACCGCGGAGATCTGCGAGAAATGCAGTTTTGCCGACGCCGCCAGCAGCCGCGCGATGGTGGTCTTGCCCACCCCCGGCGGTCCCCACAGGATCAGCGAGGCTAAGGACCCGCGGACCAGCATGCCGGTCAGGCTGCCTTGCGGCCCCAGCAGATGCGCCTGTCCCACCACCTCATCCAGCCGCTTCGGCCGCAGCCGGTCAGCCAGCGGTTGCGCCGTGGTCAGGGCAGGCGGGTCAGGTTCGGTTGCGGCAAACAGATCGTCGGCGGCCATGAACTGATTGTAGCGGAGCCGCCGCGCCGAAGCGAATTTGTGGCCATGCGCCCGAGCCGGGCAAACCTTGTCTTAACGGTCTCGATGCATTCTCGCCGGGAAAGGGGATGTTTGCCATGGTCTCGCGCAACCACGTTGCTCTCCGCCCGCTGTCCCGGATCAAACAGAGTTTCGTGCCGGCCACGCGGTCGCCGCGCAAGGTGGTCGGCGGTATCTATAAGGGTCTGGTGCTGGACCTGGACCTGCAACATGAGACGCAGGTATTTTTGGGTCTCTATGAGCGCGAGACGTTCCCCTGCATCCGCGCCGCGGCGGCCCGCGCGCGCTGGATGATCGATGTCGGCGCGGGCAACGGCGAACTGGCGCTGTTTTTCCTGCGCCAGCCCGGCATCGGCCTGGTTCACGCGTTCGAACCGCTCCCGAAGGCTGTCGCGACGTTCCGGCGGAATCTGGCGCTCAACGATCTGCAGGATGATCCGCGGCTGGCGATCCATGCCGGATTTGCCGGGGCGCAGCCAGGCTTTACGCGGCTGGACGACCTTGCGGTCGACCGTAGCGCGCCCGGCTTCCTGAAAATCGATGTCGACGGCTTCGAACTTGACGTTCTCGCCTCCGCTGAACGCCTGCTGGCGGCGGCGCATCCGGACGTCCTGCTGGAAGTGCATTCGGCGCCGTTGGAAGCGGACGGCCTCGCGCAACTTCGGCGTTTCGGCTATGCGCCGCAAATCGTTGACAACGCTTGGTGGCGCGTGGTGATCCCGGAGCGCCGGCCAATCCCGCATAACCGCTGGCTGTGGGCGCCCGGCCCGCGCTGACTCAAGTCCCCGCCGAACGCGCCCGGTAGATGCTCAACAATTCGAACAAATCGCGCTCGATCACGTCATAGCCGCGCAGCCGCACCGGCGGCGCGCCGTCGGGCGGCTCGAACATGACATCGACGCTGGTCGAATCCTTGCGCGGCCGTAGCGCGAATGGACTGATCGTGGCGTAGCTGAAATGTCTGCTGCGCAGACCGGAGCGGATTTCGATGCCGGTTTCCGTGATGCGCAGCCGGGACCGCAGATTGAACAGCACGACGACAAGTGCGGCAAGATTCAGCGCCAGAAAGAGCCAGTCAAACCAAAGGGAATGCCCAACTGGCTCGTGAACCAGACGAAACACGCCGTTGATCAAATTGAAAATCACAACGCCGGGGAGAAAATACCGCCGGTCCCATGGTTTGATGATTTCGACCGGTTGCAGCGGCGCCCCCGACCGAAGCCGTTCCACAAAGGGTGCAGCATCCATCAGCTTTAATCTGACAAACGGGTCCATCAACCGCCGCCTCGGTAAACTTCAAAACTCGTCTCTTATACCGCGTTTGTTGCAGCCAAGCAAAGTGATTTTATTCGCGGATGACGCAGGTGATAACCGGACAACAGTCCATCTTATTCATTCAAATCCAGACGATCATCGTCGCGTGGCGGTTCGCCGCCCTCACGGTTCAGAATCCGCAGGAATGCATCCCGGTCCGCACGTGCTCTACGTTCGGCAAAAAAGCTTTCGGTCTGCATGGCGGAGAGTTTTTCCGCGACAGCGACCACGATGAACTGGTTCATGCTGGTACCGTCCTGGGTACTTTGCTTTTCAACCGCCGCTTTCAGGGAAACCGGCAGTCGCAGCGGGAAAATACCGGTCTTCGTCGTCATGTCCTTAATCTCCTAAGAGCCTCGGCGGGTCGCAGAACGTTTATTCCAAACCGGCTGGGGCGGTCGCCAAAATCCCTTAAGTTAAACGACACGATACAGTCTGCCTGACCATTAATCGCGACCTCGAGGACCATTTCATCGCCGGGATCCCGAAGTTGGGGTCTCCATCTAAAATGCGAATTGATCTCCTCCGATACCGAGACCAGCTGGTCGATAAACAAAATGACCGACGCCAAGCTCAACCCGCTTGCAAGCCGCTGCTCAGGCCGGCTGCAAATCGATTCATACTCCAGTCCCAGTGGAACGCTGAGCAGCATGACTGCCTGACCTTGATCAATCCGCCGAAGAAGCTCCGCCGATGCTCCGCGAGGGCTACGAATAGCCGCCACGACGACATCCGTATCAAGCACAAGCCTCATCCTAAAAATGATATCACATTACAGATGATATTAAAAGTTTGATTACCCCAACCTTTGCGTTACCAGAAACGCCGCGCCGCAGGTGGCCCCGGTCAGGATCGTGCCCCAGACCATATCCGCCAGCGTCACGCTCGCCGGCCAGCCGCGCAGGATTGCCAGGGAGGTGAGGTCATAAGTCCCGTAGGCGATCAGCCCCAGCACAGCGCCCCGCGCCACCGCCGTTCCGAACGACCCCGCCGCCAGCGCCGGCAGCGTGACCACGTAGGTGATCCCGGCGGCATAAATCAGGTAGAACGCGCCGGCGGCCCAGGCCACCGGCTTGTCCCCCATCAGATGGCCGATGCCCGGCTTGTACAGGCGCGGATAGGCGAAACTGATCCAGGACCCGTCCAGAATCCCCATTACCACCAGGCTGGCGACGAAAGCGACGATTGCGGCGCGCATGCAAGACCTCCCTAAAAGCCGACCAGATGTGGCCGCGTTTGCGCGAGTTTCCACCGCCGGCAGGTTTTCATTGAAAACCCGGCCCAACCGCCTATAATCAAATCATGGCAAAACGTTATGGCATGGTTATCGACATGACCCCGGACGGCCGCGTGATTGGCCCGGAAAGACCCTCGCTCGGCACCATCGCGGCCCGGCTTGCCGCGTTCGGTGTCGGATTATTGGTTCTGGCGGTGGCATTCTGGGTGGCAATCTTCATGGTTCCGGTGCTGCTGGTGCTGGGTCTGGTCGGCTATTTCGCGGTTCGCTCCCAGTTGCGCCGAAACGGCGCGGTGGTGTTCCGCCGCCGCCTCTAAGCGGCGCCCGCTATTCACGCGGCAATGTAGATTTCCAGCGCGGCCAGGTCGACATGAAAGGGCGCATGAACATGGCCCGGCGTCAGCTTCATCTCCGCGTCCGTCACGAAACCTGGAAATAGCTGATCGCCGTCCGGCCGCCGGCCGCCAGAAAATGCTCGGAATCATGCACCAGCAGCGGTGAGACCAAAATGAGGACCGCCGGGGCGTGGCGCTGCAGCCGGCGATCAACCGAGCTTGTGCGAACACGCTGACCTGAGTCGCGATGTCATGTTCCTCCGGGTGGAAGATCGCAAAACCGTGCCGCGCGAACAGCGCCTCCACCTGGTCTTCCTCTTGCAGTTTGCGGGTCGGGTTGCGGCGGCGGGATGTAGACGCGCGCCGGCCAGTCACCGGCCGCCGCCAGCCGGTCGCGCAACCGCTGCCACAACGCCATCGCCGGAGGTGCCGCTTCGCCGCGCCGTGACAACGGCTGGGTCGGACGCCCGGCCGGATGCCTGCTCTGCGCCGTCGCCGCTGGCGACCCGATCGCACAAATGGCAACTGACCTGTGATGAGTGCTAAACGCCTGCCCGTCCTGCTCGGCTTTTTGATCGCCGTGGGGCCGATTTCCACGGATATGTACCTGCCGGCCTTCCCGGCCATCGCCCGCGGCTTTGACGACAACGCCGCCCCGCAATACTCGCTCGCGGCCTATTTTGTCGGTCTCGCGATCGGCCAGATGACCCAAGGCGCGTTATCCGACCGGCTCGGCCGCCGCGATCCGCTGCTGGTCGGCATGGCCATCTACACCGCGGCCTCGCTCGGCTGCGCCTTGTGCTGGAATACCACGTCCTTCGCGCTGTTCCGCTTCCTCGCCGCGGTCGGCTGCTCGGCCGGCGTGGTGATCCCGCGCGCCATGGTGCGGGACCTTGCGGACGGCCATGCGGCGGCAAAAATGTTCTCTCAGCTGATGCTGGTGATGGGTGTTGCCCCCGTGGTTGCCCCCATGCTCGGCGCCACGGTGGTCCTGTTCGCCTCCTGGCGGATGATCTTTTTCACCGCCGCGATCTATGGCGTGGTCGCCTTCATCGCGGCCTGGCGGCTCTTGCCGGATACATTGCCGCCGGAGCGGCGCACCCGCATCGGGCTGCTGCCGGTGATCATTCGCTATGGCGCGATCCTCCGGGAGCGTTCCTTCCTCAGCCACGCCGCCACGGGCGCCTTCACCTCGGCCTGCCTGTTCGCCTACCTCGCCGCGACGCCGCAGATTTTCATTGGCGGCTTCGGCTGGACCGCGCCGGAATACGCCGCGTTGTTCGGCATGAACGCGATCGCCTATATCGGCTACAACCAGCTCAACCCGCTGCTGGTGCGCCGTTTCGGTGTCGGGCGGGTGATCTCCGTCGCGGTCGCGGTGCTATTGGCCGCCTGCGTGCTGATCGCCGCCTTGGCCTGGTACCCGCTGGGCGCGCTGGCTCTGGTCGCGGCGCTGTTGCTCAGCGAGTTCGGCTTCGGCCTGGTCACGCCGTGCGCGATGGTCGGCGCGCTGACCCGCCACCAGGCCCATGCCGGCAGCGCCTCGGCCTTGCTCGGTACCCTGCAATATATCGGCGGCGCTATCTCGGGGCTCGCCATGGGCATCCTGTCGGATGGCAGCGCCCGGCCAATGGGTGCCGCGATGCTGCTATGCGCCGCCGCCGCCCTGCTTGCGGCCTGCGCCCGCCCGCGGCTACAGTTTGCCCTTGCGGAGGGCTGACATGGCCAATTTTTCAGTGGTGGGCATCCCCGCCTGCACCAAGCTGATCACCAACTATATCCAGCACGCGACCCCGGCCCGCTACGGCGCCGCGCTGATCGCGGCATCCGGAGCGATTCCGGCGCTGATCCCGCCGGAGGGCGAGGCGATGCTGTCGCTCCTCGAACGGCTGGACGGCGTGCTGTTCAACGGCAGCCCCAGCAACGTGGCGCCGATGCGCTACGGCGCGGATTTTGACGCGACGCCGGATTTTCATGACCCCGACCGGGATGCCACCACCCTGCCGATGATCCGCGCCGCGTTGGACCGCGGCATGCCGATCCTGTGCATCTGCCGCGGCATGCAGGAGCTGAACGTCGCCTTGGGCGGCACCTTATACCAAGAAGTGCACAAAATCCCCGGCCGCATGGACCATCGCGCGGGTGAAGGCACCCGCGAGGAATTGTTCCGCATCAAGCACAAGGTCCGGCTGACCGGTGACATGGCGCGGATTTCCGGGTCAGAGGAAATCGACGTGAACTCGTTGCACGGCCAGGGCATCGACCAGCTTGCGCCCGGTTTGGTGGTGGAAGCCACCGCCCCTGACGGCACGATCGAGGCCGTGCGCGTCGAAGGTTCCAAGACCTTTGCGATTGCGGTGCAGTGGCACCCTGAATGGGAGGTCACTCACTTCCCAGACCGCCAGCGCCTGTTCGCGGCGTTTGGCGAAGCCTGCGCGGCGTATCGGGACGCACGCTGAACGCTGGCTCCGATTACTGGAGCCGGGCCACTGGTTATCCCTTCACGCTCTTCCGCGGCCTGCCTCCTTTTGCCCCATTGGTCCGCGCCGCCGCCTTCGTGGGGGATTACACTTGACCGGCCGCCCGCGCCAACCCTCGAACCATCCAGGCGCGCGTGCCGAACACCCCCGCGACCAACGCCGGCGCGTATAGATCCGCCGCCAAAGCCGGCCAATGCCGGCCACTCTCGGCATTCCGCCCGAATTGTCCTATAATGGCGCCACCTTGAGGAGGGCAAAACCATGGACATCGCCACTATCGACAACCAGTACAGCCAGTTGCAGAGTCAGGCCCAGCAGACTGTCCAGGAGCTGAAAGACCTTGCGACGAAGCTGCAGGCCGCCTCCCAGGCCGGCAATCCGGACGCGCGGGAATGGCTGCTAGACCTGAAGAGCATCGCCATCGCCATCCAGGCCGAGCAGAACCAGGTCTCCGGCCTGCTGCAATCGATCCATGCTTTCGCGGACAATCAGCACCAGGCGCTGCAGCAGTTGCCGCAATCGGTCCCGCAGGCCGGCTGGAACCAGTCTCCGCCGCAGCCCTATCAGCAGCCTTACCCGCAGCAGGGCTATCCCCAGCAAGGCTACCCGCAGCAGGGCTACGGCTATCCGCAACAGCAGGGCGGCGGGTTTCTGGGCGAAATCCTGAACTCTGGCTTCGGCCGCGCCATCATGACCGGCGCCGGCTTCGGCATTGGCGACGATCTGATCAACAAGATTTTCTAATTTCGCAATGGTGGCCGGCCATCATCGCCGGGCCGGCCGCCATTATAATTCAAAACGTCCCGGAATTCCGCCGCGTCCGGCCGCCCCGCCGCAAATAGCCAGCTGGCCGGACCAGCCTTCGGCAGCGCGAGCACTGAGGAGCATACGGTCCCAAATCCGCCGCGGGCCGGAATGTTCAGCGCGCTTTCCCACGGTCCGCTGGCGTCCCCCAGAAGCCCGGGCCAATGCCCCCACGTCGCATCCTGAAATTTCGGCAGATGCCGGGCGATGCGGGCCAGGCGGGTGTCATTCGGTTCGCCCGAGGTGATCATCCAAACGCCGGCGTTGAGTTTTGTCACCTCCGGGCGCCCCGCTTCCAGCCCAGCGCAGAAATACGCGCCGCCGGCATCGGCGGTGACCAGGTTGAAACTGCGATACGTCCCGGCATCCAGCGCCGCGATCGCCGCCGCGCCATCCGCCGTCGTGGTTTGCGCCAGCGCGATCAGCGGCAATTCGCCGCGGCTGCGCTTGCCCGGCGTCGGCCCCAGGCTGCCATGCCGGTTCAGCACCGCCGTCACCACGCCGCGCCCGTTCATTCCCAGCCACGTGCCGCCCGCCGTCTCATCCTGCCCCGCCACCACGCCGGGCAGATCCGGCCAATAGGCGCCTGGCGGTGACCAAGGCCGGTTCACCATCTCGTCGCGGTTGGCGCCGATGAACACGCCGTCCGGCGTTATGTTCAGAATGATCGAGCACATACGGGGTAGATGGGCTGCAAGGACCCGGCTGTCACCAGCGTCGCGCCGTGCTCGGGCGCGCTGACGCGCGGCCTTGACCCGCCCTGCGCGCGGCGCTCTTGCAAGGTCGGCCGGGACGAGGAAACAGCCATTTCAGCCGAACCAGGAAACGGATGGTTCAAGAAAAGGCGTGCTTAGGCGTCAAAAACCCGCGCGAAAATCGCATCGACTTGTTTCAGGTGCAGTTTCGCATCCATCGCGGCGTCGATCTCGGCGGCGGTGACGCGTCCCGCCACCTCCGGATCGGCCAGCAGATTCGCCCGGAAATCCTTGGCATCCGCCTGGCCCAGTTTCGTCCAGGTCGCCATCGCGCTGCGCTGCACGATCGCATAGGCGTCCTCGCGCAGAATCCCCGCTTTGGTCAGCGCCAGCAGCACCTCGCCGGAATGCACCACGCCGCCCAGCGCATGCAGGTTCTCGAGCATACGTTCCGGATAGATCGTGAGGCTTTCCATCATCCCCGCCAGCCGCGCCAGGGCAAAATCCAGCGTTACTGTCGCATCCGGGCCGATCCCGCGCTCCACGGAGGAATGGCTGATATCCCGCTCATGCCACAGCGCCACGTTCTCCAGCGCGGGGACCACCGCTGCCCGTACCAGCCGCGCCAGGCCGCACAAATTCTCGGACAGCACCGGGTTGCGCTTATGCGGCATCGCGGAGGAGCCTTTCTGGCCAGCGTGGAAAAACTCCTCGGCCTCTCGCACCTCGGAGCGCTGCAAATGCCGCACCTCCGTCGCCAGCCGCTCCACCCCCGCCGC
>Ga0116230_10006012_pt1 | contig 11922 bp, 19 predicted proteins | sample S1TSphfallax_3_FD_88678 | JGI IMG/M metagenome (GOLD analysis project Ga0116230, IMG submission 88678) | Host-associated microbial communities from peat moss isolated from Minnesota, USA - S1T2_Fd - Sphagnum fallax MG | ecosystem: Host-associated > Plants > Peat moss > Unclassified | place...
AAAGCGGCGGGATTAGTCGCTAATTGAGTGTTGGCAAGATAATCGGAAGAGCTCGGGTTTGTATCGATCCCTAATTGCGAGGGCGTCATCCCCGTTTCTTGTTGAATGATGCCACTATATAATTGTGACATTTGTTGAGTATTGCTTGTGTCGAGTGGCGTGTTAATACCAATACCGCTAGCTGCCGAAACACCTGCACCCCAGTTTGGATCGGTTGCATAGAGAGAATTGATCGCGGAAATCGTATTAAGACCTTTGCCGTCTATGTAGTTTCCAAGTTGCGTTTGCATGGCTTGAAAACCTGATTGCATATCTGGAAATGACCCATACCCTGCCTGACCTTGCGCGCCTACAATCGTGCCTCCGCCGCTGTAGCCTGTAATAGGCAGGCTCACGTTGCCGGGGTTATTGTAGCGAATTGCAAGTATGGCCACGTCTTACGTCCCTTTGAAAAGCCAGCGGGAGATTGCTTCTCCCGCCGCTGTCATCAATGTTGTGATCGCGAGAACGCTCTTCCAACTCACGCTTTCGCTTTCCAATTTGCCGACACGTTCGCCCATTTTTTCGACGCGTTCATCGACATGGCGACGATCCTCTAATAGGATACGTAAGGACGCTTGAATATCGCCTAAGGCATTCCACAAACGTCTCTCGTTAAGGCTATCGCCATTAAGGTCGGGCATAAAGTGCCCCTCCTAAAGTTTAGGAATGAGCGCTGCAATTCCTGCAATCACGTCTTTAACGACGGTTCCGACGCCACCCGTCACGAACCCCGTCACGGTCGAGAGCGCGCCGGGTTCAAGCGAAATCGCGTTTGTGACTGTACTCACGATAGCATTGATGACTGCATCCGTGGCGTCGGCCCCGAGCTTTTCCACATCGCCCAAGATGGCACCTGTAGAGCCGGGCGTTTGTGCGGCTTGACTTGCCTGCCATGCTGTCTGCGCGGTAGCAATGTCGTCGGTCAAACTTCCATTTGGCAATACATAAGTCGGCATTTTTAAACCCTTTCCTTGCGTTACGATTTGATCGATTTGGCAGGCGATACGACGGCAATCAAATGTTCGGCGATGCCCCACAACGTCATGCCGGACGCGATAAAGGTCGTGATCGCTTCGGCTGTATGTGGATCGTGTAAAATTGTGCCGATGGGCGCATAGCCTGAAAAATCCGATACCCACATGAGCGCGGATAGAATTTGAGCGACAGTGCCGCGCCAAGAACTTGAAGAGGATGTTGGTGTCGTCATGATGAAACCTCTTTTTCTGGATCGTAAATAATCCCGTAAACCGAAACCGGTAATCTCAACGCTTTATCGGCCCAAAGAAAGCGCGACGAAATGGCCGGAACTCCAGCCGCCTCATAATATTTTTCGAATGCAGCAACTTTGTCATAGAGGGTTTTCGCCTTTTGCAAAGGCGGTAAAACATAATGATAAATTCCCATCAATTCGGAAATCAGATAGTGCATCGAAGCTTCCGGCGACATGGGCGCATACCCATGCAACTCGCAATAATTCTTGAAGGCGACGTGACGCGCCCCGCTCCATTGAAACCATCCTAACCCGCATGCCGGGTTGTTTGGGTCCATGCCGATTTGATGATAATATTTAAACCCGCCGCTTTCGTGTCCGGCATTGCCGACGATGGCCGCGGCATCTTCCGGTTTCATGTTAAAGGCACGTCTCAAATCGTACATGGCTTTCGGGGCAAGCGATAAAAATTCGGGCGTCAAATCGGTCATCGTTCGTCATCCTTACTGTGCATTGAACTTATTGAGAGACGGCAATTGTGCGGTGAGATTAGAAATAGCCGTTGTAAAATCGGTTGAATTTAAAGACGGATTGGTAGTCGTATAATCTGCCGGATTTGTCAAAGCGCCTGTCAATTGCGTGCCGAGCATGGTCAGATTGCCAGCAATATTACTTGCTAATCCGGTATTGCCTCCATTGCCCGCATTATTTTGCGTATCTTCGATAAAATTCGCGATGTAATTATCGCTATTCGCAACCGCTTCCTCTTGTCCGACTTGCAATGCAGATGTGTTGATGGTCGTGGTTGGTAACGACGCATACGAGGTTAAGGCCGCAAGTAAAGCTTGAAATTCGTTCGAGGTTGCTTGATCGCCTGCGACACCTACCGTTGCGTTCGCATTCGCCACCGCTTGCGCCGTCGAGGCGTTTGTCGCGGCAATCTCGACGGCTTCTGTGGCGGCGGTTCCAGTATTAGCAACTTGGGCCGCTAGATTTTCTTGCGTATTGGCCGCGTCGGCACTGATTTGGGCTTGTGTCGTTTGCGCATTGGCCGCGATTTGTGCCGCACCTAATTGAGCGGCGGCTTGGGTCGCGCTATCGTCGGCGGGTGCGGCGGCAACCGTCGTCGTTCCGCTCGAACTGGTGATGTACCAGATAAATAAAATCGCGCCAATGGCAATCCCTAGTGTCGCATAGGGATGTGCCTCAACAAAACCCTCTGTATTGGCTACAATCCCATCTGACATAGGTTAACTCCCAAAATAATTGGAATTTTGTGCTTGGAGATTAGCCGCTTGAATGGCGAGGTTCCCAAGCTGCAATTGGATGTTACGTTCGCCTGCAGCAATCCGATTGCTGGTGACAGGTGGCGACGACGGGCCGGGTTGTGTTGGAGCAGGCGGGTTCGAATTTCCGGCTTGCTGCCATGGCATGGGGCGGACGAAGGATAATATATTCGCCCATTGACTTGCATCGTTCAAAACGGCAAGGGGTTCGATCCATCGCAGCACGCGGGGCGGTCCCTGATACGCACGCGGCCCCGGCATTTGATCGTAAGGCAAAGGGGGCGGATCGGCCCATGCAAGACAGCCTTGGCCGGGAAGCGTGCCTTGCATGGCGGGGGCCGCAATGCCGGTCTTACCCGTAATCGGCCCCGGAAAATTGGCGTAAAAATTCGGATCATAATTCATGATCTTCTTCTTTCTTTTCGGTTTCGCGTTCGAACAAGCTTGAAGAAATATCGTGCATTTGCGCGAGCAAACTATCAAGTGGCGCGAATTTATGAGCGTCGTGACGCAATGTAATTTCCACGCGCATTTTTTCGATGAAATCGTGAAACGGATGTTTTTCTTCCTTTTCTGGTTCGTATGTCACGGCTTTGGGTTCGATGCGGTCTTTTTCGATGCTATCCATGTGTCGAAATCCTCGAGTGTTAGATTAGCTCATATAGGGCGATGATGACCATGGCGTATCGGATGGATACGACAAGTTAATAGGCGTTTGCGCGCCTGTGACAGGCGCTTCGGCAACCGCTAAATTATTGCCGAACCCGCTTGCCGCCGCTTGAATAACCTGCGGGGTTTGTGCGTTTTTCGAGACGATGACGGAAACCAAAGCTACGGCAACAATAAGCCCGGCCAAAGCTTCGATCATTTTGAAGAAACTGTCTTCCATTGCATCACCCTTTTAATATTGAGGAAGCATAGAAAGGACGGGCAAACTACGCAACCATCCGGCGAAGACCATGCCGATCATCACGGCAATCAAAAGAACCAAGATATGATACATCGACATTACTCTTCCCTTTCCAGCATGGAGAAGTCTCGGGCTATGGCGTGCCATAGGTAAATTGCAATCAGCAAAAACCCGATAAACGCAAACCATTGAATAGCGCTACCTTGCGGGTTGAAAGGTTTCGCCAAGAAATTCGTCAAATCCGTCAAAACCACAATGCACCGCCTTTCTTTTTGGTGGCTTTTGAATAGGAGCCGCGCTTTCACGCGGCCCCCTTTCAAAAGTCATTTAAAAGCTCTTTCGAAAACGCTAATTATTGGCAAGCCACAAATATTCTTGCCCTATGTTGAGAGTAGAAGTCGCGCTTTGCACGGTGTTGGGCCGAAACACGATATTGGTGCTCGAAAGCTGATTAACCGACAAAGGCCGATGCCGGAAATCAAGCGAGTAAACACCGCCTGAAAACGAGCCTGCCGCCGTGTTAGCAGCCGCCGGCATATCGACGCCCATAATGTTCCTGACCATGACCGACAATAAGAGCGCGTCCCATTGCCGAAGGACATACGTGTTACTCACTTGCACTTTGATGTAGGTCACGTCCGAGCCGACGACGCTCCCATATTGATAATTGTCCCAAAAGAGCATGAGGTTCGAATAAACGTTGAATGGCGGTAGTGCATAAAGGTTGTCGTTACCCGCAACCTGGACACCCAGGTTAATAAGCTGGAAGCACAAAGCCCAAGCGATTTGAGATTGCGGAAGAACAGCATAACCATCCGTGCCGACAGGCAATTGATCCAGCATGTCCTGATAGAGCGTCCACGTCATATTCGTGAACGTAGGTAGGGCCGTTGCGACAGCGGCGGAGGCCGTATAAGCCGCGTTATATGGATCGGCATTATAGACAACGGCGGACGGGTTCATGGTGAACTGGAGCTGGTTGTTCGACGTGGTTTGATTGGCGTAAATGCCGCCCGTCAAATCCGTGTTGGCGTTGATCACGGGTATTTCGAGAACGAACGTGAAATTCTTGGCGGTGCCTCCTGTCACGACGCCGGTTCCCGTTTGAACCGGGAAATTCGCGCCAATGCCGCTATCGTCGTTAATACCAGTCGAGGCCACCATCGCCACGCCAAAGGGACGACGACGTTTTTCGCACGCGCCGAGATGCAAATGAATGCCGCTGGTATTGATCCGCAATCGATTGTTTTGATCCGTGAACTGAACGTTGCTAATCAGGTTTTTCAACCCGAATTGGGTAGGTGTCAGGGTGTAGGTCGACGCACAATTGACCGTTCCTGAAATCTCCAGAAAAAATCGCCGGATAAAACCCACGTTCGATGCTTGCATATTCACAACGGTAGGTGAACCCGCCGCGTAGGTAAACGAACCTGATCGCACATTTTGCAAGATCGGAACGGCATTCGCCAAAATATCCGCTTGCACTTGTGACGATTGCAAGGCGGATTGTTGAGCGGTCGAGGTTTTCATAACGGCGGACATTTGCGGCATTGGTGTTTCTCCTATGGTGTGTTGTGCATCAAGTGTTGCGCAATCCGGGGTGGTCAAATGTTAGGGAGTGGAATTGGCGATTGTCCGGTTGTCGAGGCCGTGTAAATCATTTGGACCAAGAGAGCGACGAAATAGAGAGTCAAAAAAATAATCACCCAGTTGATGGGGTTCGACAGGAGTTTGAGATTTATAATATTCTCCATGGGGGCATACTCCCTTAACTCGACGCCATGGCACCGCCGCTAGTCATATTCGAACTAGATGATCCACTCGACATAGTGCCGAACATGCCGCGCAGTTTTGGGATGCCTGCTAAAAGCGCATAGCCTAAAGCGCCGCAAAGCGTGATGGTGATGACGTTTGGCGTGTTGATTTGTATCATCTTTGTTCTCTCGCGGGTTTGAAAAAGCGAATGTTATAACATTACAAAATTCGCGTTTGTTCCATGTCGTCAACCCGGCGCGAGATTGTGTCAAGTATTTCTTTCGCGTCAGGGCTTGGCTTAAGCTTCAAAGCGATCTTGCGCTTGCTGTCATACCATTTCGACCAATAGCGCGGCAAAGGTTTATCGTCGGCGAAAAGCGCGTTGTTATCGGGGATATATTCTTCGACGCGCGCACGGTCGTCTTTTTTGTTCAATTCGAACTCGCTAATATACGTCGCTTCCGAAAACGTCGAAACGGAAACGCGCGCAGGCCGTTGCGTTAGCAAAAAGCATGGAATGCGTTTTGAACGGCCTTGCGTTAAAATCGCTTGAAAAGGATTATTGTGCAAATCGAATTGTTTCGGTAACATCATCAATTCGTCGAAAAACAATCCCGTCTTTTCCGCCTCGTAAACTTTCCACAAAAAATCTAAAATCAATTCAGGATCGCGCGGGCTTGGTTTGACGACATAAATTCCTTTTTCCTTAGGAATTGGTTTGTTCATATCTAACAATTTAGCATCTTTATTTTTAAGAATTTGTTGAATGATATCTTCGCCTTTGTAATCTATAAAAATCCAAGGCATGCGATCAAAATTTGCAGAAACGGAAAACAACCAAAGCGCAAATGTCGATTTGCCCGAACCCGTCATTCCGCAAATCGCGGTTCGATCTGTATCGCCCGGATAAACGAAGTTCGCGGGTTTTTTAAAAAGGGGCATAGATCGAACGATCCTTATAATTCCGCGCTCAGCAAAATATGCGTGTAAACCGTATTAGCCGATAGAGCCGTCAGTGAATCGCAGGCCGCAAACACGATGCTCGACGTCCCTATCGACGCTGGAAATAACGCCGGGCTTCCATTGTCCGTCCACGTTTCAGCGGCATATCCCGACATGCGAGACGGGTTGCCCGCGCCATCCCAATATCCAACAATCGCAGGCACAGCGCGCATGGTTGGAAACGAAAACCCATTACCAAACCAGTTCGTCGAGGCGCTGCCGGTAAACCCTCCGGAAATCAATCCCGCTCGCGTTGCAGTTCCCGGCGCGACGTTGCCGCCGTAAGACGAAAATAAATATCTCTGGCACGCGCGTAAATCATATCCGATGAGCGGAATGCGCGGCAACCCAGGCGTCGAAACCAATCCTGTTGGCGTATTAGGAGATATTTGTAAGTCGATTTCGCTGATTTGTAAAGTTTGTGAAGAAGACGTTAACGCGCCAACATCGATAGCAATTTGTAATCCGTTTACGCTCGACGTAATCGGAAAAGATACGGCGCATTGGGTTGTTGTTCCATTTAAACATGCTTGCGTGTTGCCGGAATATTGAGCCGAAGCAAGTGTTGTAAAAACATCTTGCCCCGTAGGCGTTTTAACCACGATATTTGGCGTTAAAGAAGAACCAGTATTATTTTCGAGCTTAAATTGCAAAGTAACTTGTTCCCCATTAAAAGGGGCCGCGTCAAAACTTTCTATACGTCGAATGATTTGCACATCGGTATTCGACGTTGCTCCTTTTATTTGCAAACTGTTGAGCGCGATCCCTATCGAACCGCTTTGAAGCGCGGTCACGCCTGCACCGGATGGAACGACAAGCCATCCGTCGAGCGTGTAAGATCCCGCCGTTGGTACTGTGATCGGGCCGGGTCCGCGTTGCGCAATAGAACAAGCGGGGTTCGTAAAAGGATTATCTAAATAAGACGTGTTAATGACGGTTTCCTCCGTGATAATCGTATTGCCATAAATCGACGGATTGAGGAAATAATTATAGAGAGAAATATTAACCGTAACGTTATTTGTGGGGGCGCTAGGAACGCTTGCGCTGAGCGTATAAATAAGCGCCGTCGTGGAACACGTCGGCACGAACGCTCCACCGCCTGCCGGAATGGCGACAGTCTGATTGGCCGCGCCATGCGTTAGCATCAAAATTTGATTATTTTGCGTATTGTCTATGTAGAGAGAAACGACTTGCGAAATACCGGTTGTCGATTGACCGCCGATTTGGAGAGAAAAACTTTGCGCGAAATTTTGAGGCGTTAACGTGATCGCAAGAGGGACGACGGCTTGCCCTTCCGGGGGCGGGTTTTTTGCGGTGATCGAAACGCCCGCCGCTGTAATATTTTGAACCGGCCCCGAAAATTGCGCCGTCATTTAATTGGCCTGTTCTCGGGGCGATTGCTCTTGCGGCGCTTGTCCCTGATTTTTGCGATGCACGATTGCAATGCCCTTAGGCAAATAAATCATTGCCATGCAAATAAACAACCCAATTTCCGAACCGCGTTTTCCATCCGCTTTAAATTCGGGAATATGCCATCGCATAAACTCGGAAACCGCCTCCGTATAGCCTTCGGCTTCCGCCTTGCTCAATTGAATTTCAGGCGCGCTCAACAATTGAGACACGCCCAAATGTGCGTAGGTCAAAAGCATATTGATTTGACCTTTGACCGAGGCTTCTATGACAGGTGGCGGCTCTTTTAAAGCTTGGATAAGAACCTTTTCGGTTTCGCGCTTGGCGGTTCTTGCTTTTCTTTCTTCGTCGGTAAGGGGGGGCCGTCCTCTTTTGGTTGTCTTAGGGTCGACCGTTGTTCCGGCGTCAAGAGATCGTAGGCTTTTTCGAGTAGGTCCCTTGTCTTTTTTTGATCGTCCTTTGCCGTTCGAAGTTCTTCCCTCAGAAACCCTAAAAAGCCGTCGTTTGTCGGTTCTTGTTTCTCCGGTTTCGGTCCAGGTAGGTTCTCCGGTAGGGAAACTCCCGTTTTTTTCAAAATCGTTCGCAACCATTCGGGGTCCGCCTTTTCCATGAGAGATTTAAAAATTTCGAAGTCTTCGTTGTCGTCATCTGCCATTATTATACATCTCCTCGTTAATTGTTTGCTTTTGATTGCGCGGATCGTCTTTCGCAAGTTCGGACATTTCCGCAATAATAGTATCGGGCAAACCGAAATCGACGTTGCACGCTTCCTCCAGTCCTTTCAATCTCGACATGAGAATATCTTGCTTCGCTAAAATGTCCGCGTTCATTTTTAAAATCGTTTCCGTTCTCTCCACAAGTACTTGTTGAAAGGCGTCCCATCGTTTCAACGCTTGCGGCAAATCGGCGAGCATTTGGGTTAAACCAGGATGGTCTAACATTTCTTTCGTCTTTGCAGCTAGATCGAATATCGACAACATTTTTAATCCTCTTCATAGTTTGTCGAAATGAAAATTTCCTCGTTTAGGTTATCCGTCTCATATTCCAACTTCGTTTCTAAATCCAGCCATTCTGGAATATGTTGCTCGCTTAAAGGCAATTCCTCATGAATTTCATTGAAATTTTTTTCGTGATAATAAGCAGGTTTAGGAAGAGTTTTGACCAGTTGTGTCGAACGAGCAATTTTTTCTTTGCGCAAAAGCGGCGCGCTTCTTTTAAATCCTAAATTGTCAAGCTTTAACTCACGGCGACCATCAACCCAAAACCCCGCCGCTTTCCAGCGCTCTTCCGAGGCGACAGCGGCTCCTAACGTGACATAATATCGATAGGGATATGAAACCGAAATCCGAGCATCATCGGCCCATTGATCGGCGACGTTTGTGTGAAGCCATTGTTCAAAATCCGTAGTTCCGAGCAAATCTGCTTTAATTCCGCGATGTTTGCTCGCTGGTTTTTCTTTTCCGACGTGATACACGCCCGGCTGTACAAAAATGCTTGTTCCGGCGATATGTTCATAATCCCAATCCCCTAAGTTTTTTCCGATTTTCACATCTAATTTGCTCTCGGAAATAATCCCATCGGTTTGAAACGCAACGATAGACCCTTGTTTTCCAGATAAGGCCGCGCGCAATAATTGCGCGCGTGTTCCGGCGGTAATTGCTGCCGCATACCAAGGACAGGCCGTCGAGGGCGCTTTGCCAAATGTGCCGACGGATTGCGCCAATTTTCCATAGACCGAATTGAGTGGTCCAAGTTTGATGACTTTTTCGGTTAGATCATAAGGTCCAGTTTCGTTTTTACGCACGATCTCTTGACGTAACGCATAATAATATCGTACCCATGGAAAAGCTTCTTCCGCGTTTTCCGCAGGCTCGAACAGCAAGCCGCGAAGGATTTTAAATCTGATAGGCAACTCGAATGCTTTGCGCGATCTTGACCTATAAAACGCTTGGTATGTGTCAATCCAATCGTACGTCGCTCTAATTTCTTCTGCCATATAAATGCCATGCACGCGCGGCGGATATGTAATGCAACCGCGCTTATCGCGGTAAGGCAGTGGATAAAATTCTGGACCTTCCACGCCATAGATTTGATTGAGCGAAAGCGGTTCTGACGATACGTCGCATTCAAAAAGGACTTCGAACATGGATAAAATATTCGCGCGCGCCACGTCGGCCCGCGAACAAAAATCTTGCGATCTAAAGCGCCCCCCAGCCATGGAAGGTAGTTGCGAAATCCAATAAGGATAAGCAGATCGAATATCGTACGAATGAAGCTTTCGCGACGTGCGGCCTTGCTTATGACATTCGATGCGGCCTCCAAAAAAAGCGCGATGCGCCCATTGCTGTTCTTCGCTAGGCTCGAATGCCGCAAGCGGATAAAAATACTCTTTACTGTTTTTCAATTTGAGAACTGCCGACGCAATCGATCCGGCCCCTTGCCATCGCTGCAAAAAAAGTCCCATGTCTTCCATCGAAGCTCGCAAGGCCGTCATCATTCTAGCGAGGACGTTTAATTCTGCTTGCGTGTAAGCCTGCCATTTGGCGCGTTCGCTCAGCACAAATTGACCACGCGATTTTTTGCCTTCCGCAATCAATAGACTTTCGACATCTGTCATACTACCAGGGATGCTTTTCGCAGCTTTGAGAAAAGAACACTGAAAAAAGCCGAAAACATCGTATATCACGATATGTTGCGAAAAGCGCAATTTGCCTTGGACGTAAGGTTCGTCCGGATTAAGCAAACGTACAATTTTCAAACATTTTTGCTTGAGATAGCTAATCCCATATCCCTTATAAAACACATAACGCGATGTATTCGCATGGGGCGCATTTTCGACGCCCCTCCATTTAAATTGTTTTCCGTTTTGGAGCTCCCAAGCTTTTTCGTAAGGCAAATCGGCAAAAATTTGGGTCGCATCGTAGGACGAACCAAACCAAATAAAGATTGAATTTTTGCCGAAATGTTTAGGCAAGTCGAGCAACCAATCTAGGATTGCCTCGGACGTGCAATAAGGATTTCCATTAAGCCAAATCGCATTGCCGTCCGATTTAGCCGCCCCCCAAAAGATCGTCCTTTGTCTTTGGGCTTTATCCTCGCCAATCGAAATAAAAAAATCGTCCGAAACGCCTTCGCTGTCTATCGCAACAAAGTGCTTCGGACGTTTTTGCCATGCTTTCACACGGGCATTCGAAGCGAGTTTACGTCGCGCAATGGCCTCTGGTGAACGCGCGACCATTAGGAAAAAATTTGAACAGATACGAACTCTTTACAAAGCGTTTCCGCTTCGGTTCTTGGGCGCTGCATATCGTAAGCAACGCCTAGCGTGATCCAGCGCAACACCAATTGCTCTATATTGCAATCGCCTGCCGCACAAATACCGCGAACAACGTCGGCAAACGGATCGTTAAAAACAACGGCAACCGCCATTTTTTGCTTACTGGCGCGCGCCATAATTTCGTTCACGGTAAAAGCATTGCTCATTGCCATACTTCCTTTTTAGCGTTCCATTTTTCGGTTTTAAGATTAGTCCCATTTTTTTGCCATTCCACAATCGACGCTTTTGCACGTTCTTTTGTGTAGAATAACTGCCATCCCATGGAATGAATACGATTTTTTAAAACTATATAATATTGGACGCGCAATATACTTTCGCTATCGAGATATAGAACTCCATATCTTTTATTTTTCATTATGCCGCCCTTTTATTAAATTGCATTTTTTGCATTCGTGACTTCTCGGAACTGCCTAACCATCCTCGGATAATATCTTCCGGGTAAACGTGAAACAAATTTTTAAATTCAAATTGTTCGTCGGGAGTTAATCCTTTATATCCGACTTTTAAATATTTATCGATTAAGTGACTATCTTCTAATGCAAGTTTGTTGCGTTCGTCAATGGACCCATAAGCTTTTCGATCCATCAAATCGCGTAAGATTTTAGTGCGGCCTCGCGTGATTTGCGCTTTATGTTGCGCAATAGAGCTTTGTTTTTCACGACGAATTTTATGTTGTTTGTTCGTGCTGATGCCACCCGCTTTTTTAACGAGGTATTTGTCGCGCGTAATAATTTTAGAATTTTTGCGAAACTTACCCGGCGCGGCGGCTGTATAAGCCCGCCGCTTCCAAGCTTCCTCGTTTTCGGATTTTAAAACGCGACGATAGCGGCGCATTTTTTCGAACCCTTACGCTGATTATATTTGCGTTTGGGTTTTCGAAAAACACCTTTGCCACAATAACAGATAGGCATTTTTTTATCGCAATTACACATTCGATAAGTCGAGTCGCTGCCAAACTTCACAGGCGGCA
>Ga0116230_10006013_pt1 | contig 11921 bp, 6 predicted proteins | sample S1TSphfallax_3_FD_88678 | JGI IMG/M metagenome (GOLD analysis project Ga0116230, IMG submission 88678) | Host-associated microbial communities from peat moss isolated from Minnesota, USA - S1T2_Fd - Sphagnum fallax MG | ecosystem: Host-associated > Plants > Peat moss > Unclassified | place: USA...
CTCCCCCAACCTTCCTGTGTGAATTTGTCAATCTCTTTCCTTGTTGCTTTAACTTTCACTATAAGATCTCATCATTTATAGAGTAAAAAAGTTGATAAAAAAGTATTTATTTGTGACATTTTTCAATTTGATCAAATAGTCATCTTGGACGAGTTTATTTTGACATGCTCAATTGGACGAATGTTTTTGTGATTAGTTAATTGTTGAATCGTTTGGATATTAAAATTATACAAAAGATTTATGGACCATGATTTTCTTGACAGTGAATACTTTAAATAATAGATCATTTGTAACCAATATTGTCCTTTTTTTAATGGTTGCCCAAAAAATCATTATTCATTTTTTTTGGATAACTTTCCACAACAATCTTTTGGTTGTGGGTAAGTTACTTGTAGTTAAGGAGTCATTACATTTAGTGCTAACTTGAGTGTTAAGTTAATGTTGAGCATGTTAAAAGTAAACATTAGTCCACACTAACAACGCTAATTAATATTAAATTCTAGGTGGCAAATGATGTGGTATTGATGTTAAAAAGGTGTTAACACCCATTGTTAACTAACATCACATTTATTTTTTAATGCAAATTTCAAAGCCAAAACACCAATGTTAGTTAAAGCATAAAAAACTGACAAAATATTTCAATGTTAGCATGCATTCAAAAATGTCTATTTTCATTTTTCTTTTTCTTTCTCCATTTCTTTGTGTTTTTTCTTCTCTTTTCTCACCTCTTTATTTCTATTAATTTTTCTCTCTCCATCCTTTTAGCTTGTCCACCCCCTTTACAAAACCCAAACTTTTATTAGAGCTAAAACACAAAAATTGGATTGAAACTTGAAAGCAAGCAAATTATATATATATATATATGGAAAAAGGCAAGGGAGAAAAAAGGTAGACAAAAAAATCAAATGAAAAAATAAAAAGAAAGAAACATTATAAAATAAAATAAAATGTTGAAATTTTAGAATTATCAATGTTTTACTTCATTCATTCAACATGGTACTTGCATACATCATTTTTTAATATGTCCATGGAATAGAACATGATTATGACATAGAAACCATGATTGATAATAATAAAAACAACAATATGAAGTCTTGAAAGTTGATTAAGGGTATATTCAACTCAAACTTATTCCTAGTTTATCCATTAGCAATGATTTTTAAAATCAATCTCTCTTTATCCCTGCTTCATAGCTTAATTTATTAGGACATCTTCTCTAATATTTGCCAACCCTATTTAATTGCCACTAAATAACAACCACACTTTCAAATTTTCTTTCTAAACATATCCTCCACTCTTTCCCTAAACATAATGTCTCCAAATAATACAAACATATCCTTCACTCTTTCACAAAACATAAATGTTTCCAAAAAACTATTTGAGACCCCAAATAATGTTTTCAATTAAACATGTTTATCAAAGGCGTACTTATATTCGAAACTCACTCCCACTAACTTAAATTGATGTCAACATATCCAAATAAATTATACTTTCATGACAAGTCTACCTTTCATTTTCGTAAATATTATAATTTTCACTTTGCACACATTTTTCTTCCAAAAATTCACAATCACTCTTGTTGTTAACATATCCTTTGGCCTCCCATATTCACCCTCTCTGAGTTTTCTTTCCTTTCTAATTTGTTGGCGAACATCAAGACATAGTGGTTAAGGGATCTAGATTTTTTCAGCATCATAACCTATCATTTTTATTAAAAAACATCAAAAACATTATAATCTCTAACCATTAACAACCTTAGGGCATAGCACCCTAATGTAATGAAAAACAAAAAGAGTTCCTTATGTAAGCTAACATATGGTAAAAAATAACCAAAACACATTACTCCAAACATGGCCTAAACCAAATTGATTGGCTTCATGCCATTGTTTTGTATGGAATTTTTCATAGCAACTTTGATGGAATCTCTATTTATTTGCACACACATAATGCCATACCACCAGCAAAATCAAAGTTGCCAAGTGTTCCACAAAAAATTAACTTTTAGTATATGTTCACATTTAACATGTTCTCTTAATTTTTTTGTAAAATGCCAAAATAAAACCTTTAAAAGCCATGTTGGAATCAACTAACCTTCATCCTCTCAAAGGAAACAACACCCCAACTTCCTTAAGCCAAAACCCATCCATAAGAAGATGTCATCCTCCTTTATTTCAACATTTGCAAAATAAAACAACAATCACAAGGAGTTCTTGGATTATTCCCTTGAGGGATAACTATTTCACCTTCCCTCCAACAACAAACTATAAATGCAAGTAATAGAAAATTATCCAATAGAGGGAGTTTTGCAACATTCCTAAGGAGCCTTGGAAGGAATGTTTCATGAATTAACTAGATGGGTTTTTATGTAAACCATATGGGAAAATACACATTGCTTCCTTTTTTAATTAGAATGGGTTTTTTGTAAATTCTACCATATGGAAAAATACAAAATTATTCCTTTTTAAGTTAAAATGGGTTTTCTATAAACTTGACCACATGGGAAAATACATATTTATCCAAGTTTAGTTAGAATGGGTTTTATGTAAAATCTATCATATGGGAAAATACATATTGATTCCTTGTTTAGTTATTATAAAACACAAGTTCAAACATCAAATCAAACAAGGAATTTCAATCCTTTATCCCATCTAGAAAATGAAATGTTAATCACATTGTAAAGTTGTGGTGGGAATTACAAGCACAATTTGGAATCTAAATCTTCAACTACATACCCTTAACATTATCAAAATGAAGACTTATTATATTCCCACCCTTGTCCACAATGTTGATCAAGGTCACTTGACCTATTAATGCTCAAGGTCACTCAACCACCATATCCAAATGTTATAAATGTTGCGTTAGCTCTTTATGTTGTTTCACCCTCAAGGTCTCACTTGTATAGCCAATGGAAACACCTCAAGCAACACCTCATGCAAGTTTTTCACGCCCAAGACATGCATTATAGTCATTTTCTTTGCAAGCAAAGAGAATCTATATTATGTATAAAGAGGTAGTGGATATTAACTATAAACCTCTAAACAAAAAATTCACTTGGCTACTACACATGGTCAAAAAGTTAATCAACTTTTTGTTCAAATCAAATGAAATTTCAAATGGAAGCTGCATTTGTTGATCAATTGACATTGTTGGTGCACGTTCTCCATTATCCTTTCCAACTATTTTTTCCACTTTGTTGAAAAACTACAATCCAATTGTTACCAAATGTCAACAAAGGATAGATTTAGCAAAATCTTGCTATCAACCAAATATGCATGCACGATTTATTTTTATCTTCGTTCTTTATTAAAAAAACATTTCATAGCTCATAATCAAAGAAATGAATGAAGTTTTGATGAAAAATCAATGAAGTTCAAATTGGAACCTAGATCTATTGTTGATCAACTAACATCATTATTATACATTGTTCATTATCCTCTCCAATTGCTTTCCTTTGTTTCTTGTTGAGAAACTACAATCCAATTATTACCAAATGTCGACAAAATACATATTTTGTTAAATATTGTTATCAATTAGATATTCGTGGACAATTTTTTTTCTATTTTCCTTCTTTATTTAAAAAAACATCTCAGAACTTGGAGTAAAGAAGATGAATGAAATTTTGATGAAGAGTCAATGAAGTTCAAATTAGAACCTAGATTTATTGTTGATCTATTAACATTGTTGTTGCACATTATCCACTATCCTTTCCAATTGCCTTCTTCTACTTCTTGTTGAAAAACTATAATCCAATTCCTACCAAACGTCAACAAAGGATAGATTTAACCATATCTCACTATCAACTACATATGTATGCATGATTTTTAAAAATTTCCTTCTATGTTAAAAGTCATTTCATTATTTGTAATCAAAGAGACGAATGAAGTTTCAATGAAAAGTTAATGAAATTCAAATTGGACTTTGGATTTGTTGTTGATCAATTAACATCACTATTACACATTGTCCACTATCCTCTCCAATTACTTTGTTCATTTTTTATTTGCCTTTATGTTGGATTTAAATTATGCCCTCAACATGTGTAAGAAATTTGTTAGAAATCATTTATATCTTGGGCACAATATGAACAATTGCATATACCCAATAGTGAAAGCAAATTCAACAAGTCCTTGGATCAACATAATTATTAAAGTTGAAGATTTTATTTCAAAAAATAAAATAGTCTGAAAATTTCCAAAAGATGTTTCATTTTCCTTCGCAATTTTTTTAAAAATTTTAATTCGAATATTTTTAAAATTTCTACATTTAAAAAAAATAATTATAGATATTTCTAAATCTACATTCCACGTAGGGTAACACAACAAACAATGTACATGGTAAAACATATGTATATCTCATTGGTCAAACTATTTTTGCATTTTTAAAAGCTTGATTTCCTTTGGCTCCATTAGCAAACAAAAAATCACTATGTCCAAAATCAAAGAAATGCACATATGCATTTCTAAAAATGCATTTTAGTTACTACAAAATTTCAATTGATGAACAACTTACCCTTGGTTCATGTGCCTCATCAACTACTTGCCCATTTACACATTTCTCAATAAGAACCTTGGAAGTAACAATTTTTGATGCACCATTTTGTTTTTTGAATGTTTATATTCCTTGAAATACGCATAGATGTATTCCTCCTTGTAGTGCATTTGGATAGTTAACCTAGAGTTCCATGACGATTTTAAATAAAGTTTTTGACATCCACTTGGGAATCATTGTTGTGTCGCATGTTGGTAGAAAAGAAGGAACAAATCCTCGGATCCTTGGTGTTGGTAAACCAACTCTTGACACATTTTAGGTTCATGTTGTAGATCCACCATTGTTGGGGTTAATACAACCATAGATAGTCCCTTCCATGAAATTCAAGTTTTTTGTGTTTCCCAAAATTTGTTCATAAGTTGGATTAAGAATTAGGTCATCTACCTTTGCTCCAACAACATATTAGGGTCAAGACTTTACCCACATTCTAGGGATTTTAGGTTGAATTGTACCAAAACCTTCAAACCATAAACAAGCATGATTCTTTACGATTTACTTTTGCAAACCCCAATGCTTTTGTAAGAAACTTTAATGTAACCAAGAATTAGGCATTCAATTATAGATTGCAAGATGAAAAATCTACTTTCAAGAAAGGTTAAATGAAAAATCATTAGTGCATTGCATTTGATAATCAGCACTAACTTTGACTAGCTCCCAAGAAAAAAGGTGATATAATTTTCAAGTACCTAACCTATAATTCATGTTTGATACAAAACAATTTGTAAAAGTTTAGTTGACAAAAAGAGATATTTTCATTAATATTTGCCAAACCAATTGAGAATTAATTTTCATACTATGGGACACTTTTCATTGTTCCAACCATTTGATTAATATTATAATCACAACTTGAATGTTTTTTGCATACTTATTCCTCAATTGTTGAAATTTTGAAATATTAAGTTGAGGATTGCCAAACCTCATTTTCTATATATATTCAGCAAAGAAGTGCCAAAAATGAGTTCTAGGTATGGTATTTGATTTGCTTTTGTAGGAACATCAACAAGGCAATTAAAGGGTTTAATGTAGAAATGAATTATCATGCGCTTTCTACCTTAAGAACCAAAGACAATGCATTTTCAAGTTCAATTAGTCTTCAAGTTTTGCTTTAAGGGGGTGCCATGGTCTTTTCTATTTTGGTTGTTTCTTCATTTGGTTGTGGTTGTGTTTTACTAATATTAATTCATTAATTAATTCTTTTCTTAATAGTTTCACATATATAATTTTAACGGGGTCAAGGTGCTTAACTTGAGATATTATGTGCATATTATTCACAAAAAAGATTAAAGCACATCAAACATATGTCTAATTTTATATTGCTTAGGATTTAGGGTTTAACAATAACACAAATGAGCCTACTTGGAATGGCCATGGTTAGTAGTCAATTTCCTCTTGACACTTGTCTAAGAGAATTTTAGTAAATTCCTTTGCCATGCTTCATGGTCATTTTACCAAAAGAATTTTGGTCAACTGCACCATGCTTAATCATATTTTGCTAGTATGCCATCAATATAAACCACATAAATAGTAAAATCCAAGACTTATAAATTGACAGCTTAATAAATTATGGCACAAATGTATCCAAATTCCACTTGTTGGTTGTTTTGAAACTTTAGAGACAAGGTGTAGGGAAATTCTTGGTTGAATGATTTGTTATTTTCTAAAATTTTGGAATTTCCTTTGGTTTACGAATAAATTTTGTCTTTGCAAGGTTTGTCAAACCCAAATTTTTTAGACGTGCATTATTCTTTTGGATATTCAGGTTCCTCTCTCATTCATATTTGGTAATTGGTTTCTTAGGCTTTAAAAGTGTCTCAAATTCTCAAAGACATCCACAAAAAGGACAAATTTTTGTTTGTGAAAACCCAAATGGCTTTGAACATTTTGGACAACAATCCTTGATCACCCTCAACCTGTATGAATAGAAGTGAAAAAAAAATATATATATATATCTAGATTTTGAACCTTCATTTTTAGTGAATATGGCTAAATATTTTTGTGGACAATTGACACCATTTTTACATCTACTATCAACGAATTAACATTTTGGTTCCCACAAAACTATTCAACAAGAAATTGACGTGCCCCCAAGTTCCTTCTTAGACTCCAAAGAGTCCAACTATGTTAAAGAACTAAGAAAACCCAAGGATTAGGGCTTACAATCAACATTGGACTTGGATGAAATGGTTGTTAAAGATGGTTGTGTGGTTGGTTCTTTTGGTTTCATTGCCTTTTGCCTTGTAAGCTGCCTTTTGGAGCATGGTTATATTGTTTGAGGGACAATTCATATAGCCTAGGTATGCACTTAGTTTCAAAGAGGGTTAGGAAGGAAATAATGCTTAGGGAATGTTGTCCATTGTACTCTAGTCTATCATCTTTGCTTCCATCAACATTTCAATATTTTTTCTTTCTTTCTAGGCTTTTGTTTCTTGTAATGTAGAAAGTTGTGGCATGTGTAATGATGATTCATTTGCATTCTACCATCATAAAATTTGTTTTTATGCATGTGCATTGATCAAATTTGTGTGGATTTTGTTTCCAAGTCTTTTTTTCTAGATGTTTCATTGTAATGGTATTGTGCATTTCAAACATTAATTTAATTTTCATAGGGTATCTAAGTTTAGGTAGATACAACATTGAATATCATGACAATGGAAAAGTTATTCAACATTGTGCCATTTGACATCATGGATCATATATGGGCATCATGGACACTAGGGTTCAAAATATGTTGCAAATGAAGATGGGGGATCAAATCCATGAAAGTGATTGCACCTAGGGCCACTAAGGAAAAGTTTCACAAAGTTGGAGCTTGTGGGCCTTTCTTGTCAAAAAGAATTTTACTTGTCATGAGGACTAGAAGGATAATTACGTTGGGATGGATGAGGGTGTGGTAGAGAAATCAAACTTTTTGCTGCAATTACCAAGTGTTAGTGATTGCCTAAAGTTGTTTTCTTCTAACCTTTTGGAACCTAGAAGCTTCGATGAAATTTTGGTTGTTGTGATGGAGTATTTTGTGTTGCATCTTTGCTCTGCATAAAAGCAATTACAGATCCCCAGGTTTCATTTTGCTTGTTTAATCTATTTGGTTACAATTTTTTTTAATATGCAAAAAATTTCACAAATATTGATTTTTTAATGTTAAAGAATTGCATGTTAAAAAATATTTGCTATCTATTTAGTGGGGGGAAAAAAACAATCTTTCAACTACCACACATAGAATTAAGAAGGAGGAGACAAGTGTCACTTGATTTGCTCTTTAACAATTGAAAGGGTTGTCTACATGGTAAGCACAATACATGGAACTCTAAATGTGCTAACTTCCTATGCAAAACCACACACATAAAGGGTGGTCTTGACATCAACTATAGGAGCCATCAATTGCACTCATAAATGTATTTTTGACTTTGTTGTTGATGAGGGTTTCTGGAGTGAAAAAAATTATTATTGGGAAAGAAAGGTTTGTTACATCGATTTGCTGATCTCTATTTTATATTATTGGGTTTTTTCTATGCATCTTAGCTTTGCTTTTGAGTTTTTCTTACAAAGCTAATAATTTAATGGATTTTGGAAAATTTATGAAATAACATGTGGTTGGTACAAGATTGGTCTGTGTTGTCTAAAACATTTGCAGAAAATGCAGCATGGGATTTTGTGAAAGAGAAAGGTTTAGACATGGTGGTCATCAACCCTAGTGGGGTTTTTAGTCTTACTTTATTACAAGTTTCAAAAATTAAAAGAAATAAATATATATTGGGAAAATTAAACGGTGAGTATCTCCAAATCTTCATACCTTGAAGTATTTGGTTCATCATATAATGAAACATTGTGCATAGGTGGGTGTATATATACCATCGTTTGACCATGGTGTAGGTGACCTTATGGAGAAAGACAGTTATGTAACTCCCTTATATGAACTCATCACCTACCTCCATCTGTTGTTGAAAAAAAAAACTTAAATTTGGTACACATTCTATGGTTTGAAAAGGGCTATAACTTGTCATGATTTGCACATTAGATCTCTAAAAATATTGCTTTCTTTTTCACTATTTATGGTTATTTCCTGGATTGTATTGAATTATTTCATTGTTGTTAACATGTATTTCAAAATGTGAACAAGAAACTCCACAATGTGCCAATGTGATAGGTGATACCTCAATATGGATGAACAAGGGATAATGTAATGTTTTTGTTCATACATTTGCAATAATTTTTCATTGGGTTATGATTGGGTTAAGAACGGTACCTAGTCTTCTTGGGTGAAAAATGGTAAAGTGTACAACTAAAAATACTAGGACCAAAACCCATCACAAAATTGTTATACATTCAAACTTTTTGGTTGAATTTTAAATAACAAGATATTTCTTCATTGTTATGCATTAACTTTTAAATTTTGCATTGTAAAAGTAGGTTTCAAGTAAACTTTTCCAATTGCAAGTAGTTTTAAAAACCTATTTTTTGTAATGTAAAATTTGATTCAAGTATGTGTCAAGTATATTCTACAAAAAATAAAGTAGATTTTTTTTTGGTGATGCCCTTGAATAAACAATCATCTTTATGTTATTTCATACATGTATATTTCATTAAATTTTTTAATGAAAATGTTGGTTTGAACACCATTTTGACTAGTAAATTTCAAACCTACTTATTCCATTTTTTTATTATTCTATTATTTTTGAAATTTTGTAGTTGATTTACAATAAATCCAATTGAGGGCTCAATAGTTTCAAAATGAAGTTTAAATAAAATTTGAATTTATTTTTTTGTGTTTTTGTGAAAAATTGTTTTTTTTTTAAACCTGATTTTTTTCGACAACTTTTTTAGTATACTTTACCATGATTTCACCTCTTGCATGCCATCTATGATGGCTCCATGAAAACCTCTTACAAATTTTAGGTTCGGGCATTTTTTTTCTTTAGTTCCAATAAATTATTCCTCTAGTTCCAAATCTATTGTGGTAGAAACAAATATTTTGTTGCCCCTTTCCCCAAAACTACAAGATGGTATTAGCAAATCCTTCTTTACAATTGGTGCTTCTTCCTTAGGCATTGTTATTAGTGCAAAAAAACCTATTTTATTTTATTTTGACCTTATTGTTCCAAAGCCAAAGAAAGCTAGGAGGGTTGAATGGGAACTTAGCAAAATGTTTTATGATATTTGGATTGCAAAATTGCCTTGGGTAAAGCTAGTGATGGGTCTTAATGGCAAACTATCCATAATTAAATGTAGGGTTTGTAGTTATGTTGAGAAAAAAGACAAGTTGTTTGTCTTCAAGTTTGATGGCTTACACAAACATGTTAGGCAACGAAAGGTTATTGTTGCGCATTTCAATGTGAAGGTGTGAAAATATTTTATGAATTTCAATAGCCAAAATGCTAAAAACGAACAATAGTTTGTTACAATGCATGTAAAAGGTTCTGTAATTGACCAAATTAATTTTGGTTTGTATTGAAAAAAAAAAATAGTTTTTGCAATTTGTGATAATTTTCCACCTTTTACAACAAGGATGCCCACCTATGGATTATGAAAGTATGTGACAATTATTTACTTTTGTCAAAATGCCAAACAACCCCCAACACCATTGGATCGATTCAAGTGTTTGGATCATGGCTAAGTGCATGCACAATATTGTGTTCATAAACACAAATGGTTGTTCAAAAATCAACGTTCATTTCTATCTTTGTTGATGAAGTTACCTCTACAGATTGCCAATATTGGTTAGGTGTTCATGTGTACTTTGTTGATGGTTGGAAGTGCAACCTTGTTTTAGTGACCTTGGAGTAGGTGGTCAATGGTGGTACAATAAATAACCTCACAAAGGTTATAGTGGATAATGTGCTTCAATGTGAAGGACTATCAAAATCTAACCTTGTTTCAAAACTCATAAGTTTTGGTGCAAATGGAATTTCAATCTTCCAGGGTGCAAAAAATGGTGTTATAACACAAGAGAGGGAAATTTTTTCCCCCTACATGCTAGGGATACATTGTGGTTTTTGAGTTTGTTTGGTGTCTCTATGCACTGCAATTTTGACCTTGCTAATAGTTGGTATGTTTTTTTAGTGTAAAACTAATTTTTTTATCTATATATATATTTTAGACAATCTCTTGTGACAATGGGTAAGGTCCATTTGGATTGGGGTTCAACTCCCCTAAGAGATGTTACTTGAAATTAATTTAACTTGACATGACTTGCAATTATTTGAGTTATCAAAGATTTTGTTAGCCTATTGTTCCTGCATTTTGCGTTTAGTTGTCAATAATTTTGCATTTGATTCACTGTAATAGCCTGCAGAATTTGAGAGGCATAGTGACCTTATAGCCTACAATCATTTAGCAAATAGAACGTAGCCTAATCAAGTTTTTACCAGAAACTTTGACACCTAGTTTCAACAATCTAGGTTCAAATTTAAAAGGCTGCCACTTGTTAGCCATGGGTTGGCAAAACTAGCCACCTAGGCCTCCTCTGAAAATCCTTAAAAAAACGCTCCTGTACCGTGATCTTCAGAATGCACAATAAATAACTAATGACTGATTGATTGGCTGACCATAATGATTGGCCAAAGTAAGTGGCGTTTAAATATTATAGTACCTTTTTGGTTAAATTATTTTTGATAATTTGATTTTTAAAAACAATTTGCTTGAAATGTTGAAATTTAAAGAAATTACAAGAGAAAGAAAAATACAAATAACAATGAAAACCCATGAGCTTCTTGCTTCAGGCAAATCTGCCATTGAAGACGAGATATCTAAAGACTCAACAACATTTCTCTATCAGATAATTTGGTCGAACATTATGTCTCCCCATTTTTGTACAAATGAAGCAATAATAAATACCGCTAAAGATCTCATTATGTTAGAGTTTCAGAGTCAAGAAAACCTGCCAAAGAAGCTGCATATATTTATTGCCACAATTTCAAAAAAAAATGTTTTTATTGCTGAAATGGATTTTGAAAAATAAAATAATTATTCGTCACCTGAGTGCCAAACTTGGAAAGGTACTACGGTGGTCTTTCACCTTGTAATATCCAATATTTCATATTTATGGGCAGGCTAGGGAAAGAACTGAAACACTCTATCTTGGATGTGATAGGTACACATCGGTAGAGGCCCAACTAGGGGTGTGGGTGGGGGACCTGCTCTAAGCATCACGACCGACGCTCAGTTTGTGACCCTGCACTGGAATTCTTGGATGAGGTTCATCAGTCAAAATCCAGCGAAGCCACTGGAAACCCTGAAAAATCCCACAGCTCTCTGAGCTCTGGAACCGTGTAGTACACACAGTCAAATTGACTTCTCCCTGTTTCTGATTGGCGAGATAGTTTGATTGGTCTAAGTGGGTTGCTATTAGTTGATTATTACCTACCTCCAGTCCCAATTTC
>Ga0116230_10006014_pt1 | contig 11921 bp, 8 predicted proteins | sample S1TSphfallax_3_FD_88678 | JGI IMG/M metagenome (GOLD analysis project Ga0116230, IMG submission 88678) | Host-associated microbial communities from peat moss isolated from Minnesota, USA - S1T2_Fd - Sphagnum fallax MG | ecosystem: Host-associated > Plants > Peat moss > Unclassified | place: USA...
ATGGGCCAGTAAAGATCATCCAAACCACCTTGCAGACGCTGATTAAACAAAAGCATCACTGGGTGTTTTTTTCGCATATGCGACCCACTTGTGGGTCACGTGAGGTGTCTTAAAAGGGCAGGCACCAAACCTCACCTCAGTTTAAATGTTCTGATTGGGTGCTCAAAGCACATGTATATATTAAGAGAAGGCGATTTGGGGTGGGGGGGGGCGGCTGACCCCTATGCGATCCCCCACTTGGTGTGTTGAGAGATTCGCAATGTGGATCATTTTCAACACGAAATGGAGCACAAATTTGTTGTATTGTTGAAGAGGGGTTCCTTCCCTGTCCTTGAAAGTCAAGGAGAGCGCTTCTACATACACTAGCCCATCGGCCATATTTCAAGAGTCAATGAGCATATTTCAATCCACACTATTGGGCATATTGTTGTGCATAGTGTTGAGTCAATGAGTTTTACATATTTCAACACTATTATTGACAATGTGGCTTTTTAGAATAATATTTTTTGGAAATATCTTTTTTTTCTATTGTAAATTCAACTAATTTTGCTACTTTGTTGGAAAATATTGCAAAAACTTTCCAACACAAAATTGAAGGGGGTGGGGGGGAAAAAAACCAACAAACCTGATTGTTGATATTCAAAGAGCATGAGTTTTTTAGATTGATGAAATTTCAGAAAAATTTGAAATCAAACATTTTTACTTGAGATATGAAATAATTTTTTGGGATTTTGAATTGCCAAAATTGGAAAAAGAGAAAAATCACCAAATTTCTATTTATGGGTCAAATAGGTAGCCAAAAACATACAAAGATGTTCAAACTTTTCATCTCATTAACAACCAAATTTTATTTAATCTTCGATGGGATGGTTGCCACTCTAGTTATACCATAAATTGGACAAAGAACATATTGTTTTTATAAATCACAAATGGGTTTAGGACCGAAACTAAGTATGTTTATTACATAACTATGAAAGTCTATGTTCTTGTTTGCACAAATATTTTCTCACCTTTCTATTGTCTATGTATAACTAATATGCCCCACACTTCTACTACCATGTATTTCACACACATAAACTATGCCTAAACCTTTCAAAAGTAAAATTTCAATTCCCTTCACAATTCTATTCCATAACACTTTGCACTCGTACAACAACTTATTTCTATCAAATGAAGGTGTTTCCAAAGCTCATAAACACCCACTTATATATTAACCAAAAAGAAATTAAACAAGAAATTTCCTAAAGTTTACACATCACATGGTTCCCCATGGTTCTTCATATGATTTCACATTTAGATTAAAGTGGCAAAAACTTTCCACATGAATTATCTTGTGTGAGTCAATGCACATTAATGTGACAAAGATTTTTCACATGATTTTTCACATGAATTATCATGTGTGAATCAATGCTCATTATTGAAACTATGACTAAACCATTATGAAACCCAATTACCAAATAAATTACCAAGTAAATTACCAAACTTAACTATTAGGTAATTACATAAGTAATAATCTAATTACATCAAATTACAATTCCATGTATGTTATAGATGACAAAAATCTTTGGCAAATAACCTGGCCCAATCAACTTCCATTCAATTTCCTTCCTAACAAACTCATAGGAAAATAAAACCCACTAGGAACTCATCTTGCCCAATACTATTTAAACTTTAAAGGTAGAACTTAAAATGTTTGAACATTAAAGGTGGAATTTGAAATGTTTGAACTTTATAAATGGAACTAAAAAAGTTTGATGTTAATTACAAGACAACAAACTAAAAGCCATCATATAACCTTGGCCAATTAGATTAATTTGCATTAAATTAACTTTTTCCATTCAAGTTGAAGGTGAATATTATTGTTGGGTGGGTAAACTTATTACCTTGATATACTCACTTGTATGTCATAAGGTAAATACATATCCTACTCAACTAGTATATTTTTCTAGTACCCTTTTAATTATCTTACCTGAGGAATAATTATTTTACACTTACCATGTCTTTATATTATTAGGCTAATATAATTGAATTTTTCCTTTTACATGGGCAAAGGTAATTGCTTTGAAGAGGGTAAACAAAGGGTATATGCCAAAATCATCCCATAATATATATATGCATTTTCACCAATTGACCCTTGTGCTATGGGGCCAAGTGGGATCATTTTAAGTGCTACAAGGGATCCAACTTTTTAAGAAACCTCTTCAAGACTTTAAGAGACATGATTTTTGAAAAATGTTCAATTATGAAATAATATAATTGGTTGAATTGTGAACTCATAATGTCATTGGCCTTAAGTTTTAAGGTTTGAAATATGAAAGGCCAAATAGAAGGGGGAATATAATGAAGAGCATTGATTGGTTGAAAAAATAAAATTTGTAAATTTTAATTATTTTTCAATGACAAAAATATTTTATATTTAATAAATTTTAACACATATTTAATTAATTTAATATTTTACAAAAGTTAAAAAATGCAAACACAAAATTTACACTTTAAATTTTTGAACCTTTCATTACAAATACAACTCGATAATCACCAAGTTGTTAACCATAGGGAAAAGGTTTTGAAGAAATGCAACTTACATCCTTTATACAAATTAAACCTTGAGGACACATGTTTGGTTAAAAGAAAGCAAAAGGAAAAAAAATGGAAGATCAATGAAATACAATTTACATAGATCAAACAAATGTATTAGAATTTGAAATCCAAACTGAACCTTGAGGCATGGTGGCCACTTGGCCTATAAAAAGAGGAAAAAAAGTTTGCAACATTTATAAAATTCAAATTACATAACAAGTAAGAGGAAAAAAAGTTGCAAAATTCAAAAAATCTAGATTACAAAACAAGTAAACAAACTTTATTGAATATCTTAAGTTCAAATTGAACTTGGTGGCTACCATGTCATCAAAACACCTACAAGAATCTTGAACAAAAAATTCACAATTTAAAAAAAAAATCCACAAACCCTAAAAGATAGTTTAAATTTGAAGGATAATTTGAAAGATAATGTCAAATCCTCCTAGGATTAAAAGTTTTTTTATTGTCCATGGTCAATATGTAACAACATCAACACCATCTTGGAATAAAAGACTGAATGGCAAATATCATTTTCTCCCTTTCAGAGCTACAAACAACATGTAATTTATGAACAACAGTCCAAACCAACTACAAACAAAAGTCAACACTAGGGGGAAAAGGCATATTAAAACATACAACAATGTATAAAATTTATAACATAAAAAATGACTTGAAAAATGAAATAAAAATAAAAATGAAATGAAATGATTCAAAATGCACACTACGTACTGAAAGGGGGTTGGTTATTGCAAACATCATCATTATCATTATCCAAATATTGGAAGAACTAATAATAATTTTGTGAGAAGGAACTTAAACAAGGTGTAAAATACTTGACCATAATGTCATAATGAACTTGAACCATTTTGGCCAATGGCGATTCAACCAAAGGTGGCCACAAACGAAATGTGAAGTCCAACCATTACACCTTCTTTGACAAAATTTGTCCCTAAATGATTCAAAGAAAAAAACTACTCCATTTTGGATTCAGAAGCACTTTGATGGGTTCATTGTCAATTAGTAATGTTTGATCCTCTTTCCCACAAGGTAGCCCATATGACAAACATAATACACATGTTTCAAATCTTTTAAATGATAATAAGACATGGGGGTGTAATTTCACTAGACATTTTGGAACATTGTTCATGCCCCAAATGAAAACAAATCGATTCAAAAAAAATCTAGCATGAGCATTGGAAGAACTTATAGCACATCCCTAAGCTTCATACAAGACCAAATTGCAATGTAAAACTTTTTAAATGCCATAGCAAGAAAATTCTCCACTCCAACTCTAACTTCCACTTTGGTTTAGCAACATTTCTTTTGAACATTCTAGCACTCCCTTGCAAAATAGTTGAATGTGGGAAACAACACACCATTGACATTTAGAATCAATAATTTTTTAGGTCTAAGAGGTGACAAACATAGAAGTGAACACATTAAACTGCCTTTGATTACTATAATTGGCCCAAAGGAAACATTGAACTAAAACAACAACAAAATATGTACACAAAATGTGATACACAAGCACAATAAAATAATGTGTTATCCAAAACTAAAAAAATCAATTGATGCTGAAATGTCCATGTGCTATCAATAATTAGTTTTCTAGGTTTATAGAATATGTCAAATTAATAGGAAAATCCATAACTATATCAAACAAGCATCAAGCGGTCATCAAACGAAGTAATGATATTTCAAAAAAACCATTGAAATACAAGGGGAATGTTGAACTATGTGCACAAGGCACCTCGTGGCCACCAAACCACATGCATAAAAATTTTTAAACAATTTATAACATCCTAACAATATATTTGTGAAATCCACAATTTTCAAATCAAAACCATTCAACGTTTGGAGCAACTAAGTTGTATGGGACAACACATTACATTGGAATCAAGTCAAACACAATAACACATCTTGGGTTTTACAACTAGTTAATAAAACGATTATTGTATTTTTTTTACTACAATTGTAACTACAAGTTCATGTTAATGACTGCGTAGTTATAAAGGACATTGTGGTGCCATGTGGCACTATGGTTTTGTAACTATAATCAATATCACGACTTGATGGTTTTTACACAAATATCAATATATATATATAATTTTTAAAATTTCTTTAATGTATTTTTAATCATCCAAAATTAGGTAATAACAAAATTCCATTGATTCTTGCAACTTTTGGTGAATAATAACTTATGGTTATGTGATGCTGACATGGCATGCCACATGGCAACAAAGTTGACTAGTAGTCATGACACCTCATGACTTGTGACACTAACTTCACATCATGATTCATATCATTGATTTGATGAATTAATCTTATTTATTAATTAATTGAAAACATTGTTGTCTTTTGCAATTAATAACGACTGGATCTTCCATGTGATAATGACATAACATGCCATTTGGCAATAAGGTGTCACAAATTTTCATGGCAATCCATGATTTTTTGTGACACCATAAGTTTTTCTCTGTTTTAAATTTATGGCACCAATATTTGTCATGGCATGCCATTATTTTTTGTGCGCCATGAGGTTTTTGAAATCATGAATTCACATGCATTCGTATGTGTATTAAACAATCTATTATTAACTTGTAATTATGACTACAATATTAATATTTGCTTTGAGAAAGGTGACACAAAACTCCTTGACTTTTTAACTATTTAACACACTAGCTTAGATTAACGTACCTATTAAGTTAACCTATATATGTAAGCTACTTAGAAAAAACCTATTTCGTAATATAGGCTACCTTGTAAGTTACTTAATTAAACATTAAAAAATTATTATATCTAATATGTTTAAATATACCTAAAATAGGTTACTCTATTAATAGGTTAACCTAGGTAGGCTTGTTTAGGTTCCTAGCTTTATATATTTTGCCAAGTGGGTGCAAATGAGCTGAAATGAACCAAAATTAATGTCAAAATGTCAATTTTTCTACAATTCATGTTACATTTGTCTATGTGGTGCCATTTTGGTGGCATGTGAATCATGGAAAGTTGTGCTTAATGAATAATATGGATAAAGAAAAGTCAAAAATGAATAAAAAGAATTTTCAATATCAAAGTTTGATTTGAACAAATGATGTTTAACAATTTCGTTCAATAACACTACTTTCATAAAAGGCTCCTTAGTTTTCATTATATAATTTATTTCATCCTCAAATATTTTGAAGTAATAGGGTACTATTAGACACATCTAAAAAGCACTCAAATTTTCATATTTTTAAATTTTGTGTTTATCAAAAATCTAAGGTTGTTAACAAGTTCATGAATCCTTTATGACATGTAAATGTGATGCATGTATATGTTTTTTAAAGAAAAGTTGTAGCTTGTAATATATAAAGTTAAATTTGAAAATGTTAACATGTTTTGGTATGATTTGAAATTATGACAAGTTTTCAAGATGAAACACAAAATTTGGCAAAATATGTGCACTTTCAAAAATTCATATTTCTTCAAATTTGATTATAAACAAACATATGACATATTGGGGCAACTATAAATACAATAAATAAATAGTTTCAAAACATTTCATTTGAAAATTTCTCTTTATAATAACATGTTTTTTTGACAAAAGGACCCCAGAAAAGACAATAGTCATAAATGCAAAGTAAACACATTGGCTTGTTATATGTCATATGCACCCAAATTAACATAGGTAACATCATTACAAAATATTTTATTAAATTTGTAACCACTTCAAGTTTGTGCAACTAGATGTAACTATGATGTGACATAATTATCCTAGGTGTTTTTTTTAGCCTAAAAATGCCTATGTTAACCCAGGCTAAGTTTACAAGTAATATAGGTTGACAAACTAGGTGATCTTAAGTCAAATTAGGGAGGTCTAGGTTAAGGCTAGGTTGGTAAGTACTAGGTAGGTTGACCTAGGTCAATTTAAGGTGGCCAAAGTTAATTCACAACAAAAAAATTTGAGTTTTATAACTTTGTGTTAAATGTAATTAGTATAAAAAAATGTGGTAGTGCAATCGATGAAGACTTGAACCCCAAAGTGAAAGTGAGGGGTTCAAGTCCTCATTCTTACAACCTATGATACTTAGACCACTTGGCTTAGGTTAGGTAGCCTAATCTAGGCTTCTTGGGGTAGGAGTTCGACATTTAATTTTAATCTAGGCCACCTAGCCTAGGTTAGGTAGCCTAAATTGCCTAACATACATAGCTAACCTAATTAAGTTAAGCTAGGTTGACTTTTGGCTAGGCAAACTAGCCTAGGTTGACTTTTGGCTACGTTAGTTTCATGGGTTAAACTAGGTTGATTTTTTGTCATGTGCAATGACTAATAACATGTTTATAGATTTTTGACACATGTCATCCATCCATCAAGGGGTCTTTTGTAACACTTAATAAAACAACTAAGTTGAGATGGCATGCACTTTACATGTCATACCAAGGTTAATAATGACATGGAATTTCATTATTATAACAAAATAAAAAAATTCTAGTCATTAAAATGATTAGGCTTTGCAATTAAATGTCCCTTGCAACTAAATGGGTGAAACGACATGGGTTTAACAACTCACTAGTCATTAATTGCATGTCTTTTTAAACTAGTATGTAGTTATAAAAGCCAATTGCAAAACCCAAAATGTGTTATTGTGAAACCATCCATGCATATAGATTCAACAATAAATTTTTTTTTAATTCACTTCTTTTTATTTTTTAGATTTCAATTTGATTTGTCACATTTAGTAGAGCGACAAACATTCAATTTTGCATACTGAAGGTCGCTAGGAAGCATATCCATAATGCTACTAAAAGGATTCAAAAGTTTCTCAAGTAGGAAGTGGTCATTTCTAAAGCAAAGCATTTGGTTCATTAATCTAAAATATGGAAGGAGAACACCAATTTTTTTGGCTATTATTTCCAAGTGCCTAGAAAGTTTTTCTTCATTACTAAAGACTAGATGTACATGGTGAATTTCTTTATACAAGTGAAAAATAAATCTTTTAAGCCAAGCTTCAAAACCACTGAACAAGATTTAGTTTGACCCTCTTCAGTCACCACAAGAACACCATTCAAATCAAAAATTAAATGATAGTCATTCACCTCCATTGTAGGCTAAGTTTTTTCAAGAAAACAGAAGTCATTGCAATTTCTTACTAAGTTTTTTTACAACAAAAGAAGTTGCAATTTCTTGCTAAACTAGTTTTGTATGTGGATGAAAATGAAGTGAACCCATTTGATGCATGACATTTGTGCAAACAGTTTTAACTAATCACATTTGATTCTCAATCCATGGGGATGTACATACAATTCAACATGTGCCTATGATTTCAACCAATATAAGCATGTAAAACAAATTTCTCAAAGGACTCAACACATACAAGTGGAGTTGGTGAAATTGAACATTAACATTTAAAATTTTAAACCACAAAGGGTTTCAAAGTTCAATGGCTGATCATTGAAGCCAAGCCAATTGGATAATGAAAACTTTCATGACATCATCTTTAATGTACTTGACACAATTCTAAACAAGACATTATGTCATCGCAACCCCTCCATTCAATATTTTCAGCATAATATCATATTAAATATCTTGAAGCATATTGTTGGGTAGCCAGTGGATAAATCTCAAAAGTTTGATTTCAATTATGAAAAATCATTTATTTCATATTACAAAAGGAAAAGTTACAGTGATTGCCGCAAGGATTTAAAAGCCTTTGAAATTCAATATCTACCATAGCAATTTGCTATGTGGTACCAAATACAAATGTATACACATACTTGCATATGGAATGAAAAGCTTCCGAATATGGGAGTACTTCCCCCATCAAGTATTTCAAAGAGACCTTTACTCTACAATTCCATTTTTCAACTAGCATGACATCATCTATTGGGATTTTCATCGTCTTAATTGGATTATGGTATATAAGGATGGTGTTTACAACGTGCATGTACCTAAAACTTTATCAAAGAAATTTGTAGGTCACTTATGAAAAACCACCATTTTTGGTTTGTTGAAAAGAAAGTGATTATTCATTTGGTAAAATTTATGACCAAATATCCATGAAGGTTTGATATTAAATCTACATATTTTCTCATTTCACTCAAGAAAATCAATATCTTGTAGGGCTTACACTTAGTCCAAATATACATTACAAACTGTTAAAGACACTTCTACATGAATTCTTGCAAGGAATGGCATTATATCCATAATAAGATACCACTAAACTAAGCAATAACTGAACTAAGCAATAACCGAATTAGCTATTAGCAAGCATGGAATGATAAAGAAAATTAGAGCACTAGCTTAGAAATGACATAAACTCATGCTTTATAATAAAAAATAATCTTGGTTCAAGCAAGCTAAGTGTTAGCAATGCTTCCATGAAACATAGTGAGTGTTAAAAAATACATGAACACTACTCATTAAATGACAATAACTACTAGAGAAGAAACCATATAATGCTTCTATAAGGTTAAGGTGGTGGGAACACTTCTAGAAAACACATTGAATGTTGGAAAAGAAGTGAACATTATTCATGGAATGACAACATGTGTTGGAGAAGAAGCCATCATGTTGATGCAAGGACTTTGGGTGCTAGGAAGACTTCTAGGAGGCACATTGATTTGCAAACATGTGAACATTACTCATGGAATGACAACAACTATTAAAGAAGAAGCCATAATGGTAATGTAAAAACTTAAGGTGTTGGACCTAGACTTATAAAAAAACACAATAAATGTTGGAAAAAAAGTGAACACTATTCATGGAATGACAACAACTATTAGAGAAAAAGCCATAATGGTAATGTAATTTAACTTAAGGTGTTGGGTAAATTTATAAATAAGCATGAGAGGTGTTGGAAAAAAAATGAACACTATTCATGAAATGACAAAAGGTGCTAAAGAAAAAGCCATGGTTTCAACACAAGGAATTGAATGTTAGGTAGGCTTTTAGGAAGGGCTATGTCATGGATACCAACACCATGGAATTCATTCATATGAATGTTCATCCTTGACTTGCAGAGAATTTGTACCTAACTTTTAGTTTAATTTCAATTCACTTTTAATTCATTTTTAATTAAGTTTTAACACATTTTTAGTTCACTTATAGTTATTTTTTAATTCACTCATAATTAAATCCTAGTTCACTTCTAGTTAACTTTTAGTTAATTTTTACTTACTTTTAAATTATTCTTAGTTAACTCGTAGTTCATTTTTAGTTAAATCTTGGTTCACTCATAGTTCACACATGAATACACATTGGCCACATTGGCCACACATGAGGCACATGTAAGTTGGAAGTTTTTTGAAAAACTTCCATGAGCTAAATGTTCAATAGGTATAAATAGTTGTAGAAATCCCCATTACCTTCAGTATGTTCAACACTAATTTTGGGTACATTTTCTTGTCATAACCTTGTTTTGTTTCTTCCTTGCAATAAAATTTTATTGGATTCTTGTTTTGCACATGTCATGTTTTTTTTTTTGTTTTTTTGTTTTTTTTGTTTCATGGTTTGGTTTTGGGATTAGGCATTCCCTTGTTTTTTTTTTGGTTTAAGAAATCCTATAAACTTGGTTGTTTTCGTGCCTATGACAAGCTATGAGTGCTACTTAAGGAGTGGAAGGTGATGAAAATTGACATTAATTCTTTGAGAATAAGCCATAGTGTTGGGCCAATGACTCTGAATGTTAAACTAAGGGAGTGTGGGTGTTGAAGTAAGTAATAGAGGTGATGAAAAACTGAAAACAAGATTTTTAATGCTTAGAGAAATATTGTGTGTTATTTCTAGAACATGGACTCCATGAAGTGGTTTCCTATGTGATGTAAACTCAAAATGTTAGGCTAAAGAACATGAATGTGCCATTACCTTCCTCTTAATGTTACACCAAATATTCATTAAACTAGAAATGAAAACATGTGGATAGTGATTAAACATACCAAAACTTGATTGGTTGAAATTTGTAGCAATGTGGAAAGTAGGACCTTAATGTTCTTAAAGTAAGCCATGGGTTTTGTTCTTTGATATGGAATTCAACATGAATTGGTAGGTCTTATGCCCAAAAAAATGATCAATTGCTTACATCTCCAAATTTTCATAAACACCACCTGTGCACAAACATAACAACCCATTCTAACATCGAAGTTCACATTTTCTAAAATTTTAAAATTTCAATACAAACTAAATTCTCCAAGGACAATCTTCATGCAAAATAGATACATGTAAAAATGCAATTTGAATTAAGCATTTAAAGTGTTGGGGTCAAAAAGAACCTACTTGGTGAATCTTCATCTATATTGCCATCTTAGATCAAATTATTCCATCTTTAGTGCCCACAATGTCACAACCCTAGCCTTGGGCTCACAACCAAAGCAAGGGTTTGCAAGGTCGTGGGCTAAGAGGGAAGCCCGGGAGTCACATTTCATGCTCTCGGAAGTGTAGGAGAGTGTGAGGGAATGAACCTTCACACTCCCAAGTGAACTCCCACTTTGTGAATTGGAGTCTCGATGGACTTCTGAATCTTCAAAAAGCAATTGCAGGGGTCAAAACACATTAGATTGAAAAGTTTTTTATATCATTGAAAAGATCTTGGAACGTAGATGTCTAAAATGGGCTCGCATAACCCATTTGGACACTTAAAACACAAGTTATGGCCAAAAGAAAGGTCGGGAGTCAAATTGGCAATTTGACTTCCGACCACTAAAAGTCGGGAATCACCCCGATTTCGTTGCGTGTAGGTGGCGTGCAACATACCATTGAAAAGCTCTTGAAAAGGGCTACAACTTTGCTTTAGACCTCATCTCAATTGGAGGTCTACACACAAAGTTATGGGCCCCCAAAGTTGTGAGAGTTTAACTTTGGGAATTTCGAGACTCTCACTTGGGAGTCTCGAGACGAAATGACATTTGGCTATTGGTCCCATGGCCAAGCACAAAGTACACTATAAGGGGGAAGGTGGTGGCTTCCCCCAAGTCCAGGTCGTGGTGAGTCTTGTGAGTCTGTGTTTGCCCGTGGCTCATCCGTGCACCAAAATGTTATAATTGCGCACTATCCAACTTGTTGTTTGGTTTGTACAGGTTTGTGTGAGTAATTGAATTGCTTGTCAGTTTTCCTAGTCCCATCCTGGAGCTCCAACACGCCCCTCTACCCCCGAAGTGCTGCAAGCCAAGGAATGCACCCCAACTCCTTCTCCTTCCGTTGTTTTCACCTTTGGACTTGCAATTAAGTCCATCAAGGAGCCTGAGGGTGCATCACATAATGTTGTTGAGATTTGATGTCAAAGCACTAATTAACATCAACATAAGATGCATGAAATGGCAAATGATGTCAAATCAAATGGTAGATAGTTTATTGTTTTACATATTCA
>Ga0116230_10006015_pt1 | contig 11920 bp, 6 predicted proteins | sample S1TSphfallax_3_FD_88678 | JGI IMG/M metagenome (GOLD analysis project Ga0116230, IMG submission 88678) | Host-associated microbial communities from peat moss isolated from Minnesota, USA - S1T2_Fd - Sphagnum fallax MG | ecosystem: Host-associated > Plants > Peat moss > Unclassified | place: USA...
CGATTGAGTTGGCCGCCGGTATTGCCGCCGGGACGTCCTGGCTGCCCGTTCGCAGCGCCGGGCCGATTGATGTTGACGTTATTGTTCTTGTTGATCGTCACTTGATTGCCATTGCCGGAGTTGTTGCGCGGCTTGTAGGCACCGGGACGATTGGTGATCTTGTTGCCGACAAGGGCGGGTGGCCTATTTCCGGGCCGTAGATTCTGATTGCCGTTGAAACGATTGTAGTAGCCGCCGCCACGGTTGTAGCCCGGGCGATTCCAGGAATTGCCGTAGCCGGGAGGCGGACGATAGCCGCCGCCCGGACGATAACCCGGCCGATAACCGTGGCCGTATCGTGGCGCATAGACATACACATTGCGGGTATAAGGTCTGCCGCCGTACCAGAATCCGCCGCCACCCCAGTTCGGGTAAGGGTAGTAATTGTTATTGCTGAACATGTTGCCGACAACGACGCCCGCGAAAAAGCCGAAGAACGCTGCCGCTGCGACATCGCCCGAGGTCGGGCCCGGCGGTGCCGGCGGCGGCACGGTCTTGACGTAGACGACTTGCGGATCGTAAGTCGGCACGTAGATGACCTTCGGATCCGCCGGTTGGATCACGATCACTTGTTGTGAATCGACCGTTTGCGTCTGGATGGTTTGCTGCGGGTTCGACTTCAGATTGCCGACCGACTCGGCTTGTGCGCGCAATCTTTGCACCGACGCCATGACTGCCGCTTGGTCGGTGTTGAACGCGGAACCCAATTGCGTGGTCCAATCGAAGTTCTGCGCCATCATGTCGACGACCGTCGGGAACATCACGAGCGCCTGCATAGGCGGCCCGAAGCCCGATTCCTTGGCGGCCTCTTGTCTCGCTTGGCCGGTCAACTTGTCGTTGTCGACCAGCCAGTTTGCTCCATCCATTACTTCTTGCGGATAAGCCGCTGCGGCGAGCACTTGGGCGAGCAGAGCATCCGGGTATAGTGCGATCGGCGCGAGCAACTCGTCGAGTTCAGCAGGTGCCATCGCCTCTGCGGATGCCGTGGGAGCGGGTTCAGGCGGGGCATCGGCGCCAACCGCGATACCGATCGAAGCGCCCAGCATGAGGCCCAACAAGGCTGCGGGTAGACGCCGAGAAAATCGACTGTTCGCCTGGGCCGCAAGGGCTGGGTTTTTGCGAAAAATGGCGGCACACCCCTATGCTGTTGTTGCTATCGTTGTTCGCTCAGGCTTGCGCCACGATAACCTAGTATCAGCAAGCTTGAAAAGCACAATTATGGATTTTGCCTGCTCGCCGATTCGCAGAACCTCAAGAGGATTTTCATGACCCCGTTTTTTGCCCGTCGTCTTGCGCTCTTACTGTGCTTGTTTGTCACGGTAAGCTGGGCGCAGGCGCCGGAAGCGGTCGATCCCCTGATCGAGGCCATTCAGAGCCGAATCGAGGTGTTGGCTGCCGGCGTGCCGGTGAGCGTCGAAGGAACGCCGTTCGCAGCGCCGGCCGCTTTGCAGGCCCTCTATGAGAAGAATGGTTTCAAGCCGTTTTGGGAGCCGCCTCGACTCGCGAAGCTACTGGAACTCATCCGGGGAAGCGCTGCCGACGGTCTCAACCCGAACGATTATCACCTGACTGAATTGGAGCGCCTCACCAGTGCGTCTGCGGCCATGCCACCCGCTGCGGCCCAACTCGATTTGCTCGCCACGGACGCTTACGTCGCGCTTCTCTATCATCTCTATTTTGGCAAGGTCGATCCGGTCAAGATCGATGCGCGCTGGAACTTCGAGCCACGCCAAATCGAGGGCCGCGACGCTTTGCAATTCGTTTTTGATGGGCTCGTGAAGGGCGATACCACGGCGACAGTCGATGCTGCTCGACCTCAGCAGCCGATGTACCGCATGGCCATGGACGCGCTTGCGAAGTATCGACGCATTCAGGCAGACGGCGGGTGGCCGACGATCCCAACGGGTCCGACGCTAAAGCCGGGCATGACCGATCCGCGAGTCGCCGTCCTGCGTGCGCGCTTGGCGGCGGAGGACGATGCGTCCGACGCGGCTACACTTGCCAAGGATTCCGGGTCGAACGAGTTCTTCGGTGCGCAGCTCCAGGCAGCCGTCGAGCAGTTCCAGAAACGGCATGTCCTGACTGCCGACGGGGCTGTGGGACCTGGCACGCTGCATGAGCTCAATGTCTCGGTCGCGCAGCGCATCGACCAGATTCGCGTCAATCTCGAGCGCGGCCGCTGGGTTTTACATGACATCGGCAATGATGAACTCGTGATCGTCGATGTCGCGGGATTCGAGATTCGCTACCTGCACAATGGCGCGCCGATTTGGCGCAGCCGGGTGCAGGTGGGACAACCCTATCGTCAGACACCGATCTTCAAGTCCGCGATAGATCACATCGTGCTGAACCCGACTTGGACGGTACCGCCCGGGATTCTCGCCAAGGACATCTTGCCCGCAGTCCGCCGCGATCCCACTTACCTCGCGAAGCGTGGACTGCGACTGATCGACCGCAATGGCCGCCCAGTGAACGAAGCGGGCGTCGACTTCTCGAAGGGCGCGTCTTTCCCGTACATGGTTCGCCAGGACCCGGGACCAACGAATGCGCTCGGGCGCGTGAAGATCATGTTTCCGAACCCGTACCTCGTGTACCTGCACGACACCCCCAGCAAGGCCTTGTTCGAGCGCGATCGGCGGGCCTTCAGCTCCGGATGCGTGCGTGTCGATCGTCCGTTCGAACTCGTTGAACTGCTGCTGGCTCCGGATCCACGCTGGACCCGGGCCGCGATCGAGGCGGCGCTTGCGACGGGCGAGACGCGCACGATCCGGCTTCCGGCTCCGGTGCCCGTTCTGATCTTGTATTGGACACTCGATCGGGGCGATCAGGGAGTGATCTTCAAGCCGGATCCCTATGAACGCGACCCCGTGCTGCTGAAAGCGCTGGATGGGCCGTTTTCCCTAAACGATTCCGCATCCACCCTAACAAAGCAGTGAGCGCTGATCGCGTGGCACCGGCATTGTCTCGGGGTTTAGCGTGTCGCAACCGCCGGGTAGATGCGTCGCCAATCGCTTTTCATGTCCACGACGGTCCAGCCATTTTCCGCAGCAGCATCGAGGCCCTTATCCAGGCGGCCGATTGAACTCTGACGATCATAGGCCCATTCGCGCACGCCGTCGGTGTGATGCACGTAGAGGCAGAAATGCGGTCCGCTGCCCGCGGCCGTCCATTGCAGCATTTGCAGATCGCCATCGGAATTGCCGAAGGCCGCGATGGGCCGTCGACCGATACGCATCTGAATACCCACAGGCTTTCCCGGGCCGTCGTCGATGAAATCGATCTCGGGTAACCGGACCAGGACCGGCTTGCCGTCACGCAGCTCGAATTTCAATTTAATGCTGCTGCCGATGACTTGTTCCGGCGGAATGCCGTAGACACGCTCGGCCCAGGGACGCATGAACTCGACCCCGCCGCCGGAAACGATGTAGGTCTTGAAGCCCTTGCCGCGCAGGTAGGTGAGCAGTTCGAGCATGGGCTGATAAACCATGTCGGTGTACAGCTTGCCGGTCGCCGGGTTCCGCGCGTGCGCTATCCAGTCGCGCGCAATCTTGTCGAATTCCTCGCTAGTCATGCCTGCGTGCGTGGCCATGGCCATTTCCATGATGGCGTGCTCGCCGCCGGCCAAGGCGGATTTCATATCGCCGCGGAGCACGGAGGCAAAGGGCTCCTGGTTCTGCCACTCGGGGTGTTCGGGTGCGAGAGCGTGAATGCGATCGCTGATGAAGAAGACCTGGACGTACAGCGGTTGCTCGGCCCAGAGCGTCCCATCGTTATCGAACACCGCGATCCGCTCAGGCGGCGGCACGTAATCGGGGCTGCCCTTGCGGCTCACCGACTCGACGAAGCGTATGATGGAGGATCGTGCGGCACCGTCGTTCCAATCCGGCAGCGGATTGATTGCCAGGGCCTTCGCGTCCCTCGCGGCTGCTTGTGAACGAGGAGGTGAGACGGTCACGAGTAGCAGGCAGAGCGCCAGCGCGGCTTGCAATTTCATGGAAAAAATCCCTTCCAGCGTGAGTGATCACGGGTCTTAGGCCGCGACTAACGCGCCCGCAAGAAGACGGGCGCGATCCGCGTTGTCGCGAATCGCGCCTTTGGTGTCGGTCAGTTGCTCTCGCCGTTCGACGTGACCTCTTCCATCACGCGTTCCAGATTGAAGCTACCCGGCTTCTGGCGCGGCGGGAATTCCTTGAAGCTTTGCAGCCATTGCCCGACGTAAGCTGCTGCCGGCCCGACCATGTACATGCGGTCCAAGTACCATTGCTGGTAACCAAGGGCATTCTCTTCTTCCGCGCGTTCGAACGGATCCATGCGTAGGTTGGTCAGCAGCGGGGCGCGCAGCACGGTCAACGGTTGCTGCCAAACCTTCACGCCCAAAGCCTCCTGGACCATGAAGGTGAGCTTCCAGTTATCGTAGCGCAGGGCGGCGACATCGCCGTCGTCGGTCCAGTAAATGAACTCGTGCCGCGGCCACTTCGCTTCACCACGCAGGGCCGGCCCCAAGTCGTAGCCGTCGAGGTGAACCTTGAAAGTCATGTTCCCGATCTTGCGGCCCTTCAAGAGATCTGCGACCGCCGTCTTGTCGCCGGCGGCTGCGACGAGCGTGGTGAGCATGTCTTCATGGGCAGCAATGTCGTTGATGACCGTGCCGGGCTTGATCACGCCGGGCCACTTGATGATCGCCGGAACCCGATAACCACCTTCCCAGTTCGTGTTCTTCTCGCCGCGAAACATGGTCGTGCCGCCGTCCGGCCAAGAGAAGGTCTCTGCGCCGTTGTCGGTCGAATACATGATGATGGTATTGCCATCGATGCCGAGTGCCTTGAGCTTCGCGAGCAGTTGGCCGACCTGAGCATCGTGTTCCACCATGCCGTCGGCATAGACGCCAAGTCCCGTTTTGCCGACCGACGCCGCCTTCAAGTGCGTGAAAATGTGCATGCGGGTGGAGTTCCACCAGATGAAGAACGGCTTGTTGGCCGCCTTGGCTCGATCCATGAAGTCCAGCGTCTTGGCCGTGACCTCATCGTCGATCGTCTCCATGCGCTTGCGCGTCAGCGGGCCGGTATCTTCGATGCGGCCGTCGGCATAACTATGGATCACGCCGCGCGGCCCAAAGCGCTTTTTGAATTCGGGGCTCTGAGGATAATCGGAATTCTCCGGTTCCTCTTCGGCATTGAGGTGATAGAGATTACCGAAAAACTCGTCGAATCCATGCGCTGTCGGCAACATTTCGTCGCGGTCACCGAGGTGGTTCTTGCCGAACTGACCCGTCATATAGCCTTGGGCTTTGAGCAAGGTTGCGATGGTCGGATCCTCCTTCGTCATGCCCTCGGGCGCGCCGGGCAGGCCCACCTTGGTAAGGCCGGTGCGGATCGGCGATTGGCCCGTGATGAAGGCGGCGCGTCCGGCCGTGCAACTTTGCTGGCCGTACCAATCGGTGAACAGCGCGCCTTGCTCGGCGATGCTGTCGATATTCGGGGTCTTGTAGCCCATCATGCCGCGGTTGTAGGCGCTGACGTTGAACTGGCCAATATCGTCACCCCAGATGATGAGGATGTTTGGCTTGCTCTGTGCCGAGGCAATGACCGGCAGCGCAAGTGCGGTGAGAAACAGAATCAAACAGCGATAAATTGTCGGCACAAGTAGTCTCCCTGATTGTTATTCGGTCTTTTTCCCGCGGTGTTGGGCGGAAGTGAACGCATTCGTCATCCTGACGCGCGACGAAGCAATGCCGTGCGCGATACGAAATCGCACTGGCAGGCCTATAACGCACCGCTTAAGCGCATCCCAGTCGCGTTCTAGGGTTTTCCCCGCGACTTTGTAATAAATTCAATTCGACTATACGCCGGTTTGCCGGAAATACCATCGGAGTTTACGGGCGACCCAGTCCGGCGAGCCTGCGCGCATAAGCCTCCGCGCGCCGCGTATCCCCGGCATCGCGTGCATAAGCCGCCAGCGTCGAAAGCAGTTCCTGATCGCCCGGCGAAAGCGCGAGTGCCCGCTCCATAACCGCCGTTGCCTGCTTGGCCTGACCTGTGTCGTGCAGCGCCACCCCATAGACATAGGCGTAATGGCCATTGTTTGGCGCTGCCTCGACGGCCTGCGCGAGCAGAGGCAGCGCTGCCGCGAACTGTCGCTGGCGAATGCGCAGCAAGCCGAGCGCATGCGAGAGCCCGGCATCGCCGGGAGCCTTCTCGAGACCGGCATTCAGCGTGGCTTCCGCGTCGGTGTCACGACCACCACTGCGATACAGGTCGGCAAGATCGACGTAGGCCGGCGTGAACTCCGGGGCCAGCGAAATCGCCAGCCTATATTCCGCCTCGGCCGCGATCGGGTCGCGACGATCGGCATAGAACAACGCCAGGTTCATATGCGCATCGAGTCGATCGGCCATGGCGCGCTGAGCCGCAACATATTCCGCGAACAACTTGTCGAGACGCGTGCGCATGTCGGGGCCCATGCCCGAATCGGGCGCGACCGCGAGCGCGCGCGCGGCCTTGATTCGCACGACGAGGTTCGGATCGTCGATGAGCCCCGCTGCCATCTGGACGCGTACGCCGGGCGGCGCCGCGAGCACCGCATCCAAAGCCGCGCCGCGTACCAGTGGGTCTGCATCCGTGCTGCCGAGTTCGAGTGTCGGCAGCACGCCTGGACTCAGGTAGGGTCGCAGATCGGCAATCGCGGTTGCACGCACGATCGCCGGTTGCTCGGCGTTGGCGGCGAGCGTCATCAAGCCGGGAACGCTCCCGGGAGCCGCGATCGCCGCGTCGTGCAACACCGACCCAAAGGTCTGGAATCCCTCGCGCTGGGGGCCAAAGTTGCGCGCAACGACCTTCGCCGCCCACGCGGCGTCCCGATCGCGATGGCAGTTCGTGCAGGCATTGGGCGTACCGAGAGTCACACTCAAATCCGGTCGCGGGATGCGGATCGAATGATCGTGGCGCGCATCGATGACCATATAAGTGCGCGTGGGCATATGGCATTCCGCACACTGCGCACCCGTCGAACCCGCCGTGTGGAGTGTGTGTGTCGGCACATCGTATTTGGCGGAGGCGTGACACTGCGCGCAGACGGCATTACCCACGGCCCGCAGTTTGCCCGAGTGCGGCTCATGGCAATCGCTGCAGGTCACGCCGTGCGCGTGCATCTTGCTCTGCAAGAACGAGCCGATGTCATACACCTCGTCACGCTGCTGGCCGTCCGGAAAATACAAACCCTGCGTCAACAAGGAGATCGCCTGCGTGTTCCAGAACTCCCCCGCGTGGTCCAGCCCCGCGGCAAACGTCGTACGGCGCGCATGACATTGCGCGCACACGCCGAGTTCGCGCATCGAGGTCAGCGGCGTGCTGCGCACGGCATTGCCCGTCTCGGGGACGGCGGACCAAGTTACGCCCGCGCGCTCGTCGAGCGCCACGATCAGGCCTTGCGGATACGAGGCTAACTGCGCCGAGCCCGGCCTGTGGTTCGCCCAAGCAAGGTGGTCGGAGCCGGGCCCATGACAGGCCTCGCAGGCGACGTTGATCTCCGACCACGTGGTTGCAAAGGTATTATTAGCCGCATTGTAGTGGCGCTCGAGTTTGGTCGAGTGGCAGTTTGCGCACATCCAGTTCCAGTTTTGGTCCAGCCGAGTCCAGTGCAAGGGGCTCTTGTTAGTGACGTGCTCGTTCGGATAAAGGTGATACCAGCGCGCACCGCCTTGCTCCTTGGGGCGAGCATCCCAGGCAATCGACAGTGCTTGGATGCGCCCATCCGGAAACGCGACCAGATATTGCTGCAGCGGATAGATGCCGAACGTATAGAGGATCTCGAAGTTGGCGAGCTTGCCATCGGGGCCGTCCGTCGTGACGAAGAATTTGCCGTCACGGCGGAAAAATGTTGACTCCACACCCTCGTAAGTAAAGTGCGCGGAATTGAAGTCGCCGAGCACGGTCTTGTCGGTCGCGTGTTGCATGGCGTGTGCGTGTTGGGAGTCTTGCCACGCCGCAAATTCCTTGGCGTGACAGGCGGCGCACGCAGTCGCACCAACGAAATGGGCGGATGCTGCGGAAGCGGCCGGCGAAGTTTCGGTCTGCCGCCGGTGCCAGTGTGAGTATCCGAAGACTACCAGGGCGAGCGCAGCGATCGTCGCCGCCGCGATCGCTAGCTTGCCGCGCCGAGAAATTCCGCCGGCCTTCATTGCCAACCCAGGTTCGGGCTGGGAACGCGGCGCCCCGGCCGGCGGCACGCCGGGACGCCCGGCAGAGGAGGCGCGGCCGCGCTTTTTCTTGCTCATAGGTAGAGTCTAGGTCAATAAATCCATTGGACTCGAGACAGTACTTCGATCGTGTTGCCACGAATTCCATAGCGGTCCAAGTTCACATCACCGGCCGAAACGCTGAATTTCCAGCGCCCGGTTGCCCACCAGTTCACCCCCGTCCACCAACCCTTCATCGTCCCGCCCTCGACCGCCGCGTCATCGAGACTCACGCGACCATACCGGACCATCACTTCCCAGGCACCCCAGGAATGCGCGGGCTGGACGCGCCGTGCGTAGGCTGCTTTCCGGTCATAGGGACGATGCTCGCCGGTAACGACCCAGGAGGCAACGGCATAATAGCCGTTGAACTTCGGGTTGCCCGATGAGGCCGAACTGACCGAGGAAGACGCATACTCCGCGAGGACCGAATAGGGACCGTAGTCCCAGAGGGCTTCCAGACTCGTGTTCCAGGCGTGATCGCCAAGCATGGTGCCGGTATCGACATACGGACTCGTGACATTTGAGGCCGGATTGCCTTTGAAGCGCAACTGCCCGCTGTCGGCGCCGACATAGCGCACGCCGAGGCCGAGGTGCAGATACTCCGCGCCGTCTTGAGCCCAGAGTGGCAGCGCGGTGAAGCGCGCTGCAACCTCCTTGCCGGCATCCTTGAACGTGCTGCCGGTCGTCATCCAATTGTCGTAGGCGCCGACGGTCCAGGTGCCGCGCTGATCAAACACCGTGTTCGTGAGCTGTATCCCGACGTTGCGGGACTTAAAGAATGGGTTCAGCAGGCGTTCGCTCTGCGGCAGGTTGGCGGAATCCCCGACCATTTCATAGACGAAAGGCTCCTTGATCTTGCCGAACGATAGCGTGCCGACGCCTGTGAACGTCGTCGCAAGCTTCACGTCGGTCGCCGCCCAGTTGGGCTCGCCCGGGTCGCGGTCGAAGCCCTTGTATTCATAGCTCACGAGGTAATTCCAGCGCCGCCAAATCTCGAAGAAACCGTAGGCGCTTAAGCGGAAGGAGCGTACTTCAACCGTATCGTCCTGCACGCCCACCTGTTCTTTGCTGGCCGCATTTTGGGTGAATGTCGTGTAGTCCAAGGGCAGGATCGCCGCACCGAACTTGAGCGAGTAGCGATCGTGGGAATCGACGACGTCAGCGGATTTCAGCACGTTGTCTGATACATCCGGAATCACGTAGCTGGCTTCGTTGAGTGCTGGCGGCTCGGTCTCGGCCGACGGCGCCGCGGCCGATTCTGCAGACTGCGCGGAGGCGGGCGAGATACCTGCGTCCAAGCTGAGTGCCGCAGCTAATGCGGCTAGCAATGCTCGAGAATACCTGAATGCTGATTCTCTATATCGCCTCACGCCCCCGCGGCGAGAAGGAAGATGAATTTGCGCGCGCACGCTCCTCAAAGCGCTTTCGCGATCTGCAATCTCATGGAGTGCATCCCTTATGTTTATTCGCTTAATCGATCGAAGGTCGGGCCGTTGGCAAGCCCGACGCGGCCGACTAGCGACGTTCTACCAGCTTCCTGGCAAACGGTCCACCTGGCATACCGACACGTCGCCGATTCCTGCGGACGCTCTTAGGTTGAAACTCAAGACCCGTTGTCGGCCCAACCGCCGCCGAGCGCCTTGTAGAGCTTCACGAGATCGCTGCTCTGCGTGAGCAGGGCTTGGGCAAATTGCTGTCTCGCCTGGGCGACTTGGATCTGCACGGTGAGCACGTTGATGTACGAGAGGATCCCATGACGATATCCATCCAGATCGACATCGACCGCGCGTTGATCGGCTTCAATCGCCTCCCTCAGAGACGCACTGCGCGCGGCGTCGGTCGTGAGCGCGGTCAGATTGTCTTCGATCTCCTGAAGCGCAGTCAGAACCGTTTTCCGATAGCTCAGGGCCGCAGCGGCAGCTTCAGCGCGCGATAGCTGCAGGCTTGCGGTAAGGCTTCCACCTTCGAAGATTGGGATCGATATCTTGGGCCCGAAGGTATAAAACTTGCTCGACCAGTCGAACAGATCGCGTGACGCGGTGTTACGAAGGCCGAAAGTTCCCGCCAGAGAGACATCCGGAAAAAATGCCGCGACCCCGACGCCAACCTGAGCGGTCGCCTCATGCAGCGAGTCCTCAGCCTGGCGAATATCAGGCCGGCGGCGCGCCAAGGTCGAAGGCAGGCCGACCGGGACGATTGCAGGCAGCGGCGGCAAGTCGCCGATTTCGTTGAACTCCGCGTCGAGCGCCTCAGGGGCTTGGCCGGTCAAAACGCTAAGCGCATGACGCGACGTCGCGATCGACAGCTCGTAGGGTGGCAGTTGCGCTTGCAGACTCGCGAGCTGTCCGCGCGCGCTCGCCACGTCGGCTTCTCCCGCGAGGCCGTGCTGATGGCGACTACTGGTGAGCTCGACCACCTCGCGCTGTGCCTCGATGAGATCGATCGTGACCCGGCGCAGGGTCTGAGCCGCGCGCATCTGCAGGTAGTCTTGCGCGACCTCGGCCTCGAGCGACACGAGCAGATCATTGCGCGCCTCGACCGCACCCGCGCTTTGCGCCTTGGCAGCCTCGACGGTGCGGCGGACCTTCCCGAACAAGTCCAATTCCCACGAGGCGTCGAATCCCAATTGGTAGATATTGACCGGCTGTTCCAAACTGCTGATGAGTTGCTGGGTACTCGCCGAAGTCGTAGCGCTCGATCCGATGCCGGAGGACTTGATGATTCCCGCAAGGCCCAATTGTTCACGAGTGGCGCTCCCGGTCGCATCCAGGCTGGGGAGCCCTTGAGCGCGCGCCGACAATACTTGGATGCGCGCTTCGACGATGCGCAGGTAAGCAGCCTTGAGATCGAGGTTCCCGGCTGTTGCGCGCGCTTCCAAGCGATCGAGTTCTGCGTCGTGGAATTGCCGCCACCAAAATGAATCCGGCTCGGCCTCGCTGGTTGCGAGCGGCGCGGTCACGACGGGTTGTGACCCAGCGGCCGGCAACGCCGGCGTCGGCGACGGGGGGCTCTGCGCGGCCACAGGTACACCCGCATAGCGATCCGGAACCGGTTCATGCGGCGCTTCGAAGTTGGGCCCGACCTTGCAAGCCGCGAGCAGCACGGTGCCGAGCACGAGAGTTCCAACGCGAGCGGCCGCCGTCATTCTGCACCGACCTTGCGCGTCGCTTTGACGGGCGCAAACAAGAATGTGAGGGGTACGAATCCAAAAGACAGCAATGCGCAGTAGAGGAACACGTCCTTGTAGGCGAGGAAGCCGGCCTGTGCAATCAACGTGGTATAGGTTTGATGCATCGCCGCCCCAGTCGCGTTCGCGGCGACCGTCCCGAGGTTCTGGATGGCCGTCGTCAAGCGCTGCAGCGACTCGCGAAACGTCGGGTCCGCCTGACTTAGGTTCGCCGACAGGTACGCCATGTGCACCTGGGTACGCGTCTGGATCATGGCGGTCGAGAGTGAAATGCCGACGGAACCGGATACGTTGCGAAACATCGTGAAAAGGGCGGTGGCGTCGCCTTGCAGCGCCTGTGGGACGGTTTGGTATGCGAGCACACTCGCCGGTACAAACAAGAAACCGATGCCGATCGATTGGGCTGCCCGAACCAGGACCAGGTGACCAAAGTTGATATCGGGCGGGATCGTGCGCGA
>Ga0116230_10006016_pt1 | contig 11916 bp, 13 predicted proteins | sample S1TSphfallax_3_FD_88678 | JGI IMG/M metagenome (GOLD analysis project Ga0116230, IMG submission 88678) | Host-associated microbial communities from peat moss isolated from Minnesota, USA - S1T2_Fd - Sphagnum fallax MG | ecosystem: Host-associated > Plants > Peat moss > Unclassified | place...
CGCAACTGTTCCGAGGCGCTGATCAAGGATGTCGGCGCGGTCGCGATCGGCGATGACAAATGGGAGATTTATGTGGGTGGCGCCGGCGGCTCGCATGTCCGCAAGGGCGATCTGCTGTGCACCGTCGCCAGCGAGGATGAGGTCGTGAAATTCACCGGCCGCTTCATGCAATGGTATCGCGAAAACGCGAAATACAAGGAGCGGACTTACACCTTCATCGAACGCGTCGGCATCGAACGGGTGCGCGCCGTGGTGGTGGACGATGTGGACGGCATCGCCGCGGCACTGGATGAGGAAATGTCCCGCGCCGTCGCCGCGACCAAGGATCCGTGGAAAGAGGCGGATGCGCCGAAGACCGAGAACCAGTTCGCCTCGATGATTCCGGTGGAGGCCTGACCGCATGGCTGAAGTCGCGATCGGCCCGCTCTCCCAAATTCCGCCGGGAGAAGGCCGAAATTTTCAACTTGGGCAACAGACCATCGCGGTCTTCCACACCCGCGGCGGCGCGGTGTTCGCGACGCAGGCGGCGTGCCCGCATCGCGCGGGCCCGCTGGCGGACGGGCTGATCGACGAGGCCAGCGTGATCTGCCCGCTGCACGAGCGAATGTTTTCATTTGCCAGCGGCTCCGGCATCGGCAATGACTGCGCGCTCACGATCTACCCGGCGAGACTCGACAGCGCCGGCATGATCCTACTGACGACATCAGGCAGTCGAGACCTGGCGATACCTGACTGACTGAAGCGGGGGGCCAAAGAACGGCCGACGGCACCTCGTTCGCGGGCGGTTGGCATTGATGAATGGGTTTGGCGCTTTTGATCGAATCAAGTGATACCAACCAGTCTTTTTCATGACTCTCCGGCAAAGGCAGGTCGTTTCAAGAAAGGCGTGGATGGCCGGGTCAAGCCCGGCCATGACGCGCAGGGGCGATGTGTCAGCGTCAATGCCGGTTGGTATGATTCGATCAAAACCGACCTCGCGCTAGCGCGATTTCCGATCAATCGGAATCGCGCTAACCTCATGTTTTGGCGCGCATTACATCCGACCAGATTGGTTCTGACGAACCAATCTGGTCGGAAAATGCGCTAGTCGATGATGACGCTCACCGGCACATGGTCCGAGGGCTGCGGCTTGGCGCGCTCGGTCCGGTGGATGGTAATGTCGGTGAGGCGATCGGCGGCGCGGGGGGAGAGCAAAGCGTGGTCGATCCGCAGGCCGTTGTTGCGGTCCCAGGCGCCGGCCTGGTAGTCCCAGAACGTGTATAGCGTTTCGCTGGGATGCAGGGCGCGCAGCGCGTCGGTCAGGCCGGTCCAGAGCAGCGCGTGGAAAGCGGCGCGGGTTTCCGGGCGGATCAGGGCGTCGTTGGCGGGCAGCGCGCCTTTCGCGAAATCGTCGTCGGTCGGGCAGACATTGTAGTCGCCGGCAAGGACGAAATCCTGGTCGGAGTCGAGGAGCGCCTGGGCGTGGGCCCGGAGTGCCGCCATCCATTCCAGCTTGTAGGCGTAGCCGGCATCGCCGCCGGAATTGCCGTTGGGCAGGTACAGATTGCCGATGGTGAGGTTGTTGGCGCGGATCTCGATGTAGCGGGCATGGGAGTCCGCCTCCGTCATGCCGGGGAGTTTGCGAAGCGTCACGTCCGCTGGCGCGCGGTGCAGGATGGCGACGCCGTTATAGGATTTCTGGCCGACGATGGCGGATTGGTAGCCGAGGCTGGAGAAGGCGAGGGTGGGAAACTGGTGCTCCTCGCATTTGATTTCCTGGAGGAGCAAAAAATCGGGCTGCTCGCGGGTCAGGAAATCCGCGACGTGGTTTTCGCGGGTGCGGACGGAGTTGACGTTCCAGGTGGTGATTTTCAAAGCGCGCCAAACGAAGAAGATGCCCGCTTGCGCGGGCATGACGGACCGAAAACAAAGACACTAGTCAATCGAGAAGGACGTCCCGCAGCCGCAGGAGGCGGTGGCGTTGGGGTTCTGCACCGCGAAATGGGCCCCCATCAGCGTGTCCTTGTAGTCGAGCTCCGCACCTGCGAGCAGGTCGAGGCTGGCGGGGTCGACGAAGACGGTGGCGCCGTCCGACTCGATCACCAGATCGTCGGGGTTTTGCGCCGCGGTGAGGTCGAATTTGTACTGGAAGCCGGAGCAGCCGCCGGCCAGGACCTCGACGCGCAAGGCGCGGGCGGCGGACTCCTCGGCGAGGATGGCGGCGACGCGGCGGGCGGCACCGGCGGTGAGGCGGAAGGTCGGGCGGTCCAGGGTTTCGCTCATGACGTGTATATAGACCGTCCGGCGCTTGGCGTTAAGGCCGGGGGTCATGTATGCCCTGCGCATGGACCTTGCCCCCTACGCCGTGCGGGAGTCGCGCGGCCGCCGCCATCCGGAGACGGAGGCGGCGGACCGCTCGCCCTATCAGCGCGACCGCGACCGGGTGCTGCATAGCGCCGCGTTCCGCAAGCTACAGTATAAGACCCAGGTGTTCGTCAGCCGCGAGGGGGATTTTTATCGGACCCGGCTGACCCATAGCCTGGAGGTGGCGCAGATCGCGCGCAGCATCGCGCGGCGGCTGCGGCTGGATGAGGACCTGACCGAGGCGCTGGCGCTGGCGCATGATCTGGGCCACCCGCCGTTCGGCCATGCCGGGGAGACCGGGCTGAACGAGGCGCTGGCGGCGTTCGGCGGGTTCGACCACAACGCGCAGAGCCTGCGGGGGGTGACGGTGCTGGAGCACCGGTACGCGGCGTTCGACGGGCTGAATTTGACCTGGGAGGCGCTGGAGGGTCTGGCCAAGCATAACGGGCCGCTGGCCGCGCCGCCCGCCTATATCGCGGAATTCGACGCGCTCTATCCGCTAGATCTGGCGCGGCAGCCATCCGCGGAGGCGCAGGTGGCGGCGTTTGCGGACGACGTCGCGTATAACGCGCATGATCTGGACGACGGGTTGCGGGCGCGGCTGTTCACCCTGGATGAGATCGCGGCGTTGCCGCTGGTGGGCGAGGCGCTGCGCGAGGCCAGGGGGCTGACGGATGCGGAATCGCGGGTGCGGCATGAGACGATCCGGCGGGTGATCGACGCGATGGTGCGGGACGTGATCGCGGAGAGCGAGCGGCGGCTGGCGGCACTGGCGCCGGCGGATGTGGACGCGGTCCGGGCGGCGGGACCGGTGATCGGGTTTTCAAAGGATATGGTGGTCGTGAATCAGGCGGTGAAGGAATTTTTGTTCGAACGGATGTACCGGCACTGGCGGGTCAACCGGATGACGCACAAGGCGCGGATGGTGACGGCCGCACTTGCCGGGCTGCTGCTGCGCCGGCCGGATCTGCTGCCGGATGACTGGCGGCGGCGCGCCGGGGCGGCGGATAGCGCGCAGGCGGCGGGCGTGGTGCGGGACTACGTGGCGGGGATGACCGACCGCTACGCGATGGAGGAATTTTCGCGCCTCACCGATCCCTCGGTGCCGGCGTGAGCGCCGAAAATCTATTCGCGACGGCGCGCGGCTGGGTGCTGGAGGCGGTGGCGGCGCTGCTGCCGTCATTGGCCGCGGACGTCGCGCGGAAGATCGAGCTGACGCCGACGCGGGAGGCGGGACACGGCGATATGGCGACCAACGCGGCGCTGGTGGTGGCGAAGCCGGCGGGGAAAAACCCGCGGGAGTTCGGCGCGGCGCTGGCGGAGATTTTGGCGCGGCGGCCGGAGATTGCGGCGGCGGCGGCGGCCGGGCCGGGTTTCGTGAACATTTCGCTCCGGCCCCGGTTTCTGCTGGCGCAGATCCCGGTGATCCTGGCGGCGGGCGAGGCCTATGGGCAGGGCGCGCCGAGGGGCAAGAAAATCAACGTGGAATACGTCTCGGCGAATCCGACCGGGCCGTTGACGGTGGGCCATTGCCGGGGGGCCGTGGTGGGGGACGCGCTGGCGAATCTGCTGGGCAAGGCGGGGTTCGAGGTCACCAAGGAATTCTATATCAACGATGCCGGGGCGCAGGTGATCGCGTTGGCCCGCGCGGTGTATGTCCGGTATCTGGAGGCGCTGGACATGGCCGTGCACGCCGCGGCGTACAAAGCGAGCGTGCCGGGCGGGATGCAGTATGGCGGCGACTATCTGGTGCCGCTCGGGTTCCATCTGGCCGCGCGGTATGGCGACAAGTTTGCCGACGCACCGGAGGCGGAATGGCTTGGGCTGTTCCGCGACGATGCGGTCGCGGCGATGTTGAAGCTGGTGCGGGACGATCTGGCGGCGCTGGGGGTGACATTCGACGTGTTCTCGTCGGAGCGGGCGTTGGTGGCGGCCGGCGGGGTGGAGCGGGCGCTGAAAATTCTTGAAGATCGCGGGCTGATCTATCGGGGCGTGCTGGAGCCGCCGAAGGGCAAGACGCCGGAGGATTGGGAGCCGCGCGAGCAGTTGCTGTTCCAGTCCACCCAATTTGGCGACGATGTGGACCGGCCGGTGCAAAAATCCGATGGCTCGAACACGTATTTCGCCAATGACATCGCGTATCACGCGGACAAGATGGCGCGCGGGTTCGCGGCGATGATCGACGTGTGGGGGGCGGATCACGCCGGTTATGTGAAGCGGATGCAGGCGGCGGTGAAGGCGCTGGCGGGCAACGGGGAGGCCGGGCTGGATCTGGTGATCTGCCAGATCGTGCGGGTGATGAAGGACGGGCAGCCGGTGCGGATGAGCAAGCGGGCGGGGACGTTCGTGGAATTGAAGGATCTGATCGACGAGGTCGGGCCGGACGCGGTGCGGTTCATCATGCTGATGCGCAAATCCGACGCGCAGATGGATTTCGATTTGAACGCGGCGGTGGCGCAGACGCGGGACAATCCGGTTTTCTATGTGCAATACGCGCATGCGCGGTGCCGAAGCGTCTTGCGGGCGGCGGGCGCGGTGGACCCGGATGCGGCGCTGGATTCGCTGACGGCGCCGGAGGAGCTGGCGCTGATCCGCCGGCTGATCGCCTGGCCGCGGATGGTGGAGGGGGCGGCGGAGGCGCGCGAGCCGCACCGAATCGCGTTTTATCTGTATGAACTGGCGGGGTATTTTCACGCTTTGTGGAATGCCGGCCGTGACGACGCGGCGTTAAGGTTTCTGCGGGAGGATCGGCCGGCGGAGACGGCGGCGCGGGTGGCGCTGGTGGCGGCGACGGCACTGGTGATCCGATCGGGGCTCGGGGTTCTGGGCGTCAAGCCTGTGGAGGAGATGCGTTAGCTTGGGCAATCGCGACATGCCGGAGTTTTCCTATGCGGCGCGGCGCGGCCGGCCGGCGCTGGACCCCGCGATGCGGCGGATGGCGCTGGGCGCCGGCGGCGTGTCGGCTCTGGTGATCGTGGTGGCGCTGGTCTGGGGCGGGATGAAGCCGGGGATCGGGTTTGGGCCGCCGCCGGTGATCACGGCGCCACCTGGGCCGCTGCGCGTGGCGCCGGCGAATCCCGGCGGGCTGACCGTGCCGGAGGCAAATGTGCCGATCATGTCGGGCGATTCCGGCGGCACGGCGCCGCAACTGGCACCGTCCGGGCCGGCGCCGGCGCTGGCGCAATTAAGTCAGGCGGCGGGCTTGGCGGCGGCTCCCCAGCCGGCGGCGGCGCCTGCGGCGCCTCCGGCCGTCGCGCCGGCCGCTGCCGCGCCGGCCGCTGCCGCGCCGGCCGCTGCCGCGCCGGCTGCCGCCGTGGCGCCGGGTGCGGGACATGTGCAGGTGCAATTGGCGTCCGGACCGAACGAGGCGGATGTCGAAAACGTCTGGTCGCTGCTGATGCGCGGACTGCCGGCGGACATCGCGAACCGGCAGCCGCAGATTTTGCCCGCCGTTGTGAACGGCAACAGCGTCTGGCTGCTCCGGCTGGGCGGGTTCGCGGATGACGCGGCCGCGCAGGCGTTCTGCGCGAGGCTGACCGCGAACGGGGCGGCCTGCAGCCTCGCCGGGCCGTGACGCCGGTCATTCTTGGGATCGCCGGGACGCGGCTGGCTGCCGATGAGCGGGCGATGCTGCGGGCGCACGCGCCGCGCGGGGTGATTTTGTTCGGGCGGAACATTGTCGATCCGGGGCAATTGGCGGCGCTGACGGCGGAGTTGCGCGCGGCGCTGCCGGCGGGGGCGGTGCTGATGGTGGATCAGGAGGGCGGGCGGGTGGCGCGGCTGCGGCCGCCGCATTGGCCGGCGCTGCCGGCAGCGGGCACGCTGCGCGACGCGGACAGCGCGCTCGCGCATGGCCGGGCGCTGGGGGCGATGGTGAAGGCGGCGGGATTCGACGTGGCGGCGGCGCCGGTGCTGGATTTGCGGCTCCCCGGGACCACCGAGGCGATTGGCGACCGGGCATTGTCCGATGACCCGTTGGTCGTGGCGAGACTTGGCGCGCGGATCGCATCGGGCATCATGGCGGAGGGCGTTACGCCGGTGATGAAACATCTGCCGGGTCATGGCAGGGCGCGGGTGGATAGCCATTATTCCCTGCCGCGTGTGAGCGAAGCCGACCTGCGCGCCGATCTGATCCCGTTTGTCGCAAATTTTGCGCTGCCCTGGGCGATGACCGCCCATATCGTTTATGACGCCTTCGATCCCGACCTTCCGGCGACATTGTCGAAAACCGTGATCGGGCGCGTTATACGGGGCATGATCGGGTTTCACGGCACGTTGTTGAGCGACGACCTGGCGATGGCGGCGCTGACCGGCACGCCGGCGGCGCGCGCCGTCGCGGCGCTGGCGGCGGGGTGCGACATCGCGTTGTACTGCGCCGGCGACATGGCGGGCAATCTGGCGGTGCTGGACGCGGTCGGAGCGGGAGCGTGATCGAGCAGGCGGTCTCCGGGATCCTGGCGACGATGATTGCGATCATCCTGCACGAGTTGGCGCATGGGCTGGCGGCGGCGGCACTCGGCGACCCGACCGCGAAGGAGGCCGGGCGGCTGACGCTGAATCCGCTGAAGCATATCGACCCGATGGGCAGTGTGGTGCTGCCGGTGTTTCTGGCGGTCAGCCAGTTGGCGACGATCGGGCGGGTGGATTTTCTGTTCGGCTGGGCGAAGCCGGTGCCGGTGAACGCGCTGGCGCTGCACGCCGGGCGGATGCGCGACCCGCGGCGGCTGATGGCGGTGGTGGCGCTGGCCGGGCCGGTGATGAATTTCGCTTTGGCGTTGCTGGCGGCGCTGGCGCTGTATGGCGGGCATCTGGTGGATTTTCTGACCTATTTCATCCTGATCAACCTGGTGCTGGGGATTTTCAACCTGATCCCGCTGCCGCCGATGGATGGCGGGCGGATCGCGGTGGGGCTGCTGCCGCTGCCGGCGGCGCGGCTGCTGGCGCGGTCCGAGAAATACGGCATTCTGGCGGTATTGCTGGTGCTGTTCGTGCTGCCGACGGCGCTTGGCCAGTTTGGCTTGCATTTCGATCCGTTCCATGACGCGATGAATGCGATTCTGCCCTGGGCCGGCGATACCGTGATGCATCTGACGGGGCATGAAAATGGACTCTGAGACGCTGGTGCTGCAGTTGGAGGGGTTCGAGGGGCCGCTCGACCTGCTGCTGGACCTCGCGAAGGCGCAGAAGGTGGACCTCGCGAAAATTTCGATCCTGGCGCTGGTCGAGCAGTATCTCGCGGTGATCGAGGGGGCCCGGAAAATCCGGCTGGAGCTGGCGGCGGACTGGCTGGTGATGGCGGCGTGGCTGACCTGGCTGAAATCCCGCCTGCTGGTGCCGGCATTGGACGATCCGGCGGATGCCGAGACGGCGGCGGAGACGCTGGCGGCGCGGCTCGCGGATTTGCAGGCGGTCCGGGCGGCGGCGCTGTGGATGGGGCAGCGGCCGCAGCTCGGCTGGGAGGTGTTTGCAAGGGGTATCGCCGAGGATATGGTCGAGACCGACCGGAGCAAGTTGCGGCTGGAGATGACCGGGCTGTTGAGCGCCTATCTGGCGGCGCGGCGGCGCGCCGGCGCGCGGGCGACCTATACGCCGAAGCCGATGAGCTATTTTTCGGTGCAGAACGCGCTGGAGCGGCTTGGCCGGCTGCTGGGCAGCATGCCGGATTGGAGCACGCTGGAGAGTTTTCTGCCGGAGGGGCTGGCGGACGGCCTGCCCCGTCGGGCGGCGCTGTCCGCGACGCTGATCGCGGGGTTGGAACTGGCCCGCGGCGGGGAGATTATGCTCCAACAGGAGCGGCAGTTCGGTCCGATTTTATTGCGCAAGGGTGGCGATGGCAGAGCTTGATGAGGCCGCGTTGCGGCTGGCGGAGGCGGTGATATTCGCGAGCCGCGAGCCGGTGAGCAACCGGGTGCTGACGAATCTGTTGCCCGACGCGGCGGATGTGGACGCGGTGCTGGCGGCACTGGTGGAACAGTACCAGGGGCGCGGCGTGAACCTGATCGCGGTGGCGGGGGGCTGGCAGTTCCGGACGGCGCCTGACCTGGCGCCGGTGCTGCGCAAGGTGGTGGAGTTGCCGCGCCGGCTGCCGCGTGTTGCGATGGAGACACTGGCGATCGTCGCCTATCACCAGCCGGTGACGCGGACCGAGATCGAGGAGATCCGGGGCGTGGCGCTGTCCCAGACCACGCTGGATCTGTTGCTGGAGACCGGGTTGATCGTGCCGAAGGGGCGGCGGGAGACGCCGGGGCGGCCGAGCCTTTGGGGCACGACGCCGGCGTTTCTGGCGCAGTTCGGGCTGAACGATTTGCGCGACCTGCCGAGGCGCGAGGAATTGCTGATCGATCCTGTCCCGGCGCCGGCGCCAGAGCCGGCCAACGCCGATAGCGGGGCAGGCGGGGCAGAACAATGAGTCCGCTGCGGATTACCCGGCAGTCCTTACTGGACGGCACGCTGCGCGCCCGCCAGCAGGAATATGCGGCGGCAAATCCTGGCATGCGGTGGCGGACCGAGGCGGAGATGGCGGCGCTGCTGGAGGGGATTCTGGCGGCGCATCATCCAGCCGAGGATCTGCATGTGTTCGGCTATGGCTCGCTGATCTGGAATCCGGCGTTTCATTTCGAGGCGCAGATGCCGGCGCTGCTGCGCGGCTGGCACCGGCGGTTCTGTCTGAAAATGCTGGTCGGGCGGGGCACGCCGGAGACGCCGGGGCTGATGCTGGCGCTGGACCATGGCGGCGCCTGCAAGGGGGTGGCGTTCCGGATTGCCGCGGCGCAGGTGCGCGAGGAGCTGGACGTGCTGTGGAAACGGGAGATGTTCGGCGGCGCGTACCATGCGCGCTGGGTTAATTTGCGCACGGCGAACGGGCCGGTGAAGGCGGTGACGTTCGTGATCAACCGGGCGCATCCGCGCTATGTGAAAGAGCTGAGCGTGGAACAGACCGCGGCGCTGATCGCGACCGGGGCGGGCGATTTGGGGAGCTGCCGGGAGTATCTGGAAAACACCGTGAACCGGCTGGCGGAGATGGGATTGCAGGACGCCGGGCTGTCGCGCATCGTCGCGGCTTTGCCGAAGGCAGGCGTTTAGGCTAGTCAGCCGAAATGTTTGGATTTTCCTGGGCGGAGATTGCGCTGATCATGGCGGTGGCGTTGATCGCCATCGGCCCGAAGGATTTGCCGGTGGCGATCCGCACCGTCACCGGCCTGATGAAGAAGGCGCGCGGCATGGCGGCCGAGTTCCAGGGCCATGTCGACGAGATGATGCGGGAGGCCAATCTGGCCGACGTGAAGACCGAGATAGGCAAGCTGCGGCGGTTCGACTTCAAAGGGGCGGCGGAGCGGACGATTGACCCGGACGGGACGTTGAAGGCAGCGGTGGCGACGCCGTTCGACGCCAAGGCGTTCGACACGACCGTGGCGATCAAGCCGTATACGCCGCCGGCGCCGGTGGAGGAGGCGACGCCGGAGGCGCCGGCGTTCATTCCGCCGGACGCGGCGCGCAAGGCGAGGGTGCCGGATTTCATCCCGCCCGGCACCAAACGCTGGGGGTATTGAGGCGTGGACGTGAATCCCCCGACGGACGAGATCGACGACAAAGAGATGCCGCTGCTGGAGCATCTGGCGGAGCTGCGCAAGCGGCTGCTGTGGAGTGCGGCGGCGTTTCTGCTGGCGTTTTTCGTGTGCTATCATTTTGCGCCGAAAATTTATGACTTTCTGGCGGCGCCGCTGGCGCATGCGCTGGAGGCGCGGGGCCAGAAGCCGCAACTGATCTATACCGCGCTGTACGAGGCGTTTTTCACCTATATCAAGGTGGCGATTTTCGCGGCAGCGTTCGTGTCCTTTCCGGTGGTGGCGACGCAGTTGTGGCTGTTCATCGCACCCGGGCTGTACCGGCGGGAGAAGCGGGCGATGCTGCCGTTTCTGGTGGTGACGCCGATCTTGTTCTTCGCCGGCGGGGCGCTGGCGTATTACGTGATCTTCCCGACCGCGTGGAAGTTCTTGCTGTCGTTCCAGAATACCGCACCGGGGAGCGACGTGCAGATTCAGCTGATGGCGAAGGTGAGCGACTATCTGAACATCGTGATGAAGCTGATTTTCGCGTTCGGGCTCTCGTTCGAGTTGCCAGTGCTGCTGACGCTGCTGGGGAAGGTCGGGATTCTCACCTCGGCGTCGTTGAAAAAATACCGGCGGTACGCGTATGTGGGGTGTTTTGTGCTGGCGGCGATTCTCACACCGCCGGATATTTTGACGCAGTGTCTGCTGGCGGGGCCGTTGCTGTTGTTGTTCGAGATTTCGGTGATCGCGGTGCGGCTGGTGGAGCCGAAGGTGGTGGCGGATGGTTGAGGGATTGGCGCGGTTGAGCGGCGGAATGGGCTGCGCTGTTCCGCCCTTTGGTTTGCGGGGGATGGCGGCGGGGATGCGGCGGTGGCAGGGCGGGTTTGTCGATGCATGATATGAAGGCGATTCGCGAGGACAGCGCATCGTTTGACGCCGCTTTGGGAAGGCGCCGCATTGTCCCGCCGAGCGGTCATCTGATCGCCGAGGACGAAAAGCGCCGTTCGGCGATTCTTGAGTTGCAGGAAATGCAGACGGAGCGAAACGCCATCGCGAAACGCATCGGCGAGGCGAAGCGTGCGAAGATTGACACGGTTGAGCTTGAGAAGACCGGTGCGGAATTACGCGCGAGAATGGAAGCGCTGCAGGCGTTGGTGCCGCGGCTGGACGACGCGCTGCGGCAAGAGTTGGCGGCTTATCCGAACATTCTTGATGCGGACGTTCCCGATGGCCGCGACGAGGCTGATAACGTCGAGCAAAAACGCTTCGGCGCGCAGCGGAATTTTTCGTTTGCGCCAAAGCAGCATTTTGAGATCGGCGAGGCGCTTGGGTTGATGGATTTTGCCGGGGCGGCGAAAATTGCCGGGGCGCGGTTTACGGTGCTGCGGGGGGCGCTGGCGCGGTTGGAGCGGGCGTTGGCGCAGTTCATGATGGATTTGCAGACCGAGGCGCATGGCTATACCGAGACGGTGGTGCCGCTGCTGGTGAACGAGGCGACGATGTTCGGCACCGGGCAGTTGCCGAAATTCGCCGACGATCTGTTCAAGACCACGGACGGGCGATGGCTGATCCCGACCGCCGAGGTGCCGCTGACCAATTTGGTGGCGGGGGAGATTCTGCCGGCTTCGCGGCTGCCGATCCGGATGGCGGCACTGACGCCGTGTTTCCGGTCCGAGGCCGGGTCCGCCGGGCGGGATGTGCGGGGGATGCTGCGGCAGCACCAGTTCTACAAGGTTGAGATGGTCAGCATCACGCATCCGGATGCGAGCGGGGAGGAGCATGAGCGGATGACGCGCTGCGCCGAGACCGTGCTGGAGCGGCTGGAACTGCCGTACCGCCGGATGCTGCTGTGCGCCGGCGATACCGGGTTTTCCGCGGCGAAAACCTATGATCTGGAGGTCTGGCTGCCGGGGCAGGGGATGTATCGGGAGATTTCTTCCTGCTCCAATACCCGGGCGTTCCAGGCGCGGCGGATGAACGCGCGGTTCCGGGAGGCGGACGGCAGGACGCTCGGCTTTGTCCA
>Ga0116230_10006018_pt1 | contig 11916 bp, 9 predicted proteins | sample S1TSphfallax_3_FD_88678 | JGI IMG/M metagenome (GOLD analysis project Ga0116230, IMG submission 88678) | Host-associated microbial communities from peat moss isolated from Minnesota, USA - S1T2_Fd - Sphagnum fallax MG | ecosystem: Host-associated > Plants > Peat moss > Unclassified | place: USA...
GGGCGATAATAGTTCGCGCTCCAATCGTCGCCGGGCGAGCGCGCGCAGGTCGCGAGCACTTCGACGAAGTTTTCCCGCGCGCACAACGTCTGCGCGATCTCGAAGGCGAAACGCGGCCCGGGGGCAGCGAGATCGGCGCCAAAAAACGGCGCGACGATGGCGATGCGACGACCGCGCGTCATGCCGCGACCGTTTGGCTGACCAGCCGCTGCGAGCGGATCGCGCGCCGTGCGAGTTCACCGGCTGCAAGTCCGACCAGGATCCACCACATCTCCCCGACCTTCGGGAAGAACACCAGATCATCGTAGATCTGGTGTACGGCGAACCCAACCGTTGCCGCTAGCGCACCCGTCACGATCGGGATGCGCACGCGCCCGCGACCGAGGGTGACGATGATCGTCGCGAAGATGCCGATGGTCGTTGCCAGCATGATGACCCCGCCTTCGGCCAAACTCTGCAAATAGATGCTGTTGGCGTGGGTGTGAATCCCCGGCGCGCCCGCATCCGGCAAACGTTCCTCGTAATTCCCCGCGCCGACGCCCAGGATTGGCGAGCCCTTCCACATCACGATCGCAGCATGCCAGAGGATCGCACGATTTCCGAGATGATCCGCCGGCTGCGGGACCGGGTTGAGGGAGAAATAGTCACCGCTGAACCCCGCACGGACAGCGAGAAAGACGACCAGCCCCACCAGCGCGACGGCGCCTGCGACGGTGCGCGTTCGCACGACGCGCGGGGGGCGCATCACGAGGAAAACGACCGTGCATCCGACCGCGGCGGCGACGATCCCCGAGCGCGAGAGCGTGAGCACGTCCGTCACGGCGAGCACGATGACGAACGCCACGAGCCGTCCGTCGCGTCGCAACAGATTGCGCGCGAGCGCGAGCGGCAGCACGAGGCCCAGATACCCGGAGAGCTGGTTAGGTCCTTCGAGGACGCCCGCGATGCGCGGCACCGAGGATCCGTGAACGAAGATGCCGGCGTTCGCTCCAACGACGTATTGCGCGAGCGCGCTGATGACGACGATGGTTCCAGCGGCCACGATCCCGCGCCAAATCGGACGTTCGTCGGGATCGGTGCCGAACGCCAAGGCGCAGGCGCCGAACACGAGTGCGTACTCGACCCATTTCAAGAATTCGCGAGCGACGTCGACACGATATTCCGCCGCGAACGCGGAAAACGCGATCGCGGCCAGCGCGCACGCGAGCGCGACCGCGATGCGGCGCACGGGCACGGTCTTCACGATGGCCCAGAACGGACGCGAGAGCGCCAGCGCAATGATGAACCCCGTCAACGCCACCTTCTCGAGCGTGATCGACGTTCCGGCGACGTACCGCGCGAGACCGAGCGGGGTTGCGACGATGAGCACGGCGATGCCGTAGGCCGGACGACGGCGCGTCGCGAGAAACGCCGCCACCGCGACGAGGAGGTACACGAGTCCTGATCCGAGATCGATCGGTACGTGAACGGTGGGCCGAAGCGTAACCGTCCACGGATGAAGTCCAAGGCGGTCGAGCATCTCATGCATATGCGGCTACTTGAGCGGAACGAGATCGGGCGGCGTGCGCCGGATCAGCAAGTTGATCGCAAGGTGCAGCTCGTCGGAGTCGACCAAACGCGCGAGCGCGAGAAAGATCGCCGCGCCGAAGAGCAGATGTTCGCCCAGTGTAACCGCGTGCGCGAAGGCCGACGATCCTTCGGGACGCTCGAAGATCTGCACGATGATCAGCGCGGAGAACATGATGGAGCTGCAGCCGAAGACCTTGAGCAGGGACCGGACGATCGGCATCACGCTGAAGCCGCCGAGCAGCTGCCAGACGATCCACACCAGCGCAAACATCTGCAGCGTCTGGCTCACCGCGTTCGCGAGCAGCAAACCACGCGCACCCATCGTCGGCAGCCACACGACCGAAAGCACGATATTGACGACCACGGTAAGCACGGAAACGGCGATGGGCTTGCGCACTTCACCGCACGCAAACGTACAGCGGGTGAGCACGACGTTGGCGGCAAGCGCAACGAGGCCGGCTGCGGCATACGGCAAGAGCGCCGCGCAGAGCTGGGTCGCATCAGGCCCGAACGCCCCACGCTCGAAGAGCACGCGCACGATCGGCGTCGCAAGCGCGATCAGTCCGAGCGCCGACGGCAGCGCCAGAAAAACCACCATACGCAAGCCCGTCGAGATCGAGCGCCGCATCGCCGCGCGATTCTGCGTCGCGAACTGGCTTGCAAACACCGGGAAGATCACGGTTGCGATCGCGGAGACGAAAATCTGTTGCGGGAAGCCGACGACTTTCACCGCGTAGTTCATACCCGCGATCGACCCCTCGGCCAACCCCGAGGCGAAGAATCGATCGCAAAAGAGCGCGAGCTGTCCCGCGGCCGAGCCGATCGCGATCGGTCCGAGCATCTCGAGCACGCGCCGAAGGCCCGGATGACGAAGGTCGAAGACCGGCCGGAATTTCCCGATCGCAAGAAATGCCGGCAGCTGAACGAGCAACTGTGCGAAGAGGCCGAGCACCGCTCCGAACACGATCGCATAAATGCCGTAGTGCGAGAAGCCGATCGAAACGGTTCCGATGATGAGGATGTTCGCAGCGACGCCTTGCATGGCGGCGGCAAAAAATCGTTGATAGGCGTTGAGCATCGAGGCGACGATCCCCGCGAGCGAGGTTGCGAAAATCGTCGGCATCAGCCAGCGTGTCATCGCCACCGCCGTCGGTAAGCGATCGGCGGGAAAGCGCGCGAAGAGCGGCACGTACACGGGCGCCAGCAGCCAGCCGAGTGTCGCCAGCACCACCAGCGCCAGCGTCACCGTGATGATGAGCGTACTAGCTAGCCGCCAACCTTCGCGTTCGCGATCGGTTGCGAGGTAATCGGAAAAGATCGGCACGAGCGCGCTCGTGAGCGCACCGTTGAAAACGCCGAAGAGGATCGTTGTCATCGCGCTTGCGCTCAAGAACACGTCGAGCTGCCACGAGGCGCCGAAATACCGCGCCGTCACCACCTCGCGCGCAAAGCCAAGCAACGTCGATCCGAGGGTCGCGCTCATGACGAGAACGGTTGAGCGCGCGAGTCGACGATTGGCCGGCGAGCGGCCCGTTACAACGGTGAGTCGCGGATTAATGGGCACCGATCCCGCGGATCACCGCGGGGATCGTGCGCAGGATGATCTGCAGATCCAGGAGCGGCGACCATTGGTCGATATATGCATTGTCGAGTGCCATCCACTCATCGAAACTGACTTCACAGCGGCCCGAGATCTGCCACAAACACGTCACGCCCGGTTTCACGGCCAGGCGCCGCATCGCGTACGCATCGTAATGCGCGACCTCCGAGGGGAGCGGGGGACGCGGACCGACTGCGGCCATCTCGCCGCGCAGCACGTTGAAGAAGTTCGGGAGTTCGTCGATGCTGGTGCGGCGCAGAAAAGCACCCAGCGGATGAAGCCGCGGGTCGTCGCGCATCTTGAACACCGGGCCGTCGACTTCGCTCATGTGCAGCATGTCCGCGTGCAGCAAGTGCGCGCCCCGAACCATCGTGCGCAGCTTCACCATCTTGAACGTGCGCCCGTCGCGGCCGACGCGTTCTTGGAGAAAGAACGGTGATCCGCCGGAGACCAGCATCACGCCGATCGCGGCACCCACGATGATCGGGGCCGTCACGACGAGCGCGGTGAGCGCCGTCGCGATGTCGATGAGCCGCTTGAGTCCAACGTAGGCCGCGGGCACACGCCGCGTAGGCAGATGCGCTGTCGACGTGGACGCGCGAGAAGGACGGACCGCTTCAGCGACGTTCATGCGGGCAGACCCGCCAAAATCGATTCAACCCGTTCGCCGATGCGACCTAACCCCTCGATGGTCCCCACGTCACCCCCTGTGACGACTCCGTACTCGATATACGGAACGAACTCCCGGGTGTGATCGCTCCCGGGCGCCGTCGGGTCGCAGCCATGATCCGCCGTGAAAAGCAGGCCATCGCCCGGCCGGATGCGCGTGAGGATCTGCGGCACCAGGGCATCGAGCCGCTGCAGCGCGTCGCCGTAGCCGCGAACGTCGCGCCGGTGACCGTACTTGCTATCGAAGTCGTTGAGGTTCACGAAGATGAAGCCGTGGTCGGTCGCATCGGCGAGGTCGAGCGCGCGCATGACCGCATCGGTATTATCCACGACCCGCACCGATGAGGCGATGCCATGACCGCAATAGATATCGCAGATCTTCCCCACGGCATGGACCGGGACGCCGCGACCGGCCAGGCGGTCGAGCACGCTCGGGGGCGGCTCCACGGCATAATCGCGCCGATTCGGGGTGCGCGTATAGGCGCCGGGCGTTCCGATGAAGGGCCGGGCGATCACGCGATTGACCTCATGCGGCGGCACCAGCATCGCGCGGGCCTGCTCGCACCATTCGTAGAGCACGGGGAGCGGCACCGTCTCTTCATGAGCGGCAACCTGGAACACCGAATCGGCGCTCGTATAAAGGATCGGGCGGCCGGTTCGCTGATGCTCCTCGCCGAGCTCCGCCATGATCTCGGTTCCGGAGGCCGGGACGTTGCCCAGCGGCGGCACCCCGCAGATCGCGGTGAAGCGCTCCACGACCTCCGGCGGAAACCCGTCCGGATACGTGGGGAACGGGACCTCGGTGATGATGCCCGCCATTTCCCAGTGCCCGGTGATCGTGTCTTTGCCGCGCGAGCGTTCGCGCAGCCGGCCGACGGCGGCCAGCGGCTGTGGAACGGGTGTGACGCCGCGCACGTTCGTTATACGACCGAGTCCAAGCCGCTCGAAGTTCGGGAGCGCAAGCCCGCCAAGACGTTCGGCAACATTGCCGATGGTGTTTGCGGCAGGCGCATCGCCGTAGCCCGCGGCATCGGGTAACGCACCAACGCCGGCTGAATCCAAAACGAAAGCAAGTACGCGCGGCATCGCAAGTCGCGGTTCGGTCCGCCGCAGGACCGAGCCTCCTCCATCGATGAACGCGAGATGAGATCGCATGCGCATATTTCGATGTCTTTTTGCTTGCGCGCTAGCGCTTGGAACCTTCAGCCCGTTTCGGGCTGATGCGGCACCGCCACGCTCGCTCGATATCAAGGCGCAACACGTCAACTATTATTCGAACCGCTTCATTCTGACGGCGGACGGCAACGTGCGCATCCGCCTACCGGACGGCACGATGATCCGGGGCGAGACGTTCACGATGGATCTGAAGCTCAACCGCTATTTGATCGCGGGCGGCGTCACGATCGTGAAGGGCAAACTCGAAGACCGCGGCGCGGCGCTCGCCGGCTACCCGGACTATGACCGGCACTACTTCATCCCGTCGACGCCGACGCCCGATCGGTGGACGTTCGTCGGAGGCGACTGGGCCAAGCCCATCAAGGGCGGTATCCAACCGGGCGATGCGTTCTATTTCCCGGATCTCACGGCCGAGCGGCCGTTTATCAAATCCACGGCCGCCAAGGTCCTACCAAAGACGCTGGTGAGTTTTACGAACGCAAGCATCTATGCGTTCGGCGCCTATCTGCCGCTCTACAAATACGCGATCGTCTTTTCCGGAAATCCAAACTATCAACAGAACGGATTCGCCGGCGCCGACGCGGACTTCGCCGTTCCATTTCTCGCCTCGGAGCACTCGGTAACCGCGGTACACGCGAGGTATGACTCCCAGGATCACCTATTTTTCTCATACGACCAGCATTTCGTCTGGGGCCCCGACTATGTCGTCCTCTCCGAAAATCCGGCGACGAATATTCAGAAACAGTGGAATCTCATCGGGTACGACCGGCTCTCGCCGGATGTCGACGCCCGGCTCTTCCAACAGGTCTCGACCCTCGGGCACGGCTGGGGACTCACGGAACCCTCGGAATCCGGCGGCGAAACGAATTTCGTCTCCAACGTCTATTCGCCGCACCTGCAACTCGCGTTCAACTTCAATTATCTGCAGACGAATGCGTCCTATCTTGGCGGGCGCATCTATCTGCAAGAGCAGATCCATCCGTCGCAAGCGACGCTTTCCGTGACCTCGCTCGACCACGTGATTCTCGCAAAAGATCACCGGGCACTCGTAACGATCAAATATCGCGGGGGCTACGGCTATCAGCACGAGGCCTATCAATGCGGTCTCGGTGCGAACTGCGACGCGAACCCGAACGTCGAGGCGACCAGCGGACTCTACGATGCCCTCATCCTCAATACGCCGGTAACGACCCTCACCTATAACTACCTCGGCGTCACGGCCTACACATCGTCGATCCCGATCAGCACCGAAAAGCAGATCTTCTTCAACGCCACCTTCGATAAGCAGCGGCAGTCGTATTCGATGCCCTATCATACCGATACGACGACCACCAACATGTCGCTCTCGAAACTCTTCGGCCAGCGGCTCGCGCTGCTCGCCACGTACTCGATTCAGAATACCGGCAACTTTTTCGGCGCCCAACAAGACATCCAGTATCCGCCGGGCGCGATCATCGGTGCCGAGCCCTATACGCCGCTGACCTTCAAAGACTACGTGACCTATCGCGGGTTCTCGACCACCCAGACGCTCGCGGGATCGGCCGTCATCACGCCGAATCCGTACTTCAACCTCAATCTGCGGCTGAGTTCGACGGACTCGTTCCCCGAGTCGATCCCGGGCTACGGCGCGGCGCCGATCCAACTCTCGGCCGATCTTCGCGTACGATTGGCAAAGCAGGTTCAAATGGACCTCACCCGCGCCTATTATTTCAACTGGTATACGAATACGTACTCGCCGGCATTCGGAATCACGTTCTCACAATGATGCGCCGCACGCTCGCCGTCATCGTCCTCGCCGCCTTAGCGCTTGCCGCAACGCCGCCGTCGATCGTCGACTCGCAACCGCAAACACATGCAACGCCGCCGCCTGCCCAGGCACCGGCGACGCCGGGCGCGGTTGCTTCGCCGCTGCCGAACCCCGGGCCGTCGCCTTCCGCGGCAGCGCAGTCCGAGACCGGCACGTTTCTCGTGGCGCCGCCGAGTAAACCTGTGGATCTCGATACGCTCAAGTCGTTCAGCGGCCAGCTGCTCGACGTGCGCGGCGGCTACGTGTACTTCACGACCGGTGACGCTTTCAAAATCTCGGCAACGGCGCGCATCGTCGATTACGATACCGGTGAAGCCACGACGGTAACTCCCGACGTGAAGATGTTTGCCAAAGCGACCCTCAATCCGCAAAGCAAAGAAATCGTCGTCCTCGCGATCACGCGCCGCCGGCTCGCCGCCGACACCGAGTACGATGCGATCAAGAAATTTGCCGCGCCAACGTCGCCCGAACAGCCGGCGCCCGAACTCGCCGGACAGATCCGGCTCACCGGCCGTCCCGTGGCGGTCACGTTCTACGTGCAGGTTCCGCCGACGACCCCGCTCACGGACAGCGTCTACATCACCACCGACGCGAGCGGCTGGCTCGCGAACGCATATCGCATGGACCGCGTCGATGCGCTCCACTACCGGCTCACGCGCTCGTTCGCATCGGGCACCAAGTTCGCGTACAAGTACACGCGCGGCAATTGGAATTCGGTCGAAGTTGCCAAGACCGGTCTGCAGCCCGATGCGCGGCAGTTCTTCGTCCACGAAGCCGATGCGTTCCGCAAAGACGACGTCGTGTACGGCTGGACCGATCAACTGCCGAATCAACCGAACGCGGGTCCACAGGCCGTTCCGACGCCGTTCAATCCGCTCGGCACCTCCGGCTTCCCGCCGGGGACCGGCGGCGAACCGCAACCGAACAAGACCCTCGCGCCCAACGGGCTTCCGCCGGGCTGTTCCGTCCCCGGCTGCGCACCGACCAAACGTCCCTGATGCGGCGACTGCGCGCCGCGGCGTTTGCCGCGTGCGCTTTCGTCGCGGCGTTGACGGTCGCCGCCGACGCGCGCGTCACCTACGATCTGCGCGCCGGCGGCGTCTCGTTTTTTGCCGACGCCGTCGCCCTGGTCGCACACGACCGCGTGCGGATTGCCTTCGCGAACGGGTTGCACGCCGAGGCTGATGCGGCGTACGCCGATCTCACGCACAATCGCATCGTGCTCGCCGGCCACGCCGTGCTGCAAGCCGGCTCGCGCCGCGCGAGCGGTGATGCCGCCGCGGTCGATCTCGAGAGCGGACGGGTGGACATCCTCGATGCGACCGAGGGCGCGCGCGAGACGACGCTTGCGCTCGGAGCAGCCAAAGCCGTGCCGATCGCCGGCGATCGCTTCGCCTTTCCGGAACTCGAAGAGCGCCGCGCCTATATCCGTGCGCGCCGCGCGGAAGTCACGGCGCACGCCAACGTGCGCTTGTTGCCGGCGAATTTTCCGAACTCGCCCGGCGCCGTGCCGGTCCCCGCGTATCTCTACACGTACGCGGCAAACCCGAGCTTCGGCGCGAACTCGCTCGGCGGCGCGACGTTCGACCAGCCGTACGGCATCTTCGGCAACACGAATCAATTGCTCGCCGCCGATTTCCGCTACGAGAGCGGGATCGGGCCGACGGTCGCGCTGCAAGATCATCTCGTCGACGACGATACCGCGTACCTCGTGACGTCGATCGACTCACCGCAGCGCGCCGACCGGCTCTTCGCGCTCAACGGCTACGAGCGGCTCGGGCCGCACCTCTCGCAGACGATCACGGCCGAAGCCGATCACTCGTTCGGCGATGTGGCCTACTCGCTCACCGGCGCGCTCGGCCGCGCGTCGTCGACGCTGAGCATCAGCATCGACGGCCCCGACTCGTACGAAGATCTCAGCGTGCGTTCGCCCGACGCGCACTTCTGGCACGGCTGGGCCGCCCACGTGCGCGCCGATTACGGTCTCGCAACGGTCCCCGGCGGTGTGTTCAGCGCCGCGCCCGATCCGCTCGCCTACGAAACGGCCTATCATCGCATCGCCGAACTCTATCTCGCAAGCCCGCTCTTCAAACTGCCGCTCGGAACGACGCTTCAGACCACCTACGACTACAGTCGAACCTGGTACAATTTTCCGACGCGATACGATGCCTTCACCGGGAACGCGACGCTCTCGAAACGACTCTCGAAACAGCTTTCAATGATCGTGAACTACGCGGCGACCTACGACTACGACATCTATTTCAACGGCTTGCAAGGCCGCTTCTATCCGCCGGTCACCGAGATCGCGCCCGACGGCACGCCGTGGCCGGGGTACGATGCCTTCAGCGGCGCATCGGAATACCGCGGCGTCACGGCGAGCGCGTATTACGCGCCGCGACCCGATACGAGCCTGCGGCTGACGCTGGCGACGGCGAACGATTTTCCGCAGTTCCACGGCTACGGTCGCGCACCGGATTTTCTCAGCTTCGATTTGCGTCTGCGTCCGCTGCCGAACGTCGGCATCGACCTCGGACGCGGGGATCAATTCGGTTGGGGCGGTCAACGCTACACCGAATGGACGTTTGCGGTGCTCCCGTGATCGCGCGCGCGCTTCTCCTCGCGCTCACCGTCGCGGCAAGCCCCGCGCCGGCCGCCTCGCCTCCACCCGCCAATGTCTTCCGCTCCGTTGCGCTTGCGTTCGATGGGAAGCGGCTGATCGTCGCCGGCGGCGGCGTGTTGCGTGCGGCGCCGGCGTGTACGTGCGCGAGCGGCGTCGCCGGACGCGCCGTGATGGTGACGCTCGGGCCCGACGGCGCGATCGTTGCGTTACGGCGCGCACTCCCCGGCGAGGCCGGTCGCCCCGCGAAAGACATCCCGACGACCGCGTACGTGTTCGTTCCGCACGCGAGCGACGACGACGCGCAACTCGTCACGGTCACGATCGACGTCAGCGTCCCCAACCAAACGCCGCCCACCGATGACGTCTATCTCTCGAGCGAGCGCAGCGGCTGGAACCCCGCCGAGATCCGCCTCAACCGCATCGACGCGCTGCACTTCAGCGCGCAACTCAAACTCCCGGCAGGCGTCCGCTTCGCCTACCGCATCACCCGCGGCTCGTTCTCCACCGGCGAACGCGACACAGCGTTCCAACTCCCGCCACCCCACACCATCATCCCCGCCGCGGGCGGCGTCCAGAAAATCACCGTCGACAACTGGGCCGACATCACGAACTAAGGAACGACCCCATCGGGGGAGAAGGCGGGGCGGTGGAAACGACGGCGGGACGGTTGGTTCGGCGGGACGGCGCCTATAGCCTGAGCATCGTCGTGCCGCTTTATAACGAGGCCGGGAACGTGGCGGAGCTGCTGCGCCGCATCGCCGATGTCGTGGCGTCGCTGCCGGACGCGCCGGCGGCCTACGAAGTGATCGCGGTCGACGACGGGAGCCGCGACGCGACCCGCGGGCTCTTGCTCGACGCGCTCGAGCGCGACGTCCACCTGCGCGTGATCGCGCTCTCCCGCAACTTCGGCCACCAGATCGCCGCGACGGCCGGGATCGACGCGGCGCGCGGCGATGCGGTGGTGCTGATGGACGGCGATCTGCAAGATCCGCCCGAACTGATCGCCGCCTTCATCGAACGCTTCCGCGCCGGCTACGACGTCGTCTACGCGACGCGCAAAGCGCGCGCCGGTGAGAGCCGCTTCAAAGTCCTCACCGCCGCCGCGTTCTACCGCATCGTGCGCCGGCTCACCAACGTCTCGATCCCCGTCGACACCGGCGACTTCCGCCTGATGAGCCGGCGCGTCGTGCTCGCGCTACAGCGCTCGCGCGAACGGCACCGCTTCATCCGCGGCCTCGTGTCGTGGGTCGGCTTCAATCAGACCGGGGTCGCCTACGATCGCGATCCGCGCTTTTCGGGCGAGACGAAATATCCGGTCTCGAAGATGTTCCGCTTCGCGATCGACGGGATCACCGCGTTCAGCGAGATCCCACTGCGCTTTGCCTCGTACTTCGGCTTCTTCGTTTCGATCGTGGCGTTCGTCGTCGCGATCTTCGAGATCGCGCTACGCATCTTCACCGGCCAAAATCAGCCGGGCTACACCTCGACGATCTTTGCGATCCTCTTCCTCGGCGGCGTGCAGCTGATCGGCATCGGCATCTTGGGCGAGTACGTCGGCCGGATCTACGACGAGATCAAAGGCCGGCCGCTCTACCTCGTCGCGGAGAGCGCGGGCGACGGGCTTGCGGCCGTCGCGATCTCCGAGCCGAGCGTCACGCCCGGCACGAGATACGAACGCACGTAATCGCGCACCGCATCCTCGAGCGAGGTGATCGGCGCGCTGAAGCCCGCCGCGCGGATGCGATCGATCGTGGCTTCGGTGCGGTATTGGTATTTGTCGCGGAGGATCGCCGGCATCGGGATGTAGTTGATGTTCTCGGGCAGATCGAGCGCGGCGAAGATCGCGCGCGCGAGATCGTTCCAGGTGCGCGCCACGCCGCCGCCGGCGTTGAAGAGCCCGACCGCCTTCGGCGACCGGCCGAGCAGCGCGGTCATCGCGACGGCATCTTTCACGTAGAGGAAGTCACGCGTCTGTTCGCCGTTTGCGAACTCCGGGCGATAGCTCTCGAAGAGCGAGATCGTGCCACACGAGGCGATCTGTTCGAACGCTTTCGCGACGACGCTGCGCATGTCGCCCTTGTGATCTTCGTTCGGGCCGAACACATTGAAGAACTTGATCCCGGCCGCGCGTTCGAGCACGCCCTCGCGGCGCGCCCACAGATCGAAGAGATGCTTCGAATAGCCGTACATGTTGAGCGGACGCAGCGAATGCGGCGGCAGATCTTCGCGCAGGCCGTGTTCGAGCGGGCCGTACGTCGCGGCCGAACTCGCGTAGACGAAGCGCGCGTCGCGCGCGAGCGCCCAGCGTGCGATCTCTTGCGAGAGCACGTAGTTGTTGCGGATCAGATAGGTCGCATCGCGTTCGGTGGTCGCCGAACATGCGCCGAGATGGTACACCGTCGAGATCGGCCCGAACGCATCGGGGTTTTCCACGATCCGCGGATAGAACGTATCCGCCTCGACATATTCCGCGAA
>Ga0116230_10006019_pt1 | contig 11915 bp, 12 predicted proteins | sample S1TSphfallax_3_FD_88678 | JGI IMG/M metagenome (GOLD analysis project Ga0116230, IMG submission 88678) | Host-associated microbial communities from peat moss isolated from Minnesota, USA - S1T2_Fd - Sphagnum fallax MG | ecosystem: Host-associated > Plants > Peat moss > Unclassified | place...
CGATCTGACGTTGGAGGGAATATTTTAGTGTAAGCAAATGAATTAAATTCCGATCTTGTAAGCGCCGAACGTTGCCTATCCATGCGCTACAACAATAAACGACATTTTCTTACCTTAGGGGCATCGTAATCATAAAGATCCATGGACGCACAACTTTGACCAAAACACTACACACAAATTAGCTTGTTTTGTTTGATTTGTGCGAACTCACAAATTTATGAGGCTTGATTTAACTACATTGTTGTTCTCATAATGACATTATATACAAGTTCTTGAAACTTGCTTATACATAGGGGACAAACACTTATGACCATGGGTCTCTAGCCTACACACTTATTTGGTATTGTTCAAAAAACATAAATCCTAATCATAAAAGAATTGCTACCACCCCCTTTACTTCCTTTGCCTATAAAAAGAACCATGCATGGTTGAAAAAAAGGCATACACACACATGTTTGCATAAAGCTTCAAATGATCCTTGACATTCATTCTAAAAATTATAAGGGTTTTTGAATCTCTTGGTCACATTGTTTTAGAAAAAGTTGGCCATGTATGACTAGTGTTAAGGGTGTTAGTAATCGGTGTTGGGCACATATCATTTTTTTGGGTGATATCCATCAAATAAGGATATCCAACCAAAATTATTTATCCAAACCAAATATTTAAAAAATATACTTTCCCAATTTAAATATTTGGTTCGATATCATGTTTTAAAGTTTTTTTTGACCATGATATCAATCTACCAAATGTATGATGTTATTTATCAATCAAATATCGGGTTTGAATATGAACAACTTGGATTTCACATATTTTGTAAAAAAGTGCCATTATGACTAAAAAAAAGAAAAGAAAGTAAATATAAAACTGAAAAATAAAAAATATATAAAAAGAATTGTTTACATTTCCACAATTTCATTTCTATCAAAAGATCCCTCGAACTCCTCTAACATTCTTCTAGTTCTACATTAACTTCTACGAGTTTGACCAAATTAGTGGGAAAGGAACCTACCCTAGGGCTGTTTGGCTAATTTTTGTTCACAAAGATGACTTTTTCTAGGTTATTTGTTTGCAAATGGCATCTTTTAAGGTTTATAAAGATATTGGCCAAAGAAAAAATCCTTTCCAATTCTATTTAAAATCCAACTATGCCCAAGATTTGGTAGGTTAGAAAGGCAATTATAGGAAACATTGACTCATGTTTAGCCCACCAATCCAAAGGGTGCTTGACGTCCTTTATATCAAGATATCTCTTGAATAGATCCAGCTTTCCCCTTACCAACTTTTTGGAAGGCTCACTTCTCTCCAAGGTCATCTAAAAAATCTCAAGGTTAAAGTTTTCATCTTTTGTTCTTTCTACCATAGATTCAAAAGTAGCTTTTTCATCATTAGTCACATATTGGCATGCTTTAAAAAATGCACGTCCAATGCAATTTCCTTGGTAACATTCCTCAAGTTCTAATGTTTCACAATTCACAACTAATTTCAAGGCAATAGTCATACTATTAAGATTAGATCCCTCATCCTTAACATAAGTTATTATTTTTTTCTCAAACCATATGTATCAAGGAATTTAGTCAAATTTTTAACAAGAACTTGCTTAGTTGTTTCAATGGTTTCAAAGAGCCTGATAGTGACATGTTTGGGTTGCCAATCGGTTCTTAAGAAATTAACAACCAAAGAAAAAGATCATGTGCCCTTTGGGACGTCTAGAAATCAAAGGGTGTTGTTATGGTTGTACAATCATTTAGTACCAGTAAAACATATTTTTGCTTAATTGTTTCTATCAAACTTGGTAGAACATCATTTGAAAAGGTTTTTCAAGATCGAAACTACATTTGAGGACATAAATGCATACAAAGCCTTTTCAACCATACACTTTCAACAAACTATATTCGTAAGTTATTTTTAACAACGAATAGAACACGATCCTTCAAAAATTGTTATTGTTCAACATTGTTTTGTTTACAAGGGTTTTAAGCAACAAAAAAATTAGATATTGATGACCCATATATGCTTGGACATTTTGTCACTAGTTGTCTCTCCACACTCCCTTTCAAAAAATTGTTGACCACATCTTCAAATTTTTTGTATAAAACAACATGATTTACATCCACATGACCATTTAGGCAAGTTATTCCATTTGTCTTTTAATAAGATATTAAACCTTTCCTTGACTTTGTTCTTTTATTACAAGCTTCTATAAGTTCAGGATAACAAAAAAACATCTTATTAGTTGATGACATTTGTTATCTATTTCTTTATTATCATTCACACAACAAAAAGACCAACATAATGCATTTATGTTGTGGCCTCTCCATTCTTTCTTTTGATTCATTAACTTTTTGCAATTGTAATTTTGATATTTTTGTTTCATCTTTTGGGACAACACATTTTTGGGTTTGTAGGCTAAGATTTTCTTCTTCCATTAAGTTTGTTTCAACTTTTGCTTCATTCGTGAATACTTCACATGGTATTTTTCCATTTCACTTTCTTTTTTTCACAATGTTTTGCAAAGATAAAAAGAGAAACCTAAACAAAAGTAAGGTTTACAAAGGGTTTGAAAAAAATTCTAAAATTTAAATTGTGCATGCAAACTTTAAAAAAAAACATAAGCAGTCACTTTTCACTCTTTTCATACCAAAAAATGACTATGAAAGCCAAAAGTAAAAAAAAAAATGATCCTTTGCAATGTGAGGAGTGAAAAACTGAAACATTCATGTGGTCTTGCAATTTGCAAAAATAAATAAAAAAACTAAAAATAGTTGAAAAAAACTTGAAAAACAAGAGGAAAAAAAAAGTAACATCAAAAGGAATTTCAAATTCAAAAAAGAAAGTTATTAAAAATATATATTTTGAAACAAAGCAAAAACAAAACAAAAAAAAAGAGAAAAAAAGATTGCTCCTCATTCTGTATGGAACATTTTCACCTGGGAGGTCTAAAAATTGCACAAAATAGGTGCATGTGTCGAATAATCTCCAATCAACAAACCGGGTTTCCAATTCAACAAGATAAATTAGAAGCTTTGATAAAAATGAAATTAGTTAAACTTAATAAATTCATTTTAAACATCAAATTCATTAATATTTAATGGGAAGTAGCATTTAACAATCTTTTAATATCACCTCCATAAATGACTTGGGATGAATATTTTATTTTTCCTTTCTAAACACTTTTTTGGAATGTCTAAACATTTATTTTTCCTTTTATTTATTTTTCAAATCAACAAAACATATTTTCCCTTTAACTTTGATCTCTTTTACAATTAATGAAGAGTTGACTTGTCTTTCCAAAAACAATTTGAACTTTTAAATCATTATGATTGTTGGTAACCCAAGTTCTTGAAAGGATATCCCAAGATGGGATGTTGACTTAACAAATGTTCTCAAATCTGAATATTCTTAGCCAAAATTTAGATATGTGTGATATTTTGATTTGGGAATGACATAAGCTTGGTTAACATCAAAAACACACCCAAACAACACTAAGGAAAGATAATGAAAAATAGAAAACATAAAAAAACATAAACATGAGAAAAAAACAACAATAAAGAAGGAGTTGAAAAAACGCATTGGAAACACCAAGGATGCTAGGTTAAACATGTCATTTTGCTTTTTTGAACAATAGGAAGCACCAATAGATAGAAGGTCGAGAACATTGGATACAATGTTGGAAGATAGCAAGAAATACATTAAAAATATTGCAAGCACTAGGGTTAATTTTTTAATATAATATATATATATATTTTCAAATCAAATGTTGTTGGGAAGCATGGTAGGAAAAGACACTGGGGATGTTGGAAGAGCCAAAATCACAACAAGGGGTGCCCAAAAAGACATTATGATGCTAAAAATATTAATGTTTTAGTAAATGAAAAGTAAATCTCATATTCTAAAATTAATGAGAGTGAAAATGATTTTATGAACAATCTATATGATCATGTTTTACCAATGTTTGATAATTAATTAATTTTTAAATAATTAATTAAAGAAATTATTATTATTATTTTTTGACCCTATGTCAATTTATCGTCAGTGGTGGCGAGAAGCAGCGCAAAGCCCAAGTACATATTTGGTTTGCTGCTGATAATTTTGGTTTGGTGTTTTGATTGCAGGAGAGAAGGAAGAGGAGGAGGAATAGAAAGTGCAAGCACACAGAAGTTTGCCAGATTCGAGCAGTTTTTGTTTCTCTCCGACAACTGAGGTTGTGTGTGTAATGCTCATTATTCACATGGGTGAAAAATCTCAAAATCGATTGAGCCCCACCACTCTTCACCCAACTCCTTTATTGGGTTGTCCTCCTCGTCTTCTTTTGTAGCAGATCAGCAGATCCACTTGTTTGCATCTGAGAAAAGAAAGAGACAGAAGAAGAAGAAGAAGAAGAAGAAGAAAGCAAATAAGGAAGGAAGAAGAAGGACAAGCAGGAGGAGGGGGAGGAAGCGGATGAAAAGAAGAAGGAAATAGCAGAAGAAGAAGAAGAAGAAGAGAAAAGCTTGTAATCGATCTCTTACTTTGCCTTCGGCTGAAGGTTTTTGCATACAAACCATATGTGGGGGTACCTTACCTTGAGAGCCAAGGTACTGCGACTTTCATCTCTCTCTCTCTCTCTCTCTCTGGGGTTTGGATTTTTTTACTGTTGTTGTGGAAGTTTTAAACACGAGTTGCTTAAGCTTGAAGGAAAGAATCTAGTTTGAAGATTAGACTTGTGTTTGAAGGCAAGAAAATCTAAGAATACCCAATACAGTTCTTGAATCTGAAAATAGATTTCGGGAATCCCACGGCATGATGCTGCAGATGGGGTGTTTGCTGCTTCTTGACGATTCTTAATGATGATGGTGCTTGTATGCAATCTGTTGTTGTGGAGACAAGGAAAGTGGGATTGGCACTCGATTATTTTGTGTGTCTCTCGTCAGCATGATGATGATGATGCTCTTCTGTTTCTAGAGTTTTGCATTTCCCAACGATCATCAAGCAAGAGATATCCACAGCTTCCAAAAACAGAGTTGATGCATCCATGCATCCATGCTTGCCTTTGTTAGTCTGATGACCATCTCATCAGCTTCTTCTAGGTTTGTGAGCAACAACAAAGTTTCAAGCAGTAGTAGTCTCTCCAACTCTCTGCTCCTTGTGCATCCTCAGGCAGACTTGTTGAAACAGCAAGTGACAAAAGGAGAGAGAGAGAGAGAGAGAGAGAGAGGAGAAGAAGAAGAAGAAGAAGTACCCTAAACATTTCGTTGTGTTTCTTTGAGGTCTATTGGAATTTTGGGTGCTTGCTCTCTCTCTCTCTCTCTCCCTCTCTCTCTCTCCTTTCTTTGTGCGCAATTCAATGGCAAGTTTTGTTTTGATGATGGAAAGATGAGAAGATTTTGGTTGGAGTGCAGGTGCTGCTGCACTGGCAACCATGGAGGACACTCTGGTTGCACTTGTACTACCAGTGCTGGTAGCACTGGATTATGTGATAAAACTCATCATGGGCTGTTTCCATTCTGAGGGTGTGAGAACAACACCTCCAGGCTATGAGGATCCAACTGTTCTTGCTGAAGAAACAGCATGTATGTATGTTAGTCCCCCCCATCTCTTCTCTCTTCTCTCTACCCACCCACCAATCTTGTTCCAAATGCTCCTCTCTGTAAGAAGCCACAGTTTTTTGCTTTCTGATGAACTTGGTGTAACATCACATCTCTCCTCCAAAAAGATTTGGCAAACATCCTCTTTCCCTGAAGAAATCTTCCCTACTACAATTTGCAGATTTTGTGGAGTCTGAGTTCTTGAGGAGTCTGATTCATTGCAAAGCTTCTCCCTTGAAATACTCTCTACACTTCACACATTTTGGGGGGAGTCTTTGAGATTTAGGGGAGTTTTAGGATTTGGATAGTAGGTTTTTCATTGCAATGCCTGTTATGGGCTTTGGGGTGTTGTTTGCCAGTCAGTGTGAGTGAGGTAGAGGCGCTATATGAGCTTTTCCAGAAAATCAGCAGCTCAGTCATTGATGATGGCCTCATTCATAAGGTTGGGATTTTGACTCTTCTCTGCAACAAACTACTGTCTCCTCCTCCACCTCTTATTTTCTTTGAACACAAAAACAGTTTGTGGTCAAAAGAATCAAATAAGAAGTATGAGAAATGCTGGGTGAATTTCACATGACCAGTTGCACTAGCATCTGGAGATTGATTGCATTGAAAATGTGGATAACCAATCCATTGGCTCTACTAAATACAAAGCTCTGGACACAATGGAGGGTTTAAGACACAGAGCATCAAGCTCTGGACAAAATGGAGGATATGTTTCGTTGTTTCACTGTAAGTCTTGAGACAGGAAGTTGTGCCCCATCTGCAATATGGAGGATATGTTTCCTTGTTTCACTGTAAGTCTTGAGACAGGAAGTTGTGCCCCATCTATTGCAGGTTTTTTGCTCAGTTTGAAGGTTTCTAAGGTTTGAGGGGTGCAAACCTTGTAACATTTTGTCAGGTTCTCTGCAGGAAGAGTTTCAGTTGGCACTATTCAGAAACAGGAAAAGGGAGAACCTTTTTGCTGATCGGGTAACCTCTCTCTCTCTCTCTCTCTGTGTCTCTCTGTCTCTCTGTGCCACTGATGTGGTTGGTTGGTTGGGTCACAAATGGAGATTTGTCAGCAGGTGTAAACAAACTATTTGGAAGATGGGGATGAGACTTCAAATACTTCAGAATTTTTCTTTGGGATTCATTTTTGTGGTTGCTGCCTTGCTGTTGTGGCAGGTTTTCCAACTCTTTGATGTGAAGCAAAATGGGGTGATTGAGTTTGGGGAGTTTGTACGGTCACTCAGTGTGTTCCACCCATGTGCACAGAATGAAGATAAAATGGAGTGTGAGACCACCACCACCACCACCACCACTTCCCCTGCTGCTTCTATTTCTGCCTCATTCTTGCTCATGCATGATCTTTAGCCCACAAGGCCCAGGGGAAAAAATCAAAATTACTTCAGGATACCTGAAATTGCTTTCCAATGGTTCAGGATTGGTTTGCTCAGTTGTGGTCTTTTCTGTATTCATTATTGCAGTTGCGTTTAAGTTATATGACTTGCATCAGACAGGCTACATTGAACGTGAGGAGGTATTTATGATCCATAGATGTACCCTTGGCTCTACCCGCAACTTTGTTTTCTTTTTCTGTTCTTTCTTTACGCCCATGCAAGAGAAAAAAATCAAGGTCATGGTTCAATTAGGAGATGTGAGGACTTGAGGTCTTGCTTCTGATCTTAGCCTTTATACCTGTCTGCTGCTGAACCTGGAAGGTGTATGCTTGCTGTGTACCCTTGTGGTTTGAAACCATCTGCCACCATTTTCTGATAAGCAATCTTATTAGTATAACACAACCACAAAATTTAGGACCTTCCACTTTGTGAGGACCCAAGGTCCCAAGGTCTCCTTGATAGGATATGGATCTGTATAGTAGATGCCCTGGATTTTGAGGATTCCTTGCTATGAGAACAAACTAGCAACACCCACCGCGAGGTTATTGTGAGAGGCAAGAGTAGAGGGAGAGAGTTTTCAACAAAGATGCATCAACAGGTGGATGGTGACAGACTTAAGGGGATGGTTAGGTGTACAGGTGAAAGAGATGCTCCATGCTCTGTTGTCTGAATCAGACATGAATTTATCAGATGATGTTATCGAGACCATACTGGATAAGGTCTGTAGAATATTCTTCCCTGAGCTAACACACTTTGACATTCATTCAACCTCATGCATTTGATTGAGCAGAGATTTGTTCACCCCAGTGGTATCAGTACCATTTTGATCAACCATAAGAGATGATAAGAATTCTTTTCTTTTAACAATCCATGGGATGCTTATGAAATGGGTGATAAAGGAAATGACCAAATGCATGTTGCTTGGGTTGGGAAAAATCACAGACCTTTGCAGAAGCTAACACAAAGGAATCTGGGCGGATTGACAAGGAGGAATGGTGCAATTTGGTGAAGTGTAATCCATCGTTACTGAGAAATATGACATTACCTTATCTTCTGTAAGCACCTTCTGACACACACTGACTTGTAGTGTATATGAGCTCTAAACCTGTGAAAATCTGTTTCTATGTAATGTACTCGAAAACTGTGAACCTTGGATGCTTTTGGTTGAGATTCAGTTTGAGCCATCCTACTGTATGTACTCTACTTAAACTCTTGTTTTTTGCACTACTGCAGGGACATTACAATGTCATTTCCTAGCTTTCTCTCACATCCAGATTTGGAGGACTCAAGCTAGCCTAAGAATGTTAGGATTTATGATCCTAATTTTTTTTGGGGGGGGGGGGGCTTTTAGTTGCAGATCTCTTTTGCCAGAAGAAAACTCTTCTTTTGTCATTAGGATAACAGTAATCAGGACATTTTTGTGTAAAGCCTTTCTGTCTGTCATGTGAAGAGTTTAGGTTCTTCTGCAGGGGGAATGATGCGTACAATAAGTGGAAGATGTGTTTTGCATAATAGGCAACATTGTTTCGGCAGTTGTACATTGAGAAAGATGCATCGGCAACATCATCAGGTGGTGTGTACTGTGTAGACTAAGGAGACTCGATTGGAAAATTTGTTGACGAAAAAATGTATACTGAATTAGAAAACTCAAGTTTCATGTGTTGAAAGGTGCATTGTAATTACAATGATTGTCATGGTGTCAAATTGTGGATAATTGTTTCTCTTCACATCTGAGACATGCAACTGGATGTTACCACTACTGAGAAACTGTCTTGTCCTTTGGTGAAGAAATTGCTCTCAAACCATAGCCTCCTCCTCCATGATAAAACTGTTACTGGACAACTGTTTGATTGCAACTATGTTTTGATTACATACCCCAGGTTAGTGCAACTACAAAACATGCAATCTCTGCATGATATGACAAGTGAGACCAATGTTTAGCAATATCAAGATTGATAGAGCTGGAATCAATGGGTAGTTTATTGAAGTGGTTCTCTTTCAATCTTCATTTTGTATCATTCTCAAACTTGGAAACAGTATGGACTTCCAATCTGAAGGTACCAGAGAAAATCTTGCTGATGTTTTTCTCCCACCAATTGACTGATAATGCAACCACTCCATTCTCTCCAGCCCCAGCTTCCTTCTTCTCCAGTCCCATGTAAACCGACACTGGTAGAAGAATCCACCAAGACTCCAGATTATGTTTTGCCAATGCTGCCATATGTCCTTTCTTCAAGTTCATTTTCTCGACCAAATTCATTATGCTCACAGGAAATTCAAGACAGAGAGAGGAGAGATCTCATGGCCAGCTACTACTACAGTCAAATCTCCCTTTGACAAGCCTTCACTTTTGTTTTGGTTTTGCTGGGCTCTTGAGGTGATTCAATGTTGCATGGTTTTATGAACAAGATTTTACAAAGGCAGCTTTAACAATTCCTTCTAATCACACAACCCTCTAGTATTGGGCACTAAAGAGTGAAGATCATAATTGAAATTGGTGTTCAGATTCCCTCAGTTGGCAATACCCATGATGATCTGACTGAGTTTACTGATCTGAGAGTGGCACAGAAGCTGGCTTACTACTATGAGGAAAAGATCAACACTGATGCTCCTGTAGAAATGATAGAAAGAATGAGCCTGAACATGTGCACAGAAAGATGGCAGCTACTACCACTGTTGGGTAGACTCGGGTAGTCTTGAAGATCTGGAAGAACACAATCATCCCCATTGAAGTAGACACGATGTGGCAATGCCCAGCCATTATTGAATTTGAAAGCTTTTGTCTTCTGGAACAGAAGCTCAGACTGGACATTTCCACTGGGGCCAGCTGCCATGAGCATATCATTGAAGTATTTTATACCCCAGAAAACAGCTGAATCATCTGCAGCATTCACAAAGAAGCAGCCGCACAACACATCAGCAAGTGACAGTCAGTGACTCCTCCCTTCCCCCCACCCTGCAAATTTCACTTCTGCATTTGTGTCTTCTGTCATGTTCTGTCCTCTTGTGTTTTTCTGTGATGTGTGTAGAAGTAGTAACTGACACTATCTCAATCACTCATCTCCCCAACGTTATTTCAAACACAGGAACAAGAGAAGAGGTCTGTCTTCTCCTATGCCCTCTCTCAATTGCAATCAGGGTTGTTGTTGATGATGATGATGGTCATAGTAGAAGTCCACAAAGATGAAGATACAGGACAACAAAAACAACACCACAAGCATGTCTACAGTGGCATGGATCCATATGAATTCTGCATTTGTCTCACCATGAACAGCTTACAGACATGTCCAGAATGAAGAAAAGGGAGGACGATTGATGATCATGAGGAAAGAAGGGTACTTCGGAAGCTTGCATATGGACTTAAGGCTTTGTAGTTGAAACTGAAAGCTTGGGTGAAGTTACTGAAATTTGGGTGTTGCAGAACCAAAGTCCATTGTGTGAAGTTCCTGGAGAAATCACGGTTGGTGATGGTGATCTTCACCCGCCAATATTGCCGATAGTTTGTCTTCACATGCCAGTGGATTTTCACAGGGCACATGTCCCGTGTGCAGTAGAGAGTATCAGGCTGCTGCTGGTTGTTCACACCCATGCTGCTGCTGCTTATGTTTGGCAAATCAGAGTATCGTGTGTTCCTGAGCCAACAACAAAACACATGGAGAACACACAACCAAAGAAAAGAAATGAAAAGGAAAAGAAAAAAGAAAAACAAGATAAGAAAAACAAGCTGTGTTGCATGTCAGTCAAAGTCTCTTGAAGCAGCAAGCACAACAAACAATGTGAAGTCAGAGCTGATGAATGTCTGCAGCAGTTCATGAACTGTAGGCAGGATTGATCAGCTTAATGGGTTTTTGAGATTTGAGGAGTTTGGGGTGAAAGAAGAAAACTTACGGGTCCAGACAGGTCTGCAAGTTTGAATCCTCCAGAAGGTAAGGAGGAGAAGAAGAAGACGATGCTGCTGCTGCTGATGATGAATTGGTGGAGGAGCATGCGCATGCGCATTCCACACATGGGACAATCTTGGTGTCGTAGAAGGTCGAGAGCGATACACAACAACTGGGTGCCTTGTGCGCCAGATACTGAGAGTAAGTGCATGTCACATTCCATGTCACTGCAGCAGCCAGACACGAAGAAACACAACAGATGGGTTTGCGATTTCCGATTTCCTTGCGAAAAAAAAAAGAAAAACCCACCCATCAAAGACACCCAGCCCAAAAGAGAGAAGAAGAAATTGAGTAGATAAGGAGAGAGAGAGAGAAAGAAGAAATTTGGTAGTCAAGGAGGGAGAAGAAGAACAAGCTACGCACTGAAAGCTTGAGTGCGGCGACGTCCGTCTTTGGTCAAGAACAAACTGGGCGCGACTTTGACAGCGGGTCCGCAAGTGTACCCGGGTCCAGGAGTTTTGAGAGCGAAGTTCTTGGGCAGTTTGACAGTGGTATTGGTGTTGCCGGATCTGCCGACGGTGATCTGGAAAGCGGCGACGGCGTTGGCGGGATCCTGTGCAAAAGAGGCGAGAACTCCGCCGCGACAGCAGTTGGCGACTTGTTGGTTGTAAGGGACTCCCGGTAAGAGATCCACGATGCTCGGATTGCGAGCGCAGCTGTGTGGTGTATCGCTGTGGAACTGTGAACAATCTCCTTGCGTCATCGCTTCTGCTCCCAGCATTGTCCAGATCACTTCCTTGGATGCCCATGTCCAGCTTAGAATCCACCCAGGAAGCTCGATGTGCCGATATTGTTGCCAGTTGAACAACGTCACGCTTGCCTGCACACACGCACACGAATCCATCTCCAAACAAGAAAGATGCATGAATGCATGCAGATGATGATCTTCTTCTTAGAATCCGTGACTAATTCTGTTTCTGGACAGACAATCCATCGAGCGTGCAGATCAAATGGAGAAATGTTCAACTGCAGATCTGTCTGTGGCTTTTGGGGCTTGTGGGTTTTGTTGCTGCAAGAAGAAGAAGAAG
>Ga0116230_10006020_pt1 | contig 11914 bp, 10 predicted proteins | sample S1TSphfallax_3_FD_88678 | JGI IMG/M metagenome (GOLD analysis project Ga0116230, IMG submission 88678) | Host-associated microbial communities from peat moss isolated from Minnesota, USA - S1T2_Fd - Sphagnum fallax MG | ecosystem: Host-associated > Plants > Peat moss > Unclassified | place...
AGCTCTCTCTCTAGATGCTCTTGGGGCGTAAGTGTTGATTATGGATAACTCGGAACTGTCGGGTAGGTGGAGGGTTATGTACTGGACCCTTCCCTCCACTAAGATCCCGTCCTCTTTGATAAATGGTGTCGTCATCCTATCCACCAAAATGGCGGTCCCGGCACTAGTACGTTGGGAGGTTCCCATTAGGATTCCCGGGTTCCAAAAAGACTTCCCTTGCCAAAACTCGAACCCCTTTGTTGAATTGGTTACCCCCTATTTATCCAGATGGTGTTCCTGGATAAGGAGTACATGCGGCGGGTTTTGGAAAGAGGTCAGCCAAGCCTTGATGAGCTTTTGCTTGGCCGAGTCTTTCCCCAGCCCTCTTATGTTGAGGGAAACGATTGTGAGGGGTCGTTCAGACATGCGTCCCGAGCGCTAGGGCGGCCTGCCGGCCGATCGATCCCTTGTGGTGGCCTTGATCCGGTCCTGAGTTGTGCGGAGGGGTACCTCCGTTCGGCATCCAAGCAAGATAAGTAGTGAATGTAGAAGGTGGTTTTATTCCTTCATTTTCTACATATCCCTGGTCCGGTTCTAAGTCATGTTGGGTGGTACCTCCCACGACTTTGGGGTCCTGGAAGGGATTGGCCCCTGCCGGGAGGCTGGCCTCTAGGCCCAACTCTAACTTCACAAACCTCTTCTTCCTGGCGGCTTGTGGGGAGGCCAAAATGCTAGCCATTTTTTGTTTGTGCACAAGGTGTTTCGTGATTGAGGGGTCCCTCTTGAGGAGCAGGTTATGTGTGCCACCGCACCCCCCATGTCATTGTTCATGGCTGAGATGGTTTCGATTTCCTTCCAGTGTAAGTGCCGTTTATTTTGTACACTGAGTGCATTGGACCCGGTCCGTATGTGGGCAAGGATGGTGCATTCCATCCCTCCCCTACCCGATTCAGCTTGCCAGCTCCATTCTAGATGGAGGTTGCCCTTTACCGCCATTTTGTATCTGAGAACCTTTTCCTCTAGTTCGGTTTCCGAACGGAGTACTAAGTCTTCTTGAGCAAAGGCTTGGGTCCACCTTTCCTCCGGCGGGCCTGTTACCCGGATGCTGAGCGGGAGGTCCGGTGGTGTTTGATTTCTCATGTGGACAAGGATCTATTCCTTCTCATCCTTTTCTCGCGAGAGGACTGGCCAGATCCTTGCTTTATAGAATTCCTGGTCTACGAGTACCGAGATTCCTAGTGACTCAAAGTAGGAGTGGTGCATCTCTAAGTGTGTCTGCCCTCTCTTTCCACCCGACGTGGTTGCCGGTTGGGGGGAGCGGGTGGGGGCTTCAGCTAGGTCTTGCCGAGGGGAGAGTAGCTTGACGAGCAACCTTCTTTTGCCTTGGAAGGTCCATCCCGCGGAGAGATGCAGAGAATACGATATGGGGGAAGGTGGTGGCTTCCCCCGAGTCCAGGTCGTGGTGAGTCTTGTGAGTCTAGGGTTGCCCATGGCTTGTCCTAGCACTAAAGGTGCTCCAAAAAGTGAATTAACTAACTTGTTAGTTGGTTTGATGCAGGTTTGAGTAAGTAACTAAAGCTTGTCGCTCTTCCTAGTCCCATCCCTGAGCTTCAGCACGCCCCTCTACCCCTTTTAATGTTAAGAACTAGGAGTGTGCCCCGAGTTCCTCACAATTTTGTTGTTTGAGTAACCCAAATTTGTCTTGGGTCTAACTAAGAACTTGGGAGCGCGTCAAAAATGGACTTTCATCCACCCTTTCTGGGTGAGTGTAGTGTGCATTTACCATAGGGTGGAAACACCTATAGGCTTTAGTGGTGGTGTCATAACCTATAAGAACATGACTTTTGAATTTGGGAAACAATATAAATTTTGGTGTGTTGATGTGCACTAAACATTTGTGCATCAAATAATTCTAAAATGTTTAACATGAAGGACCAAGTTGTAGAGCTTTTGAAAGGATGACATCATTGTTAGCTTTAGTAAAAGTAATGTTGGTAAAGTAATTAGCAATATTTACAACTTCTACTCGTCTAACAGGTAAATAAGCATTGAATGTTGTAAACCCCTTTTGCTAACATCTAAAACAACTTGTTTAGAAAATAGACATTATGGGCATTAAATAAGACTTGAATCCCTTTATCTTCTAATGAATCTACAAACATAATTTATTTGAAACTCTCAAAATATACAAAACATTTCCTTTTATTTCATCTTTGATGGCAATTACAATGTTGCCCATTTTATGACTACTTGAGACTTCCCCTTGTTGTTTTAACTCTAGTACATCTTCTTTCTTGAATACAATAAACACATCACCATTCCTAGTGACATGTTTAATAACACCACTATTGACATACCATCTATTTTTGTTGTGTTCAACAAGGTTGAACTCAATAACATCCATAGTTAGCTTTGGAGTTGGGTCAAGACAATCTTGGAAATTGTTGATTTCATCATTGCTTCCACTCTCCAAAAGACTTATGTCCTTTAACACACATGCTTTTGGTCACACTCCACTATGTGTTTCTTGATTTCAATTGATAGCTCAACACAATTGCAAATCCAATGACTTGGGTTGCCACAAAAGTTACAATTCCTTTTAGGTTTGATAATTGTGTAGTGCCTTTTTGACCATTTTCTTTGATTCAACTGAATTTTGACCTTGTGAAGAGTGTTACATGCTTGGTCTTCTTCCCATGAATATCCTTTTTAGCTTCATCATGAAGCTCCCCCTCTTCAAGTATGACAACTCCTTGAGGATTTGATTCTACAATATCTAGGAATTCGTCTTTATGTAGCAACATAGATATGCAAAATTTCCAAGTGCTATAATTGGACTTCTTTAGCATGTTACTCTTTCCTTCCTTGAGCCATGGCTAAGCAAAACACAACTATGTTTTTCTTCTTTTGAGTTCACTACACCTTTAGTTCTCAATAACCCACTATAATACCATGAAGTGGATCTGGGATGTAGTCTTTAATAAGGGAAAGTAAAGGTCAAACCTAAATAGAAAGCATTATATAACATCAACAACAAATAGTCATCATGACATGGAGTGACCCTCATAGATTAGAAACTAACTAAACTAACTAATAGACAACATTAATCATGAGCACATAGTGCAACAAAAATATGCTAGGTGTAAGAAATAGTTCTTGTGATGATGAGCCAATTGTAGGAACCACATCTTTTACCGGATCTGAAAAAATCAGCAAATCTGGCTTCCAAACTTCCCAATATTTGTGAATGAATTTGGGCCTTTTTGCTTCTGAATCATGCTTGGTACTCACTCCTGAGACTGGACAAAATAGACCATGGCTGAACATAATTAACATGCAGTTTGTGTGGCATATGGGTATTTAGGGTTTAGGGTTTAGGGTAGGAGAGCCTGCCTTGTTGAAGAAGGGTGAGATACCTTGCACCCCCTATATATGATAAAACTGTCACAAAAATGACAAATGGACAACAGTTTGGACATTCAGGGTTTATTCCTCACCCTGAGAAGAAGAATGAATTGCTAACCCTAAGATAAACCTCTCCTATTGGAATAAATACCTCCAAAATACACTTAAGAAAGTGTCTTTTTTTTTAACCCCTGGTGGATATAACCCTACAAATTAGAGGAGCGATGTAAGTCATTCAGAAAATTGGTTTTAGAATAATATTGGGATTTTTTTGAAGGCAAAAAAACTGAAGGTAAAATCAATCACTAGTAGCTCAAATATGGAATTGCCCTTATTAATAAACCCTAAACCCTAAACCCATCGGCCCAAGAATTAATCTCAACAACACTAAAACTAACTAAGCAAGCCCACCTGAGTTTTGGGCGCATTCAACGGGTGTAACATTATAGCGTTTTGTATCTGTGCAATAGTCATATACCATGTAGTTTTGTTCAACCCATCTGAGTTTATTGATTTGATCAGCACTTAGTATTTGATAAGCACCTCCATCCCACCAATTATTTGCAGCGAATGATGCACACAGTGCGTTGGCATCTTCAGCCACGCATGCGTCGAGGTTGTAATTCGTGTATGTTGCTATGAAGGGCGCAGCTGCCCAATCAATCTTAACGCGTCCTCCTTGGGTTGCCCATTGGTCTCCGTTCCAAAGACTCGAGTAAATGTTCATTGGTTGGTGATCGGGGTAGGCCAATCCAAGAACCTCATTATTGGTGAATAATCTTATTGGCACATTGTCAACTGAAAATCTGGGGCACAAAAACCCCCGCCCAAAAAAAATAAGACCACAATTTCAATGCTCCTGAAGATACATGTCAAGCTACAAAATTGCCCCCAAAGTCTGAAGCCCAAGAAATGAAGTGTAGAGTAAAAGCCCCAAGGTGGGTACATTCTCAAAAGAAAGAGGCCTAGGATGAGTCATGTCCAGCCCCACATTTTCACAAGGCAAAAGCTAACATGAACCTAAACATATGTAGATCACACAAGGCTTAGGAAAGGAGGGTTCTTAGTTCTTAAACCCTACTCTTTAAGAATGGGAAGGATCTTACACCTATAAGGAGTGGGAGGGATCTTACACCTACAAGTAGGTGTAAGATCCCTCCCACTCTTAAAAGGAGTAGTGGTAACAACCCTTCTCTTTTTTTATAGGAAGGAATTGATTGATGAAAGAACTTGGCACGTTGTTGTCAAGGGTGCTTACACTATTTGCCGATGGTTCCATAGAATGCCATAAGTGTGGAAGTCGGTGGTTGGATCAAACCATAAGAACAGACGCTGTTCACGACCACCTGTGCCATTGGCAAACACATTGGTCTGCAGAATATATGGCTGTCCCGATAGGTTTCCAAGGAACTCAAAGTCCAATTCGTCATGGGTATCTGGAACTGTCCATGGTGAAGAAAGCTGTCCACAGAAACCCCATACAAAACCCCTATGTATTTAGGTCATGGCCATTGGGAGAACCCTGCCCTCCCCCCTCCACAGTCCCCTAACAGAGCACCAGGTGTGGCCATGAGCTGAGTCTGACCAATAGCCATTATGTGACATAATCGGCAGTCGGGAGAGATTCTGCTACACATTAGGAAGTCTTTGGACTATTTGCTAGACTTCATGATGTTCTATGTGCCAATAGTCACATGCATTTGAGAGAGTAGTTACCCCTAAAAAAGTGTACTAGGGTGAAGGGGCGGAATCTCTCTCAAGCGACAAATTACATCACTAAATTGTTCAATTAGCACAAGAAAGGCAAGAAAGAGAGAGAGAGAGAGAAGAAACATTACATAGTAGGCTGTAACAGTGCCAGCAGAATTGTTGGGAACGAGTTTAATTTGCATGGTGATATTCCCAAATAGGAATTTGTTTACGGATTGGAACGCAGAACCTGCACATCCATAAATCCAATTTTATGTCAAGAGTTGTTCATCGAATTCCACCCCAAGAGACAAACAGTATGCACTTATTCTAGAACTTGCAGTTAATCAAGCATAAGTCTAATATCATGCTTGCAAACAAATTAACCTTGCATCAGCAATCGAATCAACCACAAACTAGTGAGATTAGTACTAATTCCACTAGATTAGGAAAAAGGAAGTTTTCATGATCGTGTTTAATCCTCCCTCATCCATTTGGAACATTTTGTTGAGCTTGAGGGATTTGGGTACACACTATCATGAAATTGCAAAAATGTTCATCATCTATTTCTCATAGTTAATTTCAAACAGCATCAATATTATTAACCAGCAAGAAGATTATATTTGCAAAAATTTCAGAATCTAATAAACCCTAAGAGTTCAGTAATAGATTGATTTTGTCAGTGCAAATTTTTCAATCATGATCTTCGTATTTCCAGTTTTTATGAACAAAACATGAAACCCATTTTCTTCATGTTCTCTTCTTCACAAATTCTAGAAAGGTTGAATTTTCGGTCATAATCTGTTTTGCAGTTTTAATGAACAAAATATGAAACCCATTTCTTCACATTGTCCTCTTCTTCACAAATCCTCGAAAGGTTGCCTTTCAGTCATGATCTGTGCATTTCCAGTTCTTATGAACAAAACATGAAACCCATTTCTTCACATTGTTCTCCTCTTCACAAATCCTCAAAAGGTTGCATTGACAATCATGATCTGTTTTGCAGTTTTTATGAACAAAATATGAAACCCATTTCTTCACATTGTTCTCTTCTTCACAAATTCTTGCAAGGCTGCTTTTCAGTATGAATGATCTGTGCATTCCAGTAGGTGTTTGCAAAATATGAAACCAATTTCTTCACATGGTTCTCTTCTTCGCAAATTCTTGCAAGGTTGATTTCAGGTCATGATCTTTGCATTCCAGAATTTTTGAAGAAATATTTCACATTCCCATCACATTGAAGTTTGAGAGAATTATATTGATTGGGTCCAATAAATTCAAGCATTGAACAAAAACAAGAAGAAGTAGTACCTGATGTGTTGTCGAGTTTGAGCTCCAGGATTTGGTCATTGTCAAGCAGTTCTGTGTGATCTGGAGCCCAAGTGATGTTGAAATCCTTTGCGAATCCTTGGAGTATCTGGTGATGTTTCCCTGCTTTCTCAGATTTTGGAACCTCGATCGAGATGACAATGATGAAAAGTAGCACCACCAGTGTCACACAGAAACACCAACCAATCCTCCTCTTCGACCAAAAGTTTCTTGGCAAGAAGCTCATCTTGGTCACCAGTGGGCTACTTCTTTTCTTCACTCCAATAGACTGTGTCCTGCCAATCAATTGATGACCCCTAAAATCCAGGTTAAGTCCACTGTTGGAATAAGATGAAGGACTTGACAAAAACAGCTCAGAAAAGCAAGCTTTGCTGATGAATCTCTTCAAAATCTAAGTTTCCACTGCACATTGGAAGATGAAGGACTTGACAAAGGCTCAGAAAGTCTAGAGCTTGAGTGGTGTCTTCTGGGGTGAGACTAGAAATTGGAAGTTACAATTGAGCTGAGATGAGAAAAACCCAACTTGAGATCAGGTGTAGGTTATGGTGATTTAGGGCTGGAGATCTTCAAAGTACTTGTCTAAAAATGAAAGCTTCAGTCACAAAAACAAAACCAGAGAAGGAAAAAAAAAACCCTCCACAAAAATAAAAAGCTCCAACCACAAAATGCAGCTTCACGAATGCAGTTAGAAGTTGCTGGGAGCTGGAACAATAGTCTCAAAACCTCACGACAGCAATGCAACCTAGAAAACTTCAAGGGCTCTGATGAGGGTTATTGTTTTGAGCTCTGTAAAACAAACTCTAGCTTACCAGATCAGCTGCTATGCTATGCTATACCAAGCTATACAATGCAGGTGCTATTATAGAGACAAAAAAACCAATCAGTTACAGTAAGACAGAGATACTGATAGAAATGGGGGGGGAGCAATCTAAAAACACATGATCAGACAGAAATGTAAAAATATCGGAAGCACTTGAAGCTCATGGACAGAGAGAGAGAGAGAGAGAGCTCACATGCTGGATCCTATTGACACTGCAATAACATTGAAAAACAAAACAAAACCAGAATCAACAAGCACCCTTTGGAAAGCTACAAAATGGGAGCCTGGAGGGAGTTGGGTGAGAACAAAAGTGCTTGAACATGTTACTACAAGTCCCCAACTCCTCAACAAGCTGTCTTTTTGTCTTGATAGTCACTCAACAAGCTGTCTTTTTTGTCTTTGACAGTTGCAGACAGCAATAGCTGTAGACACTAATGAAGCTGCACCACTTACAGTAATAAGTCACAGAACAACATTTATATGTAAAGTACCTATGTTTTGAGTAGCAGCTCCTGAGTGAGTTTCCCAGACTGAGCTTTTGTGACTATGCTTGTTTTGAAAGCAACCCATCTCTCTCTCTCTCTCTCTATCTCTCTCTCTCTCTCTTTGTGTCTCCTCTCTCATCAAAGAAGTAGGTTTAGGGTTGAAACTTGCTTATTGAATTGATGACAAGTTTCATTCTTTGTTGAATGACAACCCTTTTGTTTCTTGGTTCTTGCTTGAAAGATTTAAGAGTGCAAATGTGAAAAATTGGTTAGGAGAGGATTTGTTGGCCTTGCATACTACCAAGGCAAGAAGGATATTGTGTTTAGATTCATTATAGAGTATAGTAGCTTAAGGGATTTTGGCTCTGGCTAGGTAATAATAATAATAGGTCTATTTATTTTTATATTATGATTTTTTTTTTAAAGATGATATTTTGGCTTGTGTTGAAACTTGAAATTAGTTATAATAGAGTTATAATAATATCTTGAAGGATTTTGGTTTCTTTTAGAGGATTTTTTGAAGAGTATATTTTTGCATGGTGAAATATTTGAGTTTCCATAATTCTTCTTCCTCTTTTGCCTTAAGATCCTTTTTTAATGTAAATGGCAAGGCCAGAGTTTAACACACCCCTACATTTGATATACATGACAATGCTTATGGATTCTATCATGGGATGGGTAAGCATGTATTATTTACAAGTTTACATGTTAATATAACAACACTTCACACAATCCAAGAATCAAGTGTTATAAAATATCTCAAACTTCAAAAGCGGGCTTTAAATTTTTTTTTGAATTTGATTTATTCCCAATATGTTACTAGAAAGTTCCCAATGTGTTCCCAATAGCCCCTCACTTTGTCCCATATGTTTTGCACAAACATTGTCCTCTTGAAACTTATATACGTGAGCCAATATTAATGTACCATTGAAAATTTTTGTTTGGACATTTCTATTTGAATTTGGGTATCACCAGTATTGGATGGGTAAATTAATATACCCATGAAAATATAATAGAATAAATATATACCTTACCTAGCTAGTATAAAAAATTATTACCCTACCTATTTGGTAAATATTTCAGATTTACCCAGTTTTTATTTTCCAGTTAGTATAGAGTGGAGTTTGACCATTGAGGGAAGGTAATTGTTTTGAAAAGGGTAAATTAAGGGTACATATGTCATAGTAAAGAGTTCCCAAGTTCCTGACATGTTCCCCAAAGAGTTCTCAATAGCACTTCTCCTCTCACCTATAAAGGTGGACCAAAGGGGAGGAACTCTATACTTCAAAATAGAACCTTCTACCATTTCTGGGGAGCCTCCATAGTTTCAATGTTTATTTTTTTGAGTGATTGGCCAATCAAATTGACCCATTGCCAAAAAAAATAAAAAAATAAATGAACTTGTGAGGCACCTTATCTAATGAATAGGAGAGGTGAATGGTTTCCAGTTCCAAAAAATTTAGTTACTGTTGTTAAAAACTAAAACTGGTTAGATCTGCCTCCATGCAACTCATAGCATAACTCATAGCATTGTTGGGTATGCTTTCCTATTAGGTAGGCTAGTGGAAGAAGTACCTTCCTTGCTAGTGTTGTGTCCATGGTGCTCAATTTCTTACTGTAGCCTCATTTGGGAGAGTCAATCAAAATTTGGGACTTATTTCCACAAGTTGTTATGTGATCAGGCCAACACAGTACCATAATTTCTGAGCTAAGAAATTGATATGGTTGGTATGGTTACATAATAACATAATGCCCTCCATTCCATACTAGCGCACTTCTTGTGCATGTGCCCCTTCCTACATGGGAACCAAGATTTTTATTATTTTTCAATTTTGTGATTAGAAAAATTTGGTCATTTTTTTCCTCAAAAAAATGGCGAATCTAGTCGAATTTTTCAGTAAAAAAAAATCCAAAATTACCCTCATTTTTTGGGTTAAAAAATGGGAATGAAATGATGCCACATATGGGAACTTCTTACATACATACAGCACAATGCTATCCAGGTAGGAAGGTATTTTTGGGTGGAGTTGGGGTGGGGGGATGCACTCGAGTTTTTGTTGGAGCTGACTGGTGCTAAGGAATGGTAGGGAATAAGTCAGTGATCAGTTTTTGCAGACTGGTAGCCTACAGGTAGAAACTGCAGTGCCAGTGTGTGTACTTGAGAGATGTTGAGACCTACTTTAAAACATACAAGACAAGAAACAACATCATTGCTTGTCATTTTGAGGGGCCTCCAAAGCTAACTCTCAGAGCATCATGCCTAGTTGCAGCAGTAGTAAAATTGTCCTTCCACAATTGCATCTAGGATGTGTTAAATATTGATAGAGGCTCAAATGGGGGTTGTTGTTAAGCATGAAGTTAGATTATAGTAACATTGTAACAACAACTTTTCAAGAAGAAATGATAGTTTGCATTATCAGATTAGCACCCAACCCAACACTACTGGAACTAACAAAGGGAAAACATGCACACAAATAAAGAAAACTCACTTGTCAAACTATAATAAAAAACTAATGTTCTTCAACAATTACCTAACAATATGGATGAAAATTTGGTGCTTTCGTCAAAGGTCGGTATAAAGATCTAGCCTTGCCCTAAGTTGATGTCATTATCTTAGCTCATCTCTATGCCACCCTTTACACTAAGCTTGTCAAGGTCAACTCCTCTTTCGAACACATGCCAAATTCCACTCTTCACCCTATTACAAGAACTCCTCCTTTGACCCTAAGCTTTTCGAAGAAGGTCGAGTGCTCTTTGGACTGTGCGGGATGGTTCAATAGCATCATGAGATCAGTAGCAAATAGCTTATAGAGTTCCATATCATATCACAGAATATCTCCCCCCAAGTGCCACCAATTACATCAGATAATGTCCATTGGCCAGACCTGACTAGTGGGCACCCACCAGATTCTCTAAACAGCCATCGCCTATATAATACATAAAATTCCAAAGTACAAATTTCATGAGTGGATAATGGCAGACTGAAAACCCAGTTGTTGATTGTAGAGACATAATTGATAATAAAAAAAAGGAGAGAAATTATAAGTTTGAGAGCCTTGCACAATTCTCGCACTCCATGGAATCAAAAATGAGACATTGTTGAATATCTTAAAATCATAACATTTTTCTGCTGAACTTGATGGTAACTCTATTATGTGACAACAATCAATCATCCACACTAGTCAGACTAGTGGCATATTTCTTTCGACAACAAAAGGCCTTCTTAAGTGACTACGAAAATACTCCAACTCGATTTAAGCAGCTTATTGTCCAAAGAACAACGAGCATTATGGACTAGTAAGGTGTTAGTTACCTCGAGCCTGCCTACAGCAAATCCTCATGTAATTAAACTACCTAATAAATAATACCTAGTCCATAATGTACGCTTATGAAGCTTCAGAATGTGGGCATGGGTACATGCACAGATCAAATGCTCTGTTTGCTGTTGGTTTGATCTAGCTGGAGAGCGAGAGCTTGCTCTGTGAATCTGTAATCCAACAACAGCAATAAAAATAGAAGACTCAAACACCTTACAATCTTTTGAGTTTGTTCAACTGAGTTGAAATCCATCCAGAACAAGTTTGCAATGGATTGGTGCACTGGTAGTAGCCTAGTAGGTGCTGGGGTTCACATAATAAATCCATGGAATGTGTGACCCTTTGAACTTACAAGCTGTTTTCTAACAACCACCAACTAAGGAACTGAGTCTCCTAATTTTAAAGGGTTACTGACACAAATTAATAACAAACTAACACTCTCCGGCCACCAATTTACAACTGACAACCCACAAGTCATGATGGACAAAGCTCGGTTTTCTCAGTTGTTGTTCTTGATGGTTGTGTGTGGCACCGGACAAATCACATCTGGCAAAAAAAAACATTTATGGGTTGTCTTTTTTTGCAGTGTGCAATCATGTAGACTGGTGTGGCACAAATTTCTGGCAAAAGAGTGACAAATGGAGAAGAATAAATAAACACTATGTAGTAGAGTTTTCATTAAAGTCACCTTGTCTTCACCCTGTCTTTGGGCCTCCTTTCACGCCCCATCCCCTCTTTGAGTGAGGTTGGCAAAGTAAGGAAGTTTTGTTCAAACTTGGTATGAAATGCTGAAACTCAGGTACCTATAGTTAGCTCTTCTCAGTCATCACACTAACACTCAAAGATTTTCAGGTAAAAAGACTAATTATTATTAGAGTAGAGCAGTTCCT
>Ga0116230_10006023_pt1 | contig 11914 bp, 11 predicted proteins | sample S1TSphfallax_3_FD_88678 | JGI IMG/M metagenome (GOLD analysis project Ga0116230, IMG submission 88678) | Host-associated microbial communities from peat moss isolated from Minnesota, USA - S1T2_Fd - Sphagnum fallax MG | ecosystem: Host-associated > Plants > Peat moss > Unclassified | place...
AGATATGTCTGATTATAGTTGTTTCATATACATATTTTGTTCCACTTGGTTTGTTCATGTCAATTTTTGTGGTTAGAAGATGGGAATTTTAACAAATTTAAATCATATCTCATAATAATAAATCAAATTTTGTGAGAATTTGATTGCATTCCAAAAAAAGATATTATGTGATTTTTTTTTCATTTGTTCCAATGCATCATTAGTTTGAAGATATTGTGCGAATAATTTTTCTTAAAAGATGTATCAATGTTTAAAGATCATAATCCACCAACTTCAATTCCATGCATCAATAGTTTTCCTTATACTTTTTCATCATCCATCATTGCAAACTTAAACTTTGGAAAATAGATGACTATGACTTTGGAAATTCTTTTGTAAGCCAAAATATTGTAAGATGACTTTCATGGCAAAAATTGGGCTTCATTTGGGATATTAAATTGGCATGTCATTGGGGACATTTTGAAGGTCATGTGCATGAAATTGGGACACACAACAACACGATTTTGAGAACATACCAATACATGATATTGGACACCATGTTGCATAAGTTTCATTTCTCAATAAAAAGCAATTTCATCATTGAAGAGTCCATTGCAATTTGGAATCTATATCAAGAGTGAAAGCACCCTAAGGTGAAGAGAAAAGAACGAATGTGGAGTCCGTATTTTGTCATTTTCACAATACAAAATAAACAACCATTATCTTAAAAACTGACAATTTTCATATTTTAAAAAAAGAATTATTAAAAAATCCCATGTTCTACCAATGTTCTCAAAACTTAATTTAAAATTCATCTATATATAAATTTCAAAGATTTTCTCAAGAACTTAGGTCACACTTTTCTAGAACCAATTAGAAGACATATTTCCCATTCAATTAATCCACTTTTGGCTTACATATATTTTGCCATTCCATTTTTTTAAAATTGTATCCATTGCTCCATTGCTACATGTCATAATGCATTTATGAGTCCATGTCATTTGTATATAAAATGTTATTAAACTTTTGTTTCATATTATAAAAAATAAAATCCTTTCCAATAGTTTATCATAGTACCAATATTATATAAACCTAAATCTCATTATATCCCTTGTGAAAATTATAGCTTGATGGGAAAAAATGGGCACCTTAATGTGCTTTCACCCTTAATGTAAATGGGAGTACCTTTTTAAAAAGTTCCCAAATGTTACGACATAATTGTCATGAACATCAATTGAAACAACTTCAATACAAAATTGAAAAACATTATTGGGATTTTAATTTTTTTCAAAGCTTACCAAGGGATTATAATGAGCATCAATTGAAATAGCTTATATATTTTCCAATGTCAATAACAAGATCAAAAACATTCTTGGAATTACATTAAGGTAATCATTTTGACAACATAATTGGAAACTTTGAAATTAGTCCTAAGGAAGATGTTTCATTGAAACCCCTTTTATAATCATGCCATTTTAATCACATTTTTGTTTGTCTCACACATTTTTTGGTAACCATCTGTTTTAATAAGTAAAATAATTTTTTTAAGTCACTATCACATTCGTTAGTAACACAAAATATTTGCAAAACTTTTTTTTTTGTACATATGACTATAATGTTGCAAATCTAAGGAAAATATTAGAGTTTTGTAAATTGTAATTATCTTTAGTAGTGTTAATCTTGTTTTTTGTTCAAATTGTGCAAACTAACAACAATGAATTCATTTGAAGAGAATCAAAAACCAACTTTTTAAAACAGACAAGCAACAAATATGCAAATTTGGCAAGAAGGCAAAAAATAATTAATCAAAAAAATCTAATTGACAAGATACACAACTTAATAATTAAGGATATCAAATTCAATATAAATTGTTGCATTAAAACATACAAAAATCATAACCTTCTTGAAGTCTAATAATGCATAGTAGAGCTTAGAATTAACCATATAGAAAATTTAAACAATTGGCACCTTTATTCTAACATGAAAAAAGTTTTTTTTTTAAGTTTTTTTTACCTATAGTCACAATCTTGTAAAGGTTTATATAGAATGTAATAGAATGTGACTATATATGTTTAAATCACAATTCGTTAGTGTCACACAAAAAAGTAGTCTCCAAGGGCATGATTATGAAAGGGGTTACTGTAACTTTATTGTTAAAAATTATATGGTACTCTATTTTATGATGCCATAATGGGTAAACTAACACCCACCACCATATTCATGGAGTGGAATTGCCATTGATTACATGTGGATGAAATAATGTCATTTAAGTATTATTTTTTCAATTTTGTGATGCAACTATAGTGACAAGCTTCCCAAGATAGATTTTGCCTTCGTCACCATCACTTTTGTAAAGGACCATTAAGTCAATAACCAATAAACTTCTTTGTGACCCCACTCTCCCCCAAAAAAAATTTGGGATAAATTTGGCCTATTTTTATTTTGAAAAGGAATTTATGATAGAATATTCATTTAAAAGAATAGTTTCACCTTCTGGTGATTTTTCACCCAAAAAAGAGACTACATTCAATGGATGTCATGTTCTACCTTGGGCAAGGTTTCAAATCTACACAGTAAAAGCTCAAAGGTGATTCAATTCAATTGGACCTTGTTATAGCTAGCTATAGTCATTCCTTTACCACCATTTATCATTTATCATTTATGTTCAAATCTTTTTGCTCAATTGCTTTTTTTTCTCTCCTTAAGTTTCTTTGAGGCTGTTTTCATTATTTCATGGAATATTAAGTTGAATTTTCACTTTATTACGTATAAGAAGAGCTGTATAGGTGATGAATCAATCAACCAACCAACAACATTGGCTTTCCCTTTTGGTCATATCATGTTTTTTTGCAGTATTCAAGTAGGTAATTAAATTCATGGGGTGTTGGGGTTGGAATGCCTCCACCCTTGGGCTTTACCCTACACTTCCATGGCCTTGATTAGGCTCAATCAAATGACCATCCAGGTAATATTTCCAACAGAGTTGAATGACCTCAAAGCTCAATGGCAGCCTGATATCCAAAGGAAAATCAATTGTCCCACCACTATTTTCAGCATGTCAAAAGGTTACCGTTTTTTTGCGGAAGCACATCCATAGTGAGTATTTTAGAGGCCATTTACTGATATGTCAACCTTGAGGTCTCTCCAATCCCATAGAGTTTAGCCCTCTTTCCTATCCATCACAATTGTTCCTACCCACCCATTCAGTTTACATCATTGAGGCAAACACCCACCAAAAACCTACTATGCCTGGTCGGCTAACTGATTTGGATTGAAACAAGTATTGCAACAAAACAATGTTCAGTATAAGAGCATCGGCAGATGCGCTCGGTATGTGATCTTGAACAGTAAAATTGGATGAGAAAATTCAACATTTGCCGGTTTGGCTCAGGAAAATGGTTTCGGCTCAGCATAATTGCTTACGTTGCCATGGGTGTTAGAAGGCACAGCAGCGCTGTACACCTGCAGAAAAGAGTGTAATAAAATATGATCTAACTGCTACTCAGTGATTTTGATTGGCCTATCATTATGATTGGTCCAGGTGGTTTGCTATTAGTAGTCCCGCACCTATTTGCTCTCCCAGTTTCAGTTTTATGGGTGGGGTTGCAAAAGAGTACATAACAAAAACTTGGATGTGAAAAATATTTTCACAGTGTCACATACTGAGCACCGCTGGAGATGCTCTAACAACCCAGTGTCAAAACTAGTAGGTAGTAAGGACCCTACCAGTCTGGTATGAGTTGACGCAATACCAGCCTAATATCGTGTGTATGACATCAATTGTCACGCATTAGCTATGCAGTGCATGTTGTTGAATGTGAGGAACCAGAATGTGGTCTTTAAAAGATTTTCAGCATACTCTGAGGAAGTAAGGTTGGAGGTCAAAATTCTCCAAATGCTGAGCTTTTGGTGTGGCTTTTGCAACAGAGTGTAATCTGAACATTGCAGAATGTAAATTGCAGATGTACTACTAGCCTGCAACTATCTAAATGCTGCAAATTCCTCCTATGTTGTGTCAAAGTTAAAGGAATCATGTGGGGCATGAGTGCAGTCATAGGAATGGTGGGTTCAAATGCATTCATCTGCATACTGCATTCACATCAAGAATTTGTTCTATGCTGAATTTTTTGTTCTGTTGTGTAGCAAACAAGTTTCTGTTATTTTTTATGCACTGAGAAGAATGGGCAGTTGTGTTCTGAACCTGGGGTTGTGATCTTTTGAAGTGATCAGTGAAGATTAAGATTGAAAATTGACTTGTTGCCTTATGTGGTGAGTACTCTTTAAGTATGTTGATGCACTATGTCATATATGAAATGTTGATCACAGAGAGTGTGATGTAGTTGAAGCTATCATTTTCTGTTTTAGTCCTCATGGAAGTGGCAACAAGTGCTGTGGTTGCAAATTTTGGGTCCTGACCCAGTGTTGTTATACTGGCATTTTCGTTTGTTGGACCATGATTTCAGTGAGGGCAGTGTAAATCTTAGCTTTGTCTGTTAGGACCCTTGTTTATCTTTATGACCCAGGTGCCTGTCAAAGACATCTGTATGATTACCTTAAATGCAATGCAAATAAATGTGATTAATGCCCATGGGTATTACATATGAGATGTGGAGAGGAGTCATAATGTGTGCAGGATCATTTCCAACAATGCCAAGTAGGCTTCATGCAGTGCCGCATGCCTGAAAGGCAATTTAACTTGAAAGCTTTGGGGAAGTATCTGAAGTGACAAATGTGAAAATTTTGAAACCATCCTTCATAGAGTGGTGATGTGTTGTGAGTACATGTGTGCATGCAGGTAACCTTGTCTGGCCAAATTTTACTTTCATCAAGTTTTCATTCTCATTGGAAGACTCACGAACTTCACATAAAGTTTATGCATATGAGGTTCATGTCAAACCACTGGGTCCCACTTGAGACCCAGTTCCAAAACAATTACAAATAATCTATGTATGCTTGTGAGTTGTGACTTACCTTTGAACATCAAACCAAACCTAAGCTACTAACAAATGTGATGCGAGTTGTAATCAAAATATTGTTTGCATTAAACCACATGTTTTGCATAACTCAAACTGTCTGATTTACCAGGAATGTGTCTAATCAGTGTGATTATAATGAAGTTTCACTGCACTTAAATTCAAGAATGTTCATACCAAATTTTGAGTGGGTATTTGATCTGTGATGGAGTACATGTTCAACTGAAGCAACAATGTCCAAGACCCACCCCTGCCTGGTGCTCTAAAGACCTTCACCAATTTTTCTAGTGTGATCAGAGAGCACCTTACAGAGCATAGTTTTTTCTTCAGCTGGTTGTGGGGCATTTCGATAATAGAGTGCCCATAGTGAATATCTGCTTTATCCATGAATATCCCTCATAGAAAAGGGTACGAATCTTACACCTACTCCTTAAGAGTGGGAGGGATCTTTGGAATGCCCTGGCCCTTGGGCTAACCCTACTGTTCGGTGGACTTCATTAGGCTCCATCAATTGACCTCCATAGCAGCCATAACCAAAGGAAAATGAATTGTCCCACCAGCAGTTTGCAGCATCTCAAAAGGTTTAGGGTTTACCTTGCACATGTAGGTAACTTTGAAGTTTGATTGCCGCTGTTGGTGGCTCTGCAGTGCCAAATGCTTATGCACATGAAAACATGTTAGATTTACTCATTCCTAGAGACATTGATTAGGAAGAAGAATCCTTCAATGAATAGACAAGATCTGATACATGTAGCAGGAAGAGCCTTCTTATAGCCCTCTTCACAGAGATTTCAAGCATTCAGTTAAGTTCTGTCTCTATACACTGGAGTACTACATATGAATCTACGCACAATATTCTTACAAGGCAGGTTATCATCACAAGTAGCACAACATATCATACGTTGTTTTCAGAAAGAGTTGTAAGGCAATGGGCTGTCTCTATACACTGGAGGACTACATGTGAATCTATACACAATATTCTTACAAGACAGGTTATCATCACAAGCAACACAACATACCATACCTTGTTTTCAGAAAGAGTTGTAAGGCAATGGGCAATGCTCCAATATCATCCTCAAGGACTATACACAATAGCTCTAGACAGTCCAGTAAGTTCTTTACTATGTTTGTTGCAATTCATAAACCCAACACAATCACAGAAAATTCTGTTTCATAATTGTTTGCTGCACAAATTATTGAGATCTCATTGACTAACTAGCAATGTAAGACATTTGAATTTCTTTGAAGCACAGGAAGAGGACATAAAGTACAGATGTTGCTTTTGGATTGCAAACTTTGTTACAATGTAGTGCAAGCATTCCATGTCCACAAGAGGTGATAAAATGAGTACAAGAAGCTAGGTTGTGAACAATCCAAAAACAAATGCTCAGACTGCAAACAACTGGAATCAAAATCTGAAAAACAAAATTTTTGTTGTGCAATGTTGAATTCAATCTTGAGTATCTGTAAGAAAAGTCTGGTGATGTTAACGTTTGTTGCAATGTAGGGAAAGCTTTGCATTATTTGAAAGAACTTATCTACATCATGAACCACCCAAGCCGCTTTCGGTTGCACTAGAGCAATCCAAAATGCAAGCTGGAACAGTGTGAACTACATGCTACACAGAGGAGATGAATTGCTAGAATGTTTTCTTAAAGTCAATGTCGACGTGAAAAATTGGCGAACCAGCTTAGCAAAGGGAGTCATGAACTCACATTCGAATTCAGAACCATTGTCGCATGTCACCAGGAGTCGTGTCAAATTAGGGCATCTTTTAAGGGCCCCATCAATCACGAGAAGAAATTTGTCACAAATAGCGGAATCCTCAAGCTCCAAAAATCGAAGTTTGTCGAACACTGTAGAAACCTGCAAATGACTCTCAACCATTGTCGAATCATCCACCATGTCCACGCTCAGACCCAAGCGGTCCAAGCGCGGAAACAAACAAGAGATTGTTTCCAGATTCCAGTTTAGAGAATGATGATAGTTCCATTCTCGGCGGACCACTTCTAACGTTCTCAATTTCGACGATGGTTTTGAACAGACACAGTCGATTGCAGCCCAAACTTGAAAGCATGACTCCTTCACTGCTATCTCTTCTAAGTCTAGGCAATCTATGTCGTTTCCAAGGTCCAGATTATCCGTTCTCACATGGTCAATTCTCAGACAGTTTAGTCCGGCGACTTTCTTCACAAGTTTAAATTTTTTGAAGTTGGAGTAATCCAAACGAAGGGTCTCTAGAAGGTTAGCCTCCAAGATAACGCTGTCAAGGCTCATGTTGCCCAAGTCGAGCGACTTCAAACTGGAGCTTATGAGATTTAGTGTCCAATGCGGGTCTGTTGAGGTAACATGGGTCTTGGTGAGGGAGAATGATTCAAGCTTTACGCAAGCCAACACAAGTGACTGGAGCTGTAATGTTGTCACGTCCACCAACTCAGACAGAGTGAGAGACAACAGACAGATGAACCGTGGAGCAGTGGGATGTGTTGTAAGTCTGATATCTGTGTATTGCAAACGCAAGCTTTCGAGAGACCGCATTCTTGCACATCTCTCCAGCATGTTGACATACAGTGTGGTCGTTGGCACCTCGTAGGTCAGATGACGAAGAGAGTCAGCAGTATGCAAGAACCATGTGATCACCGCTGTCGTTGAAAATCTGGTCCAATAACGAATGTCCAAATTTTGGAGATGGATTGTTCGCAGGATTGTGTCCGTCAGCAGAAACTCAAGCTCTTGTGTTCTGGATCCCTCGAAAGCAGGCAAAAAATAGGACTCGCGCTGTTTCAGAGTGTGCAGAGTGTGGAGATGGTGGCGTAATGCCACGCTCCACCTTCGGCATGTCCATGAAGCCCTCACCACATCCTTCACGTTGCCAATGTGTGATAGGATGTTGCCTATAACTTCTACTGGAAATCGCTCTATCCCTCTCTCCTGATGTCCAACTTCTTCTGCTCCTCCTTACTCAGTTGCAGTAAACCTGCCGCTCGTGCTTCCTTTCTGTCTATTCCACCGCTGGTCTGTCATGATGAATTAATCGCTTCCAATACCCACAACAGAGTTATCGACAAGAAAAAACTCATAAAGTTGGTGTTGCCGACAAGGATTCTAAGAATGATTTCTTGGGTACTTACGGCAACAAAAACCCAAGAACTTGAATTTACTTTTAAACTACTTGCGCAATTGAAAGTGTTCACTAGTGAGTCCTCATGAAAGCAGCAACAAGTACTACAGTGGCAAGTTTTGGGTGGACAAATCCAGAGAATTTGCGACCTAACCCAATGCCCGTGTGACCGAACATGAGTCATGGGATCAGAGTGGCTGTTAGGATTTTTCTTTTTGGCATGAAGGTACATGGTGAAAGGGAGGTGATGGTGGCAGCCGGCAGTCTGGTCGTCCTGGCTCTTCATTTTCTAGTGTTGGCACTCGAGGAGTTGAGGTGTGGGCGCATTGCAATTTGCAACGCTCGTCAGCTGCTCAAGAATTATGATGCTGAACGTCTCTTAATGATGGCAGGAGCTTCAGGAAGAAGCCTGAGAGGAAGAAAAGATATGGTGGTTCCGTCGTTTAAGTGAAAACCAAAAACAAACAAATGTTTTTGTAAAAAGAATCTGAGGTAGCAAAATGGAGTGTAATTTTGGACACAGTTAGTTGACATTCAAGGTTATCTGCAAGAGTACCTAATAGGTAGGGGCTCTCCATCCAAAGTATTTATTACCCAGGAAGTATTTTGCACTGGTCTTCTTTTTGGGTGCTTGTTGAACTTGCCTTTCTTTTTCTTTTTTTAAATTAAAAAGAATTGAAGTCACCTTTGGCTTATTTTGAAAGATCCATGTTTAGCAAAAACAGAATTAGCAAATGACGAAGGAACCACATGTCCCTTCATCAAAATTACATAATGAATTCTTAGGCATATCAGTGGGTAATCAAAGCAGAGGGTAATCCTATTGTCACTAGTGCACATTTTATAATTTACTAAAAAAAACAACCCTTCTGTAGAGACTTCAGAGCTGGAAGTAGGCACACAATTTGTATTATAATTAGTAACAATGTGCACAATTGTCTGAAAGAGTTAGTGGATAAAAGAAGGGGTGTTGAATGATATACTCCATAGTCAGTGATCACCCCTATAAGGACAGAAATTACAAAGAGCTGATATGCCTTAATTCAAATCTAGGACTAGGAAAGAAGTATTAAAACTAACCTCCTGGCTTGATTGCATGAGGCATGACATTTTAGAGATAAATGAATTCATGGACTCCTTTGATAACCAATGAAAATCATGCCAAGACTTATTGGTTGGTTTTATTTACCTCGTCTGCTTGATAAACTGGCAAAGCAATGCCTTTGAATTTTTTCAAGCACAGGAAGAGAACACAAGTAGTGAAATTCCTGTTGGATGTGGCAGAAACCTTTCATACACAATTTGAAAACTTCTTCTCAGAATGCAAACAACTATGCAAAACCAAAAATTCTGAGTTCTCAAATTCAATATTGACTTCGGATAAGAAGAGTTGGGGGATTGCCAATTATTGTTCCAATGTAAAGGAAGGTTTGCATTGTTTGCAAGAGCTTCGCTGCATCATGAACCACCTGAGCATCTTTCGCTTCCACTAGAGCCATCCAAATGCAAGGAACAGTACGAACTACACCACATAAAACGTTCGTGCTCTTCGAAACTCAATGTCGATGTGCGAAAATTGGCGTACCAGCTTAACAAAAGCAGTCATGAAGTGGCATGTGAATTCAGAATCCTCATCGCTTGTCACCAACACCCGTCTCAAATTAGGGCATCTTTTTAGGGCGCCAGCAATCACCAGAAGAAATGTGTCATCAATTTCATGACACTCAAGCTCCAACAATCGAACTCTCTCCAAAACAGTAGAGCCCTGTAGCATCTGATGGTCAAACGTCGTCTGGTATATGGGGTCGTCGTCCATCTTTCTGTAGCTCAGCCCCAAGTGATTCAAGCGCGGGAACAAGCAGGCGATTGTTTCCAGATCCAGATTCACGGGATCAGCATCGAGCGGGATGCCCCTCAACTGTAATTTCCTCAATTTCGAGGATGGCTTTGAAAGAATAGAGTCGACTGCAGCCACCCGAACATCATTGCTTGACGCCGTTAATTGATCCTCTCCTAAGTCCAGAGAATCTTAGTTGCTTCCAGCGTTCAACTTATTGATATTCACGTAGTCAATTTCTAGACTACTCAATCCGGCGCCTTTCTTCACAAGTTTGAAATTTGAGAAGTTGGAGTCCCGTAGACAAAGGGTCTCTAGAAGCTTAGCCTCCAAGATCACGCTGTCAAGGCTCATGTTGTCCAAGGCGAGCGACTTCAAACTGGAGCTTGTGAGATTTAGTGTCCAATGCGGATCTGTTGAGGTAACGGCGGAGTTGGTGAGAAAGAGCGATTCAAGCTTTCTGCAGGCGGACACAAGTGACTAGAGCTGTAATGCTGTCACGCTTACCATATCCGACAGACTAAGAGACAACAGAAATCGGAATCGTGGAGCTGTGGTGTGTGCTGTTGTAAGTCTGATATCTGTGTATCGCAAACGGAAGCTTTCGAGATGCCACATTCTCCCACATCTTTCCAGCATGTTGACATACAGTGTGGTCGTTGGTACCTCGTAGGTCAGATGACGGAGAGTCACCGGCATGCGAGAGCCAAGCAATCACCGCTGTTGCAGAAAATCTGGTCTCGTGGCAAATATGCAAATTTTGAAGACTCCATGTTTGTAGGATCGTGTCCGTCAGCAGGAATTCGAGCTGTTGTCTTCGGTTAGAAAGCGGTGCATCCGAGTAATCCTGTTGCAGAGTGTGGAGATAGCGTAATGCCAGTCTCCATTTTCGGCACGCCATTGACACTCTCACCACATCCTTCAAGTTGACAACATGTGATAAGATGTTTCCTACCAGTTCTACTGGAAATCCCTCCATCCCTCTCTTCTAATCTGCAACTTCTTCTGCTCCTCCTGACTCATTTGCCGTTTGGCTGCCGCTCTCCCCTCCTCTCTGTCTCTTCCACTACTGGTTTGTCATGATATATCAACCACTTCCCATACCCACACCAGAGTTATCGACAAGAATGAATCCAAAAGTTGGTGGTGGCGACGACGATTTGAACTTGAATGCATGGGTATTTGCGTCAACAAAAATCAACGTGACCTGTAAGAGTGTGAGAGCAGAATTCCTTTGTTTCCTCGTTAATTGTGAATGTCTATAGATTTAGGGTTACTTTTCTCTCTGGGAAAGAGACGGAAGAGGAAGGCCAGTCGACTTCACTGCCGGTTGTCTTTCTGCAAAGTCACTCGGTCTTCAGGGAAGCTTGTTGATTGTCATTGAATTTGTGCGGCTGGCTGCAAAAGTTTTGTCGCAATTGCGATGTGAACAGAGATATAGCTTTCATAGTGTCGAGATAATGATGGTGGCTCAGACGGCAGGTGGACACAATGGAGGTGCACGGCAGCAATTGTATGCAAGGTATCTACAGTCTGGTAGGGATCAATTTCAGGTATACACATAGAGGTTGTTGCAGCAAGTGGAGCCGAGAGAAGAGCTCAAAGAGGAAGGATGTTGCATGATCTGGGCAATTCAGTGAGTTTTGGTAGAGTGGTGCAGAGGAGGGTTTGATCATGTTTCTCTTTCCCTTTGTTTCTTTGCATGACGTCCTGAATGCTGGCTTCGTGGGTGATCAGAAGTGTCCTCATGTGGTGTGGCACTGTGATGACACTGGTACAGCAAATTATGTTTATGACATGCTTGTTAATTGGTGTTAAATGATAAGCACAACGGTAGCTTCGACTTGGTGATACTAGAACAACACCAAGTGCAAGGATGGCAAGTCATGGCTGTTTCCTTAATTTTGGGATTTTCAGATCGTATCAGAACTGTCTGTGGTAGCCTTACAGATAGGTGCAGAAAAATTGGCAGTACCCTAATTTCCTCCTCTCACATGTGGTCCA
>Ga0116230_10006025_pt1 | contig 11909 bp, 4 predicted proteins | sample S1TSphfallax_3_FD_88678 | JGI IMG/M metagenome (GOLD analysis project Ga0116230, IMG submission 88678) | Host-associated microbial communities from peat moss isolated from Minnesota, USA - S1T2_Fd - Sphagnum fallax MG | ecosystem: Host-associated > Plants > Peat moss > Unclassified | place: USA...
ATGTTGTGAAAAAATCTAATCAAAAGCTTTTATTCAACAGAGTAGCATGTGGAGAATTTTGGAAATGGAAGGTCATTTTTTGGAGTTCATTGAGCTCCTTATCACCTCTCTCTCTCTCTCTCTATATATATATATATATACACAAAACTCATCAATTTTCATGTGGATGGTCTCATCTGTAATACATATTCACCTCCTAGGAATCATGAGGAGTTTTACTGTGTCAAAATTTGATTCCACAAAATAAATTTCACACAACCTGATTTTTTCCAAACTTATATAACTTATGATACACATGACGTATAATTTAGTGCTTAAAACATGTGCAATTGGTTTATGATTTTCAACTTCAATAAGAAGATATCTATGTATTTTGTGCACGATAATGTGCACACACAATGGAGTATGAATTTTTGAACTGAAAACACATGAACTATCTTCACATTCTACACATGCAATTTTCAATATGTTTTTTATTTAGAACATCTTATACAAACTCAATATTTGATAGATGAAAAAAAATGCATATAAAAATTGTATTACAAAAACCTTAAGAAAAATACTTTTTTGAACTTTTGAATGACCAAATCTGAAAATTATTTTCAAATGTGCTTATATGAGTCTTTTTTTTCTTGGATTGATGTTTTTATTTGCTTCTAATTTATATCATACCTATGATTGATGTTCGGGCACTTCTTTTCCAAATATTTATTTATTTAAAAAATGAAGTTAACTTATTTTAAATTTAATTTGTCAAAAGTTCAACAATTGATGAACAAATATGTAAATTACAGGTTTTGTTGTGTATTTGTAATAGCAACCCAATGGTTCTAGGGACAATAAATATTTTTTCACATGTTGGGAGTTTGATTTTCCACAATTTTAGCAAATATTAATTAAAAATTCCCTGTTTTGGTTAGACCTCTTGTGATTTATTTTTAGTGTTGAACATCAATTGTATGTAAGGTGTGTCAAAAAGATGTTTAATTGGGCTTTTGTTCATATGAACTTTGTTAGTTCATTAACCACCCCATAATCCTCACCTAAGTAAATTTAGTAAAAAAATTGGACTTTTACAAAATGTTTTATCTATAAAAAATGGGGCACTATAACTTGCATTTACTCAATTGGTCAAATGTCATGATCAATACAATGGAAAAAATATGTGGAATCAAAGTCAATAAATTAGTTTTAAATTGTATTTGTTTGTATTTGGCATGTTTTAATGTGCCCCCAAAAGCTTGCCACAAGGTATTGAGATAAATTATACAATATAATGCACTTAAAAAAATTGTAAGCTTTGGGCATGTTGTCTAATTCCTTGCAATAAAATGGTGGTACAAAAGTTCAAGGATAAGACTAGGACAAGGTGTTTCACTTCACCTTTTAGTCACATCAACTATACAAAATCATACCAAAAAAAGGCAATTAATGCAATTGAAACCATCTTTTGTTCATGGACTTGTTAAAGATTCAAATTAGACTTGCTATAGAATGATGTGTTAAACTTACCATGGCCTAAACTTGGCTTGAAAAGATCACTTTTAGTTATATATTTTATAATTTGCTCGAGGGCCTACATCATGAGAATGGAGAACTCCCATAATTCTTAGTTGACACATTCCCAAGTTTAGGACAAATAATGAACTAATAAAGTTCAAATGGACCTTTAATTCATTCATTTAACACAATCAAATGGGAAATTTTACCTGATTTTTTCATGGGTTTGTGCATGGTTGAGTGACTAACTTTTCAACCAAAAACAATCCAAACAAAATCCATTTTACAATGTTAAATTGGTAGTCTAATGTGGTATCATTGGTTAAATGGTAATAACCAAATTTTAAGTAAGGTAGGTGATTAAAAACCAAGGAAAAACAACTCTATGGATTTCTAAAATTATGGTTCAATTTTTTGAATCTCTACTTGGGTTCCTATAAATGGTTATGATTTTGGAGGGAAGGATTTCATATTAAATTTTATTATTTTGTGTTACATCACATATTAATTCACAATACTTTTCAATGTAATTCAATATGAACATTTCAATTTTCTACCATCCCAGTTAGTTGATTAGTCCATATTTTTTAACTTAAAAATTTTGAATTGTAAAAAGTGCACATATTTATATCAAAACCTAATTACAAAATATATTTTCATAATTAGGTTGTTATTTTAGAACCAAGTTGCAATTAACAAATTTAAGATTATATGTTTTGCTAGGAGACATTGAAATAACATGGATATTATAAAAACTCAAAAAAAGGTCACAAAAATGAGCCACTCAACTATAGTTTCACCTTCATAGTCCTTGAAAACCTCTTTCTAGTGTCATGTCAAGTTTTGAAGTCAAACAAGATTTTCCAAATTACATTTTGAACATGTATGCCACTGTATGGAAACATTTACCACATTTTTGTTCTAATTTTTCAAACACTTCTATAAGTCTTGAAACAACTATATTTTGACCATTCAAGCCCATTTGAAAGTCTTTTTGATGATTTAAAAATCAAGGTATGACATGTTCTTTCCCCTAGAAGAATTGCCATTAAGAAACTTGGCTATTCCATCAAGTTGTAGTTGAGATTTATCAATAATGTGGTGATTCAACAATTGAAAATTGTAAAACAAGTGGTCCATCTGTGATCTTAGTTGATGTAAAAGGCTAATGTAGATTACACAAAATTGCAATTTAATATTTTTGGTATTCACATTTCTTTTAATCATATCAACTACATTGTTCATGCAAACAAAGTAGATCAACAATCACATTCAATGTAAATGTGAAGCATTTAAATCAAGTGATTCTTTAAAACATTCACCTTTTACATGTGGTATTTTACTATTTTAATTTTGACAAATGTTTTATTATAAGTTTATGGTCTTTTATGTTCATTGATAAGTTGGTACATTGAAGGTTAATGGTATAATTAATGTACTAGATTGTAAAAGAAAGCTTTATTATATATGAATAAATATTTCAACTTTATGGAGCTTTTTTTTTGGCATATGAAACAAGTGCAATCCAAGCAAACTAATTTTTATGGTGAATTCCTTATTGCTACACCCCCCCCCCCCAATCCAAATGATTTAGCAATATGAAAGCACATTTGGCCTTGTCTATATGGACCCAAGTTATCTTTAGCACTACAATGCCAACTACACCTTGTGAATGAGAGTTTATGCCATTGTATATATCATAAAAGGAAAAGATGAAAATAATTCCTTGGAATGGTTTGTGTTCATGATGGTACACTTGATGCTTTGGTGATGATGCATGTTATGGGCAACAATAATTACGTAGAGCATCATTGACATGTTGACTACATTTGGATTACACTTTGAAATTGATTATTATTATTTTATGGTAAGTGAAAACCAATCTAGATTTAGATTTAAATGGTGAAAAGTGACAACCATTCAAACAAAAGTTATATTTTATTCAATATATTATGGATTTAAAAAAAAATTAATTGAAATTACCATATTCAACTTGCTTATTGACTTTTTGAACAAATTACAAACCTAACTTAATGATTTAATTCATGTGTTTGTTAATTAGTCACAAGTAAGAACATGATTGATTTCAAATTCACATGCATTCACAATAAAAGAGGAATTGACAATAAGGTCAAAGTCCTTACAAAAGACTATAATGTATGTATGGCCTTATAAAATATATGTATTAGTTTATTGAATACCAGAATCACATTGAAAATAAAATTTATTACCTTTTCAAATAAATATTTTGTATTGGATATTGATATGAAAACAAATATCACTAAAACACATTTGCAATTAAATATTAATTGCAAAAAACATATGCGATTGATGGCCTATGAGTTGTTAAACCCATGTTGTTTCATTTATTTTGTTAGAAAGGACAATGATGTGGCATCCAGTTGCAAATGCCAATTGTATTATCAATTAATCTTTTGTTATTTTGTGACAATATTGAAATTCCATGTCATAAATTCCCATGGTTTGCTTTGCAAAGCGTAAAATGATGTAGATGCCACGTCAACTTAATCATTTCACTTGATTAGTGTTATAAAAGATGCCTTTTTGTAAAAGTGAGATGTGTGGAAAAAATATTCACAAATGTTCAATTATGAATTGCACACATCATCAAAAGTGAATTAAGTGTAAAATCCATTTGTCAACTTTTTATATTAGGGGCTGATAAGTTTGTAAATTTTTGGGTCAATTCATTATGCCAAAACATGGCATATATGATTACATGTAAAAACCTAGGCTAGCTAAACAAACCGATGCTACTTAAATTAGTTAAACTAGGCCACATAGATTAAATGACCAAACACTATTACAATTCATGATTTTTCAAAAGGTCCAAGTTTATTAAAATGTCTTAGCTACATTTTGATGACAAACTCAAGGCTTGAATGACACATGTATTTTTAATTGGTAAATTTGATTAAAGTGACCTATTTGATTATATGTCAAATTGAACATCTAGCCAAAGGGTGAAAGCATGGTCAAAGGAACTAGGGGCGCTAAGGTAAAAATCCTTTTCCAACACATCACATGTCTCGTTTTTGTGTTGGTTTATAACTTTGAAATTTGTATTTCATGTACCTTTTTAACACTACGTTTTAGATATAAATACACTTTGACTACAAATTAATTTTATATCATGTATATTATGCATTCATGCGTTTTGTCACATAAACAACTTTTGTTAAAGGCACATTTTCAAAATCCATGATTTTTAAAGTCAAAAACACTTTTGAACAAAATGTGTCGAAATTTGTCATAAAAACAACTCTCATTATTTAAAGTCCTTTTGCCCTTTCTAATCATCAATGTTAAAATCCTCTCCAATTTTTAGAAAGAATGATGCACATTTGGTAAATAAAAATGATATTTGAAAAAAAGCTTGTCCACTTTCAAGGTTTGAGTGTTTTGAACATGTAAAAACATTTTTGATTTCTAACCAGCATTAAACATGTAAACATTATAATTAATGAAAAATATTCCAAAAAACTTTATGGTAATCCAAACTATTATGTTTCATTTGTGATCTTTCAAACATACAAAAATGCACTTAAGAAGTGTTCATTCATTTGGGTGGTTCCTTTGACCATGATTTTACCTCAAGTTGAACAAAAAATGACCACCTTGGTCGAAATGACCAATGGCTCTTAATCAATTGGGAGATCTAGTCAAGTTGAACAAAGCAAAATGACATCAGTAGTCAAGATGGACAATGATGGTTTAGTTAAATGGGACAACCTATGCTATTTAATTGGTCAAAATAACTATTAATTAGTCTAAACAATAACCTAGGCCTGCTTAGATACCTACCCACCTACCATCTTACAAACCTACCTACCTACTTACTTCATACTTCCCACCTATCATCCTACATCTTTATCTACTTAGTTAACCCTCTACATATTAAACATTATGCAACCTAGCTACTAATTACTTAACTTCCTTTCTTACCTACATAACTAATGATGTGAAATAAACAAGTGAAATAAAAAACTTGACAAGTTTTGTCAACTTTGGAAGGTGTCATCCATTGGTAACTCTTGGTTTATCATTGAGGAGGTGAGGGGTTTAATTCTTAATAGTTGTAACTTATATACACATTTAAAGAGTTAGGGTAAGTAGGTTAATTATTATGAGAAAATCTTATTTATTGCAACTTGTCTATTTAGTTGTAATTTAGTTCTATTAAACATTTTTTAGTTGTAACTTAATTGCATTAGACACATTTTAGTTACATTGGACAAGTTGCAACAGACACAATTTTCTCATAATAAATTAAGTTAAGTTAGGATTGTTAGATAAATTAGGCTAGGTTAGCTAGGCTAGGCTAGGTTACCACCTACCTATTTGTTTTTTTACTACTTATTTAAACTTATATACAACCTACCTACCCTACCTAAACTTACCTACAAATTTTTTTTTATAGTAATAATCTATGAAAAAAACATTGGGGAGAAATTTGACCAGTCAAATGGTTCACTATACAATAATCAAATAGTTCAATAGCCTTTTAGTTTAAAAAAACCACCCCAATCAAGCAAGATAGGTCCAAATCAACTTGTCCATATTGACAAGATGGTCTTTTGACACTTATCCAAATGGGGTCCTTGACTATATTCTCTATCAAAATAAATTGTTTTTTGTAGTAGTGTAGGTTAGGCCCACTTAGGTTAAATGGCCTAACCTACCTACCATAGGTTGTTTAAGTTAAAAGCTTGGGGTAGGTAAAGGATTATGTGGCATAGCCTTCACACTTTACTTCAAATTAACCATGTAAACTATTTGGCTTAAATTAGGGTGGATAAATTATAAAAGTAAGGATTTGAACCTTTCACGTTCACATTGAGGGGCAAAGTTTTTACCATTACATCAACTTTTTTTTATGTAATATAAAATGTGACCATATTTTAATATAAAAAAATTCTAACCTACCTAAGTGACTTACTCAATTACCCTAAGGTTCTCATGGCATGCTATCTAAGCACCTACTTAAGGGTTACCTAAGCTACATAAACTACATAAAGGTTTACTTAAGGGTTATCTAGGCCACCTATGCTATGTAAGGACCTACATAAAGGTCTATTAAGGGGTTTCCTCGGCTTCCTAAGGGTACTTAAACTAGTTACAAGTTACTTAGGGGCTACCTAGGGATTGCTTAAACTACCTAAAGGCATATTTATGTGTTGTTGAGGCTATGTTTCCATTTGTGATATCTATGATCACACAAGGAAAAATGAGATTAAAATCCCACTAATTACATTTGACAAATTGCATGCAACCATAGTCACAAATGACATGGTCCTTGGTTAAAAAACAAAAATCAACAAAATATATTTTCATCCATTATATATATATATTGTCATTTGCAAATAACATGTGATTAATTCACTAGAAGAATTCTTGTCCATTTTGACCTTATGTCAATCCTACATGTCATTATAGTTACAAACATTTAGAGTAATGACTGCGACTAAAATTCAGCAAAAAAAATTTAAGTCAAAATTGTTATATAATTTGTGACTATGAAAAATAGAAAGAAAATGAACATTTATCATTCATTATTAACTATGCTTCCATTAAGGGATGAAAATGTAGTTGTTTTTTTAACTATTTTAATACTTTCTACCAACTTCACACCAATTGTAGAACATAATGATTATACCAAATGTAAGTGGGTTTAGTATCCAAGCTAGGTAGTTTACATAGGTAGGTCAGGTAGATTAGATAGGTACCTAGATTAGTTTATGTTAAGTACACTAGAGGTTAAATATTTAAATAAATTATGTAAACAATTTATGTAAGTAGGTAGATTAAGTTACATAGTTAACTAAACTATGTAGTGGTACAAGACTAGGCAACTTGGTTAAACTATGTAGGTAGATTAGGTAGGTATAAGCTAGCTACTTTACTAGGTTAGCTATCTACCTAGCTTAAGCTACCTACCCACCCACCTATACTTACTTAAACTAAACTACATACCTACCTACCTAGCTTAAACTACCTACCTACCTATTTATCTTTACATAACCCAAGCTACATATGTACTTACCTACTTAACCTAAGTTACATATAGCTAATTAATTAAACTAAACTACCTACTTCATGTTCATATTCGCTACTTGTGTTTACCTACCCACCTATCTACCTATTTAATTAAATAATAGGTAGGTTAAGTAGTAAATAGTTAAAAAATGGGTAAATAAGTAGGCTACCTTTGTATGGAACAAAGGTTGTGGGATAATGTAGTATTGTTTTCTTTTCATGAAATTTATCCCATATCCTTTGTCAACAAGTTCAACTTCGTAAACTATATAACTAGAAATAGTCCATGCATAATGCATGCACTACAAATATTCAAGTGTAAGTACTACTTGGAATGAACTGATCAAAAAGGCATATGACCAACAAATTAAATAAGATCCTATTTACCTAAGCCTACTTATTAACCTAGCTTAAGCCTACCTACCTATCTACCTTGCAACCTATCTATATGGTTAGCCTAGGCTAGGATATTATTTAGGATAGCTAGGTGGTCTAGTTGATTAGGCCTAGGTTTGGCCTAAATTGTTACTAGGCTAGGTTTAACTACCTAGGTTGCTAATTAGGTTATTTGGCCTAAGCCGAAGCTTTTAAACAAAGCCTAGCTTGCCTATGTTACATGCTAGGTTAAGCTAGTAGCCTCTGATTACCTTTTTAGGTAATGTACCCAAGGCCTAGGTTTTTAGGTTGTTTTGCTTAAGCAACCATTTCAAATTTGCCATGTGGTTAAAAAAACATGCATCATTGGACATGTGGTAACACATTGTGACTATTCCCTTGTAATCACAAATGTAGGCATATTAATGTTTCATGTAGGTAGGATGCAACTACAATCTCTAATTGTAAATGTAGTCACAAAAGAAGGTTCCAAATCAAACATCATCAACCATGGCAGTGGATGGAAAATTGGTTGGTAGAAGTAAAGTTTTGCAACTCACAATGCAACTATGGGCACCACATCATGTAATTTATGATCACTTGTCTTTTGGCATGTGTCTATTAAGACTAAAATGCAGTCACAAATTAAGTGGTTAATGATTTGGCCAACATTAATAATAGATGATGTGTTGACATCTAATAGCATTTTTGGATAATTCAAAATTATTTTTATTTAATCTTGAAAATCCATGTCATGCATTTTTTATGGCTTTAGATCATGACACATGGCATAACAAAAGGTAGCCACATGGCATATTAATTGCTTTCATTTTTTGAAAGTCAATTATTTGGTGACATCTAGAAAATTTAAACCCAAGTTAATATTTAATATTTTAATCAATTAATTAATTATAATCATTCAATTTAAGGTTAATAAGATGTTGACAAATAGCATCTATATAAATAGGTAAGGAGGTTAGGCCAAGGGATGTACGTAGGTAGGTTTAAGATTTTTTAAAAAATAATTGGGTTTAACCTTTAAGGAAGAACCTCTTTTATTGGTTCATCCCTTGAATGGCACTTGCACTTCAAATACAACTAATGTGCACCTAGTTATATACTCCACACTAGAAGAAAAAAAACAAAAAATATGGTTGAAACATTTTAGTTGCAAATGTGACCAACTTAATTGCAACAACCTATTTAGAATGACTTCCTAATATTTATTTTATATTACCTTAGTTTACCTACTAGTTATACTAACTATTATTATTGTTATTATCATCATGTTTGTTATAGTTATTCAATATAATAATAACACAAGAATATAAATTTGAGAAATTTGAGTTATTTTGTATATATGTGAAATACAACTTGAATATATTCAAAGTATACATATATATTTCTTATGTATGATTGATATATTTTAATATTTTAAATGCAAATTACTAAGACACCCATTATACATACCCACATTATAAACTTGTACATCATAATATGCCTTGGGCAATACCTTTATAATACCTTGAATGGACTTTAAAAACCTTAATACACCTTTAATGAACTTAAAAACACCTTAATGTATTATAACATAAATATTCCATTAATGTATGCATAATACATCATATTAAATGTGTAAGGGGAACCAAGTTTTTGTTATTTTGCAATTGATGGGCCAAGCATGGGCCTTCTAGGAAGAAAATAATGTTAAAAATGTAGAAATAAGTCATTCATTGTAGAGTAGTTGTAAATGTGACCAAAACATATAAAACTTAAGAAATAGTTGCAAAACTTACTAGGGTTATTTGCATTCAACAATTAGTCACACATAGTCACAAATAGAATGGTTACATTTTGGCCTTTTTCTTCTAAAATGGATGCCATGTGTGAATCTAACATTAGATAACTAAAACCTATAGTTGTGACATTCATTTAATAGTCACATGTATTATGTTTTGTTACATTGATTTGTCAAGGTTTTATTTGATATTGGTTGTAGATCATTTACATCTTGACATTGGATTAGGATTTGAAATGTTTGTGTAAAATCGTATGTCACAAAAAATACTTATAGATATTATAATTACTTTTATTTCATGGCAAAGCGGGGTATTAACCCTAATGTGCTTTTACCCAACCCATGATGGGCGAGATAGTAGTAAGAACAATTGGGATGGACCTTTGTATTGTGAAAATGGATTTCATTCAAGGGATGAAAGAGTTAGGCAACCTTATTATGTTAGAATTGGAACACTTGAACTAGATGTACTACAATTGAGTCATGAAAAGACAAATAGTTCAAAATTTATGATAGGGTGAAAGCATGACCAAGTATGCACAAAAAGTGGTTGTAAGTAGTTGCAGTCATATTTTTACACATAAATGCAAGAAAGTAGAGTTGAATTTTTTTCAATCATTGTTAAACCATCATGGTGCACAATATTAAATTATAATATGTTGTATACAAAGTTTGAAAAACTTTTGTATCTTAAAAGTAGGTCAAAAATATTTTTGAAATTGATTGGTGGAATTTTATTCAAAAATAATTTTACATTAAAAATTTGATATATTATTATTTTTACTTTGAAAGTTCAAAGTGTGAAGGTACCTTGAATCACACGAGTCATTTTCAAAGTTATCATTAAAAATTTATTATAACAAAAAATTCAACCTTAGTTTACATTATGGAGAATTTTAATTTGAAAAATGAATTTTCAAACTATTATTTTGATCAACAAAGGACCATAATTCAAGGTACATAAACAAATTTGATCATCAAAATCCTTCCAAAAAATCCTTGGTGTCATTGTTATCACATCATATTACCATTGAGTCCTATTCTCACTAAATATATATATATATATAGGTGCATGGAGTCCATACTCATTAATTATGGACTATTACAAAGTTTTGAGTACTCCTTTGAAAGTCCATTATGTTATAACTAATAAAAAACTATCCATGACATTCATATAATGTGATTATGTTATATATAACATTGTAATGTTGAATCTTTTATCATTTCAGTCAATTATATCTAATCACACGACCAATTATAAATTTCAAAATCTTGCAAAAATTGCCTTATGATAGCATTTAATGGATTGTGTAATGTGCTTTCATATAATACCTCACCTTTTCATATTTCATTGAGCACTCTACATTTAATGCATTAGACAATTTTTTTGGCACTTTTGGTGTGCTATATCAAGCAACCTCCCCACCACATCCACATTGAAGTTGTTGTGAATCAAAGTTCAAACTAATTCTTCATGATTTTGCAAATTGGAAATACCCCCCATTTTATGACTTTTTGTTTCATTAAACACTTGAAGAGTTTTTATGTGTTTATTACATATTAACTTCCTTTCAAAGTGTCACATGGAAACTATGAACACTGTTCTCAAACATTTTGCACTAAAACACGAGCCCTTGCTTTACTAAATTTATAAGAAAAACCCACAAGTGGTATTTTTTAGATACCAAACAAATTTATCAACTATTTCTGCTCTTGTGGAATTGACAAGTCTACCATTAACCAGTACTTGACTTATTTACATCAAATTCACAATGATAGTAGTGCAAGTGATTTTTGGACTTGGTTGTAGTTTTTCCTTTTTCCTAACATGTGTATCATAAAAGATAAACCGAAGTTCTTTCAACCTCAAATTTCCTACACACACCTAAAACACACAAACAAATTGTCAAGACTTAGAAGCAAAGTTTAAACCTTCACCCACACTTGCTGTTTGCATCTCTCAGAGTATTTGCCATGCACATCCAACATAACATACAGTGTTAATGGTTCTTCCTATGTCCCCACCACACATAGACATCAAAAGTGAACAGTACATAAAGTGAAAGACTATTTAAATATCATCATTGGTCAAGGGATCAAGGCAATCTTGTACTGAGAATCTATATAACAATGTAATTTATCATTTCTCTTGCACAAACTATTTGAATTTGGTACTCAG
>Ga0116230_10006027_pt1 | contig 11907 bp, 11 predicted proteins | sample S1TSphfallax_3_FD_88678 | JGI IMG/M metagenome (GOLD analysis project Ga0116230, IMG submission 88678) | Host-associated microbial communities from peat moss isolated from Minnesota, USA - S1T2_Fd - Sphagnum fallax MG | ecosystem: Host-associated > Plants > Peat moss > Unclassified | place...
ACCGCGGGTTCGTTGGTGGTTTTAAAAAACGTATTGTAATACGGCAGGGTTCCCATCTGGCGGGTGGCGGCGTCAACCAGTTCCGGGCGGCTGTAGCCGGCGGCGACGCACCAGAGGCCGGCCATGCCGTCCAGAATTTTGTTGCCGTCCGCATCGTGCAGGTAGACGCCTTCGGCGTGGGTGATGACGCGGATTTTGCCTTCGTGCAGCGATTTATGGTCTGTGAACGGGTGCAGGTGATGGGCGGCGTCCAGCGCCTGCCAATTTGTTTCTGTTCCGATTTCGTCCAACATGGGGCTTGGTCCTTTGGCTTTGGAAAATGCAGAAGATTACGCAAGCGGCGCAACCTGTGGTCGCAGTTTCAAAAGCGCGGCGGGCTGAAGCCGATGCGTGCACACAGGATCAGCAGTTCTGCCTTAAAACTACGCGCATGTGTGATGGTTGGGAAACCCATGATGAAACTTGTCGCATGGGGAGGGGATGGATTCAAGAACAATATAAAGGATGCATAAAAATTGCGTTTTCCGACATGGCGCGAGACTGTTGTGAATGCCGGCCCGCGACGGGATGACGGGGTATGACCAGTCAAAGCCCAGGGCGTCTTGTGTCAGCGGATTGGGCCGTCGAGCTGCTGGAGAATCGCGGGTTCGTTCCATTCGCCCCAGCGGGCGGTGATTTGGTGGCTGCGGCAGGCGATGATTTCGATGCCGGTGAAGTGGATGACACGGTGGGACGGCGCGTGGTCAAGGAACGGCGCGGCGTGGCGGCCGGTGGCGGTCCAGTGCAGGGTGGCGAGCTGCTGGGGTTCGTCGATCGCGAGCAGGGTCAGGGCGGCGGTGAAGTCAGGGAAGGCTTCATACAGGGCGGCGATGCCGGCGCGGAAGGCGGCGCGGTCCGTGCCGCGGCCGGCGGGGCTGTGGTCTATGAAATGTTCGGCGTGGATGGCGTCAAAATCCGCGAGATCGCCGCCCTGCCAAAAAGCGAGCCAGCGTTTGGCCAGGGTTTCGATTTCGGGGCGGGTCATGGCTAGAAACTCGGCGGGCTGTTGGCGCTGATCAGGATGCAGGGGGTGGGGCCGGGATTGCGGAAGCGGTGCGGGATGTCCGAGGAGAAGTAATAGGCGTCGCCGGGGTGGAGGAGTTTTTCCTGCGCGCCGATGGTGACGGTGAGGCTGCCGGAGACGATGATGCCGCATTCCTCGCCATGGTGGCGGAGCATCGCCTCGCCCGTGTCGGCCCCCGGGGCGTAGGTTTCGTAGAGCATTTGTAGCGCGCGGGTCTTCACGTTGCGGCCGACCATTTTCATGGAAATCGCGTCACCGAAGGCGATTTCCGTGAGGTCCGCGGCTGAGAAGAAGACGTTATCGGACGGCGAGAAGTCGAGCGTGAAGAAATCCGCGAGGGAGAGCGGGATGCCGTCCAGGATTTTCTTCAAGGAGGAAATGGAGGGGCTGACGCGGTTCTGCTCGATCAGCGAAATGGCGCCGTTGGTCACGCCGGCGCGGCGGGCGAGCTCGCGCTGGGTCAGGCCGTAGATCTGGCGGACCAGACGCAGGCGGGTGCCGATGTCTTCCGGCGAGTCCTCGATTTGTTCCAGTGCCGCCATGTGTATTCTGGGCCGTTTAGAATTATCAACACTTGTACGACGGGAGGCGCAAGCCGGGCAACTGAAATGCGCGCGTGGGGCGAGGCGAGCGGTACCTGGCGTTGAATCTTAAATGAATCGATAGAGTTCGTTTATTATTCTTGACGGACCCGCCGGGGCTGGGCGACAAAGGATGTATTGCCATCAGAATGGGGAATTGCGTGCGGGGACGTTGGCGGCTGATCGCGATTTCGAAACGGGCTCCCGCGCGTCCAGGAGCCAGATAATGCCGGACAGCATGGCCGACCCGACCCCGCCGCTTCCCCCTGCTTCCGCCAAACGCGGGGCCATTACGCTCGCCGGCGTGACCCGCATTTTTGCCGGTACGATCCCCGCGGTGGATGGCGTTGATCTGAATATCGAGGCGGGCGAGTTTTTTACCCTGCTGGGTCCTTCAGGTTGCGGAAAGACCACACTGCTGCGGATGATCGCGGGGTTCGAGACGCCGGATGCCGGGCGGATTTTGATTTCGGGCAAGGAGATGCAGGACGTGCCGGCGCATAAGCGCGCGGTGAATACGGTGTTCCAGTCCTACGCTTTGTTTCCGCATTTGAACGTGGAACAGAATATCGGGTTTGGCCTGCGGATGCAGGGGGTGAAGAAGCCGGAGCGGAAAAAGCGCGTCGATACCATCATGGATATGCTGCAGATCGGGCAGTTTGCCACGCGCAACGCGGCGCAATTGTCGGGCGGGCAAAGGCAACGCGTGGCGCTGGCGCGGGCGCTGGTGAACGAACCGGAGGTTGTGCTGTTGGATGAGCCGCTTTCCGCTTTGGATGCGAAATTGCGGGCGGAATTGCAGATTGAATTGTTGCGCATGCAGAAACGGCTGGGCATGACGTTCATTTTCGTCACCCATGACCAGCATGAGGCGTTGGTGATGTCCGACCGGATCGGCGTGATGTCAAAAGGCCGGTTGCAGCAGGTGGGTCCGGTGCTGGATGTGTATGAGAAGCCGCGCAATGTCTTTGTCGCGGAGTTTTTGGGCCTGTCCAATATCTGGCCGATCCAGCCGAGCGGGGCGGGGCTGGCGGACACGCCGATCGGCACGCTGAAGATTACCAGTCCGATCGGCGCGTCACGGATGGCGATGATCCGGCCGGAGAAAATATGGATCTATAACGATAACGCGATTCCGGGCGAGCAGCCCAACATATTCAAGGGCACGGTGCGGGAGGCGATTTATATGGGTGCCTCCACGCAGTATCGGATCGAGCTGAGCGCGGCGCCGGGACAGTTTTTGCTGGCGCTGGATACCAATAACGCCGCGGCGGAGCGGAGCTGGCGGCCCGGCGAGGCGGTGGGCGTGGAAGTGAAGCCGGATAATATCATGCTGATCGAGGCGTAAGGGTTATGAGTGGCGCCGCGAAGATCATTATTCCGGAGAAGCGGGCGGCAAAAACCGCGGTGCAGACCGAGGCGCGGGCGAAGTCATTCCGGTTATGGATTACCGCCGGGCCGGGGCTGTTCTGGGTGGTGCTGTTTCTGCTGATCCCGAGCGTGATTTTGCTGGCGATCGGGTTTTTCACGTCGAACGATTATGGCTCGCCGACCATGCCGCTGACATTGCAGCCGTTCCAGCAGGTGGCGGGGTATTCGCTGCTGGGATGGGACCCGGGCAATATCATCATTCTGCTCCGCTCGCTGGAGCAGGCGGGGATTGCCACGGTGGTGACCGCGCTGCTGGCCTATCCGATCGTGTTTTTTATCATGACGCGGCCGGCTTCGGTGCGGCCGTTGCTGCTGCTGTTCATTATCCTGCCGTCATGGACCAACCAGGTGGTGCGGACCTATGCGTGGCTGGAATTGCTGGGGCCGAACGCGCCGCTGACCTGGGTGGCGCATGCGTTGGGGATCGTGCCGCCGGATCTGGGGATCGAGCCGGGGCAGTTCGCGGTGACGACCGGTCTCGCCTACAACTATCTGCCGTATATGATCGTGCCGCTTTATGCCTCCGCCGAGCGGCTGGACTGGACGCTGGTGGAGGCCGGGCGGGATTTATACGCGAAGGGTTTTACGCTGTTCTGGCATACCGTGTTTCCGCAGACGGTGCCGGGGTTGTTGTCCGGCGTGATTTTCGTCGCGATCCCGGCGTTCGGTGACTATGTGGTGCCGCAACTGCTGGGCGGCGATCGGTCGCTGATGATCGGGTCACTGATCGCGAACCAGTTCACCGAGACGCCGGATTGGCCGTATGGCGCGGCGCTGACGATCATCATGCTGGTATTTACCGGCGCGGGGCTGGTGGCGTTCCGGGTGCTGACGCGCAAGCTGGGCGGCGCGGGCGAGGCGACGATATGACGAATGTTGTGCCGCCGCGGGTGCGGGCCGGGTTGGCGGTGATTTCCTGGCCGGTTTATGTTCTGCTGTACACGCCGCTGGCGCTGGTGGCGTATTATTCGTTCGCGCCGGCGCCGTTGCAGACCGGGCATTCATTTCATGGCTATGCGGTGCTGTTCAGCGACAGCACGGTGTTCGTGGCGTTGCAGCGGTCCTTGATCCTGGCGGTGGGATCGGCGACGGTTTCGACCGCGTTGGGGACGTTGCTGGGCTATGGGCTGTGCCGGTTCCGCAACGCCAATGCGCGCGGGATTGCCGCGAATCTGCCGAGCCTGATCATCTATACGCCGATCATCATGCCGAGCCTGGTATTCGGGATTTCCGAGCTGATTTTCTTCAACTTCGTGCATAGCGCGACCGGGCTGCTGGCGGCGGGGCTGGGGACCATGGTGATCGCGCATATCACCTTTCAAGTGCCGTATGTGGCGCTGACCGTGTTTGCGCGGCTGGCGGGGCTGGACCCGAATCTGTTCGAGGCGAGCCATGATTTGTACGCCGATGGCATCAAGAGTTTTATGTTTTTGACGATTCCGATCGTGCAGCCGGCGATCATCGGTGGGTTCCTGTTGGGGATCACGCTGTCGATCGACGATTTCACGATCAGTTTCTTCACTTCCGGACCGGGCAGCGTGACGCTGCCGATCTATATCTACGGCGCGATCGCGAAAAAGGGGATTTCGCCGGAGATCAACGCGTTGGGGACGCTGATGATCGCCGTGGTGATCGTGTTGGCGTTGGCGCATTTTTTCATCACCAGGCAGCGCGAGCGTCGCGCCAGCCTGCTACCGAGTTGAGGGATTTTTCTATGAGATTTGCTAGGGCTGGGATTTGGGTTGCCGCGGGATTGCTGGCGGTGGGGGTGACGGCGCCGCGGGTGGCGCAGGCGGGGCCGACGATGAATTTGTTCATCTGGTCGGATTATATTTCCGAGAGCATCATCGACGGGTTTGAGTTGGAATGCGGCTGCTCGGTGGTGGAGACGGATTACGAGAGCAATTCCGAGATGGCGGCGAAATTGTCGGCCGGCGGGGATTCGCAATATGACGTGGTGGTGCCGTCCAGCTATTACGTGCCGGAGTTGGCGGCGGAGGGGCTGTTGCAGCCGATCGACCATAGCGCGATCACCAATTTCGGGAATCTGTTCCCGAAATTCCAGAACCCGACCTATGATCCGGGCGATAAATATTCCATCCCGTATCAGTGGGGGACCACGGGGATTGAGTATAATCCGAAGGACATTCCGAATCCGGGCGGCGGCTGGGGGGTGTTGTTCGACCCGACCATCAATCCGAAATATCCGTTCGTGATTGCCAAGGGCGAGGGGCGCGACCAGATCGCGGCGGCCTGTGCTTATCTGGGCTATGGGTTCAATTGCAGCCAGGAGAGCCAGTGGCTGGCGGCGGCGAAGCTGATCGAGCAGACCAAGAAGCGGCCGAACTTTGCCGGTTTCGTGGATGAGACGCCGGCGGAGGATCAGGAGAAGAGCGGGCTGATCGCCGTCACGATGGCGTATAACGGCGATATCGCGGAGTGTTACGCGGATGGGTCCTGCGCGTCGCTGAAATATTATCTGCCGAAAGAGGGTTCGGAGATCTGGGTGGATACCATGGCGATCCCCGCTCATGCACCGCATCCGGATCTGGCGAACGAGTTCATCAACTTCATTCTGGCGGCGCATAATGGGGCTGATTTGTCGACGTTCAACGAATATGCGAGTCCGAACCAGGCGAGCCAGCAATATCTGTCCGGGTTGAACGGCACGGTGCTGATTACGCCGACGCCCGACCAGATGAAGAACTTGCAGTTTTTGGCGCCGCTGCAGGGCGCGCAGTATAAGTTGTTCAATGATATCTGGACGAGTGTGCTGCAGTAAGAAGATGGATTGCTTCGGGCCGCGCTTCGGCGCGGCCCTCGCAATGACGGGTTTCTGGCGACCGGCGGCGCGGGGATGTTCCCGCGCCGTTACGGTTCATTCGAGGGTGTGATGACGATTGATTTGAAGGAATGGTTCGATGAACATCGGATCACCGAGGTTGAGTGTCTGGTGCCGGATATTACCGGCATCCCGCGTGGCAAGATCATGCCGGCGCAGAAATTTTTTCAAGGCGGCGCGCCGCGGTTGCCGGAGGCGATTTTCATCCAGTCGGTGACCGGGGAGTATCCGGACGATCCGCAGGATACGCTGACCGATCCGGCGATTATCGATATCAAGCTGATCCCGGATGCGGATACGGTGCGGCTGGTGCCGTGGGCGCATGAGCCGACCGCGCAGATTATCCATGATTGCCAATACGCGAACGGCACACCGGTGCCGATGGCGCCTCGGCAAGTGCTGCAGCGGGTGTTGAAGCTGTACGAGGAGAAGGGCTGGAAGCCGGTGCTGGCGCCGGAGCTGGAGTTTTATCTGGTGGGGCGGAATACCGATCCGGATTATCCGCTGGTGCCACCCGTAGGGCGGTCCGGCCGGCAAGAGACCGGGCGGCAGAGCTATTCGATTGACGCGGTGAACGAGTTCGATCCGCTGTTCGAGGAGATGTATGATTTTTGCGATTTGCAGAATCTCGACCTCGATACGCTGATCCATGAGGAAGGCGCGGCGCAAGTGGAGATCAATTTCCTCCATGGCGATCCGTTGAATCTGGCGGACCAGGTGTTTCTGTTCAAGCGGACGGTGCGGGAGGTCGCACTTCGGCACCAGATCTACGCGACGTTCATGAGCAAGCCGATGGGGACGGAGCCCGGCAGCGCCATGCATGTGCATCAGAGCGTGGTGGACCCGGTGACGGGGAAAAACCTGTTCGCCGGCGGCGATGGCAAGGCGAGCCCGTTGTTCTTGTCTTATATCGCGGGGTTGCAGAAATATATTCCGGCGGCGATGCCGATCTATGCGCCGAACGTGAATTCGTACCGGCGGCTGACGCGGTTTTCCAACGCGCCGATCAATCTGCAATGGGGGTATGACAACCGGACCTGCGGATTGCGGGTGCCATTTGGCGATCCGTCCGCGATGCGGGTGGAGAACCGGGTGCCAGGGTCGGACGCGAATCCGTATCTGGCGTTCGCGGCGACCTTGGCCTGCGGGTATCTGGGCATGGTGGAAGGGCTGGAGGCGACGCCGGCGCAGGTTGGGTCCGCGTATTTGGGCGAGTACACGCTGCCGCGGGAATTGTCCCATGCGCTCGACGTGATGGATGCGTCCGTCGCGATGCGGGATGTGCTGGGGTCCAAGCTGGTGGATGTGCTGGTGGCGGTGAAGCGGCTGGAATATGAGACGTATTTGCGGGTGATCAGTTCCTGGGAACGGGAGCATTTGCTGTTGAATGTTTGAGTGCTCGTTTTTGGTTTGTTAAGGAAGTCGTGGATGCCCGCATGCGCAGGCATGACGGTGCGAGACCGTTATTGTTGCTAAGCTTAGGTTAGGAAGGCGTGGATGGCTGGGTTGAACCCGGCCATGACGGGGATAAGTGGAACTCGGAAATTATTATCAGGCGACGCGGCGGGTGCCATTTTCGGCGCCGCCTTTGGATGGCGACCTTAGGGTTGACGTGGCAATCATCGGCGGGGGAATCAGCGGCGTTTCGGCCGCTTTGCATCTCGCCGAGCGCGGCTTTGCCGTGGCTCTGCTGGAGGGAGAGGACATCGGGTGGGGGGCGTCCGGGCGGAATGGCGGGCAGGCGCTGCCGGGGTTTGGCGCGAGCCAGGCGAAGATAAAGTCGCTGGTGGGGGCGGCGGATTCCAAGAAGCTGTGGGATATGTCGGTGGAGGCGGTGGATCTGCTTCATGCGCAGATACAGCGGTTTGGGATTCCATGCGATCCGGTGGTGGGGTATCTGCACGCGGCGGTGAAGCCGCGGCATGTGCGGGAGCTGCAAGAGACGCAGGACGAGCTGGTGGCGTTGGGCGCGCCGCCGGGGGAGTTGCTGCAAGGCGAGGCGCTGCGGGCGCGGCTGAATAGCCCGCGCTATTTGGCGGCGCTGACCGATGGGATCGCGGGCCATATCCATCCGCTGAATTATACGCTGGGGTTGGCCCAGGCGGCGCAAGCGGCGGGAGCAAAAATTTTTTCCGGGACGCGGGTGACAAGCGTGGAACCGGGCAAGACGGTGGCGGTGCGGACCGCGCGCGGCACGGTGACGGCGGATTTTCTGCTGGTGGCGGGCGGGGCGTATCTGGGCGGGCTGATGAAGCCTTTGGCCGGGTACATCATGCCGGTGGGGACGTATATCATCGCGACCGAGCCGCGCGCGGATGTGGCGGCGATGATTCCGGGCAACGAGGCGGTGGCGGATTTGAATTTCGTGCTGGATTACTTCCGGCGGTCCGCCGATGACCGGATGCTGTTCGGGGGGCGGGTGTCTTACTCGACGCTGCCGCCGCCGTCTTTGCCCGAGTCCATGCTGGCGCGGGCGTGCAAAGTGTTTCCGCAACTGAAGGGCGCGCGGGTGGAGTTTTGCTGGGGCGGGAATGTGGATATCACCGTGAACCGGGCGCCGCATTTTGGGCGGCTGGCTGATAATATATTGTTTGTCCAAGGGTTTTCCGGGCACGGCGTGGCGTTGACGGGGTTGGCCGGGAAAGTGGCGGCGGAGGCGATTGCCGGCCAGGCGGCGAGATTCGACGTGTTCGCGAAGATTCCGCATTCCCGGTTTCCGGGGGGGCGGGCATTCCGGGTGCCGGCGTTGTTGTTGGCGACGACGTATTTCCGGTTGCGGGATATGTTGTAGGGCGTTCATCGGTGGGTGGCGCGCCGCTTCGCGGCGCTTACCCGCTCTACTCGTTAGGTTTATACTGTGCCGATGGCAAAGGGTGCGGTGTTGATTACCGGCGGGGCGCGGCGGCTGGGGGCGGCGATGGCGCGGGCCGTGTCGGCGGCAGGTTACGGGGTGGTGATCCACGCGCATGGCTCGGCGGCGGAGGCGGAAAAGTTGGCGGGGGAGCTGGGCGGGTCGGTGGTGCTGGGGGACCTGGCCGATCCGGCGGTGCCGGCGCGGCTGATCAATGAGGCCGTGGAAAAAGCCGGGCCGCTATTTGGGCTGATCAATAACGCGTCGCGGTTCGTGTTTGACGCGGCGGGGAGCGTAACCGCGGAGAGTATTGCCGCGCATATGGCGACGAATCTGACCGCGCCGGTGCTGCTGGCGCGGGCCTTCGCGGCGCGGCGGACGCTGGCCAATGGCGTGGTGATCAATATCCTCGACCAGAAGCTGCAGAATCTGAATCCGGATTTCTTTGCCTACACGCTGAGCAAGGCGGCGCTGGCGGCGGCGGGGGAGATGATGGCGATGGCCTTCGCGCCGGAGATCCGGGTTTGCGGCATCGCGCCAGGGATTACGCTGCCGGGGCCGAAACAGACGGAGGAGCGGTTCGCTAAGGCGTGGCGGGCCAACCCGCTGCGGCGGGGGGCGGCGCCGGCGGATATCGGGCGGGCGGCGGTGTTCATTCTGGACACGCCGTCTTTGACCGGGACGGTGATTACCGTGGATGGCGGGGAGCATTTGACGCATCGTGCGAAGGATGTTGCGTTTTTGGGCGGCGGGTGACGTAATGGAGGGTCAAGAATAACGTTGGAGGGCTGAGAATGTCGGTCAGGAAATTTTTGCTGCCTTTGACGAGTCCGGCGTCAGGCGAGGCGGCGCTACATACCGGGCTGATGCTGGCGAAGATGTGGGCGGCGCATCTGTTGGTGCTCCACATACGAGCGGATTCACGGGATATCGCGCCGCTGGCGGGCGAGGGACTGTCCGGCGCGATGATCGAGGAGATGATGAGCGCCACGGAGAAAGAGAGCGGATCGCGGGCGCGCAGCCTGAAAGAGTTATTCGAGATGGCGACCGAGGAGCACGCGGTGTGCATGCATGACGCGCTGCGCGGCCGCGACGAGCCGAGTGCGAGCTACGTCGCGATGACCGGGCGGGAGGATGAGATCATCGCGCACCAGGCGCGGCTGGCGGATTTGACGATCGTGCCGCATCCGCAGGCGGGCGAGGATGTGGCCTCCGCCGACGCGCTGCATTCGGTGCTGTTCGAGAGCGGGCGGCCGGTGCTGATGGCGCCGGTGAAGCGGCCGGACAGCATCGGCAAGCGGGTGGCGATTGCGTGGAACGGCAGCCATGAATCGGCCTCCGCGCTGGCCTCGATCATGCCGTTCGTGCGGCAGGCGGCGGCGGTGCGGGTGCTGGTGTCCGACGAATATTACCGCCGTGGGCCGCGGGGCGAGGAGGTGGTGGAATATATCTCGCATCACGGCGTGACCGCGGATGTCGGGGTGTTCCATTCGATTGACCGGACGGTGGGCGCCGGGCTGCTGGCCGCGGCGGCGGATTTTGGCGCCGACCTGATGTCGATGGGGGCGTATTCCTCGTCTCGGTTGCGGGAGCTGATCTTGGGTGGGACGACAAGATATGTGCTGGAGAATGCGACCCTGCCGGTGTTGATGAACAGATGACCGTGGTCAGCTAGGCATTCAGGGCATGGCGGGATGGCGGCGCGATCCTAAATATGCGGTCAGACAATGATTTTGGGGGTTGCGGATGATCGATATTCGGAAGTTCGAGACGCTCGGGGCGTTCCGGAATGAGTGGCTGAACGCGAAGCATCATTTCTCCTTTGGGCATTACCGGGACGCCAAGCGGATGGGATTTGGCGCGCTGCGCGTGTGGAATGATGACGAGATCGCGCCGGGGACCGGGTTTGGCGCGCATCCGCATGAGAACATGGAGATCATCACCTATGTGCGGCAGGGCGCGATCACCCATAAGGACAGTCTGGGCAATGTGGGGGCGACGCGGGCCGGGGATGTGCAGGTGATGCATGCCGGCACCGGGATTACCCATGCCGAGTTGAACCAGGAGACCGAGGCGACGCGACTGTTCCAGATTTGGATCCTGCCGGACGAGATCGGCGTGAAGCCGGGCTGGGAGGCGAAGGAATTTCCGCGCGCCGGCGGCGCGGGGCTAACGGTGATGGCGAGCGGGCGGCCGGCGGATCAGGATAGCGGGGCGCTGCCGCTTTATGCGGACGCGGCGGTATTGGCGGCGACCTTGGCGGCTGGCGGGCGGGCGCATTACCGGCTGGCGGAAGGCCGGGCGGCGTATCTGGTGGCGGCGAAGGGTGAGATCAAAGTGAACGGCCAGATCGCGCATGAGCGGGACGGCGTGGCGCTGCGGGATGAGCCGGAGGTCGAGATCGAGGCGGTGGGGGATGCCGAGATCGTGTTGGTGGATGTGCGTGACAAAGCGTAACGGTTTTGCTGCTTCAACCGGGCGTGTTGACGATTTAATAAGGATTTCCGCCGTTTTGTGTTGCGTGTGGCTTTGAGGTAACAATAGTTTCATGCCCGCCCCTTATCGGCGGACAGAAACCGTGCATTATGTCGCGTTACGCGGGCGTTATCACGGCCGTTTGTGGCGGCTGGTTATCAGGGAGTTAATTCTGGACATGCGTATCTCGACATTTCGGGCCACGACTCATCGCGGCCTGGCTTTTTCCGCGGCATTGCTGGCGGCGACCGCGCTGACGGGAATGGTGGCGACGCGCGCCTTGGCGGCGCCGGACCCGGCGCTGGACGCGACCGCTTCGGTGCAGAAGAATTTCGTGCCGGTGGGCGATTTCACCAATCTGGTTAAGAATGTGACGCCGGCGGTGGTGTCCATCACCGTGCATCTGAAGGTGGACCAGGCGTCCGACGACGTGGCGCCCGGCGATGGCGACGATAATGGTGGAGATCAGGGCGGCGACCAGGGTGGGATGCCAGGGATGCCGAATATTCCGGGATTTCCGCCGGGATTTCCGTTCGGTGGGATGCAAGGCGGCCCGATGCAGCCCGAGCAGGCGATCGAGGCGAAGGGATCAGGCTTTATCATCGATCCGTCCGGGATCGTGGTGACCAATAATCACGTGGTGAAGGATGCCAAGGACGTCAGC
>Ga0116230_10006029_pt1 | contig 11906 bp, 8 predicted proteins | sample S1TSphfallax_3_FD_88678 | JGI IMG/M metagenome (GOLD analysis project Ga0116230, IMG submission 88678) | Host-associated microbial communities from peat moss isolated from Minnesota, USA - S1T2_Fd - Sphagnum fallax MG | ecosystem: Host-associated > Plants > Peat moss > Unclassified | place: USA...
ACGTGGCACATTTCGATTAGCCAAACACAAGGACGTGGCCATTTCTTGGCCATTTGATTTAGAAAATTCAAGATCACTATCTGGTTTCCCAAATACTAGAAACCATGCCATGTGGCAACAATCAATTAGTTAATCAGAAAAAACATGGCCACTCCTTACCCACATGATCAGGAAACCATCGGATGAAACTGTATATACTACATACTTGGATGGAAATTATAATGAAAGCTATGCAAATGAAAGGATGAAATAATCCATTAGTCGTAAGTTAGTCGTAGAATAGTTGCAAGCGGCTTCAAATGCAAACAGTAGTTGTAAATATAACCAAGAGTAGTTGTAAATGTCAAATAGTCGCAACTAGTCGCAAATTCGTTGGTTGCAAAATCACAGATTTCTACTAGTGCATTTTGTGTATGTGTAATTATTTCAACACATTTGTATAAATGAATCATTATGAAATGAACATAATGTTAATATTCTATATAACATTAGAAATATTGTACATAAATGCATTACATGTTTCAATAGAGTTTTTTTTTTAAATTAAAAATTTCATAATTATAACATCACAATTCAATAGAAGTTTTAAACAATTTTTATTGATTAAATATAATTTTAAAATGCAAGGAGATATAATATTTTAATTTAATATTATCTTTAAAATAAAATAAATTTAATAAATAAGTTTTCAATGTTGATTTAATGGGCTCATCAAAATTATGCTATGAATTTTTAAAGAAAACTCTTCAAGATACCATTGCTAAAATGTATTAAATAGTGAGATTCAACTGAATTTTTAATATAATCAATCAATTAAATAAAAAACTTCAAAATGATAGATGTGTAGATCTTGGGAAAATGTTAAAGAATAAAATTTTTAAGATTTCATTTGGAGAAGGTATGTGAAAGATAATAATGGTTAAAGTTGACTTTTCTATAACATTTGGAACACATTAAATAAAATGACCACCTCAATTGTTTCACAACAAATGAAATGATTGGATGGCAAAGACAATGGGTTTAAACCTTGGATGGCAAACCACATTGCCAAAATGTATGTTGATTGTATTGTCAACAATGTACCACTAACCAAGTCATTGGGTGGATTGGTGAATGGACATGACCCATTCCTTAGCTACGAGCATTGAGGTAAAATCAATTCTCACTATGGTGGATTTTGGCATTTCCACCCATTATTGGGTGGAAAGGCTAGTGGAATAGGACATAATTTCCAATAGTGTGGTATAAGGAAAAACCATAACATAGGTAGTGTGGATTTGACAATTGATCAAAGATGTATGCATCATCAACAACATGTCGTCACAAGGATCATTATTAACCTCATGAATTATAATCATATAAGGAAGGTTTGTGTATTTTTTTTTTGCACATTCATAATAAAAAAATCCTATTTGCAAGCCTTGGCAATTGCAACTTCCTATGCAAAAGCTACGAAAAGATGACAATAATCATGTTGATAAGCAAACATGAAACTTTGATGGAACAAACACACATCAAAGTGGGTAGTAAAGAAAGGGCCAAAAAGACCATGTACACCACCACCACCAATACCATCATGATAAAGAGAACAAGAATGAGAGGAATATTCCTCATGAATTTTAATAGTGGCAAAGAACATGTTTCTTTAGTTATTGGTGGTTAGGAAATATTAATTTTGACTTTCTTTTTTGGGTGTCATCACAAGAGGAAGATGGAGATATAAAACTTGTAAACAATGACCATGATGGCTTTTATGCAGTCCAATGTATGATTGCAAAAGTAATGTAGCAATCTAGCTAAATCCACAATGGATGATTTTTAAGCTTCCCACCTTCAACAAGAAAACAAACAATTGGTCAACCAAAGGAGAACTCATGCTAAATTTTTCTTGTACATTGTTGAAAGGTGACTAGTGGCTTCAACTCCAATGTAGTTCTTATGTAAGGATCTTTTGCTTTGATGTTTCATCCTTCTAATGACGTAAAATGGCTTTAATATGTGGAGAAAATTAATTTCCATGTCATGGAATCCCACTTTAACATCATCAAATACATGTTCATGTGATTGTTGGTTTAGTTTGTAATGTAAAACAAATATTGTTTCTATTTTGCAAATGCTTTTCATTGTGTTTTTGTTAAAATCATAATCTACTTTCATCCCTTGAATGAATTGTAATTCAACTTGCTCATTCCTTTGTCCTTCTTTCTTTATTAGTCATTGTTAGAAGGTTCTAAATTAGTAAATCACTAATGACTTACTAATCTTGGGATCACCATTTAATCTCTCTTTTCTCCATCCTATAACTTACTTTCATTTCAAATTCCTTTATGTATTTGTCTTTTTCTCCATTTATTAATCCTCCTTCCATTGCACTAGTATTTTGATCTAGACTTAAATAGGAGTCTACATGCTAGAAAGTTTACATGGTATTAGATCTAAGGAATTGAAAGCTACTGAGGATAGAACTTTATTGAGGTATAACTCGAATCTACATACGTTTTCATAGTCTAGGGGTTGTGTTTAAAAGTTTTAACTATATTTTCATTATTTTGACAATTAATTCATAACATGATATCAAAGCTTAGTTAAGATTGCATGTTAAGTTGAAAAAAACCAAATGTTTTCCTCCTTTATTTTTGTTCAACAATAAGAATTTAGTATGGCTATTTCTACATCAAATGCATCTTCAAAATCTTTAATTCCATTGCATACTAATCATAATTATTCCATTTGGAATTGCAAAATGGAAGCATTATTTTTGAGATCAAATTTGTTCTTAGTTGTTGATGGCATTGAAATTGACCTTCGTGCTACAAATCCTGCATTACAAACTACATGGAAAAATAAAAGATGCCCAAGCATGGTGCAAGCTCATATTGAACATTGGTGATAAACCAATTTAATGCGTGAGAGCATTGAAAACATCAAGGGAAATTTGGGGCAAATTGAAAGCTATTTATCAACAAATGAATGTAGCTACACAAGTCATATCATACACAAAGTTGATTGAAATTCACATGGTTGAAAATGCAAATGTGATTGAATTCTTGGATGAATTCCTTGATCTATTGTTGATGATGTTGTAATTGCTAATCTTGACATTCCAAAACCCCAACTTGTCATCCTTTTATTGAAAGCACTCCTTTTTTCATGGCACCTTCATCACCATATAGGCAAATCAAATCAACATGAACTTGGCAACCTTAATTGGCAAAATCAGACAAGAAATAACATTATGGTTTTCATCAACTCATGAAAAGGAAGGTTCAAAACCTATTGGGTGTTTTCCCAAAACATGCGAAAGATCATCCAAGTATCATAAAAACAATAATACAAATCAAAGTGGAAGAAATTTCACATCAACTCCAAGTCTAAATACAATCCTAATGTGACTTGTCATTATTGTGGAAGAAAGGGGTACATTGTTCCAAATTGCAAGGATAAAACACGAGATTGTGCTAATGGGGTGTTCAAATCCCAAGCCAACGTTGCAGTTCAAGGTTCATCAACCTTAGCTTCTTCATCTTCAATTGAAACAATTCAATTTTTCATGGCAATTGTTGCAAAAGAAAACAACTATACACTTGAATCAACTCCATTTTTGGCCATAACATTAATGTAAACATCATTAAATGGGATGTTAGAGTGGAAGAATCGTATTTTGGTTGAAGCCATTCATAACATGCTTACAACAACAAAATTACCACACACATTTTCGGCTAAGGGTATTACTACAACTTATTACATTCAAAACCATCGTTACACTTGTTTTATTTTTGACAAAACACCATTTGAATTATGAATAGGTGTGAAGTTTGATTTGTGTCATCTTTGTGTTTAATTTTTGAATGCCCTGCATATGAACATGTGCTAGATGATAAATGACAAAACCTTGATCCAAAACATAAATGCATATTTGTTGGCTACGAAAAACAATATGGTGTTAAAGGTTATCATTTGTATGATCAAACTTCATGCCAATTCTTTATGAGCATGAATGATATTTTTGATGAAGATGTTTTGTTTCCTGTTCAAATTTGCAAAAAAACTCCAAACCCCCACCATCATCACATGTTCATGTGTATGATGTTTCGTAAGAATGGCCTTCCCCTATAGCACTTCAATATGCTCCTCTTGCTTTACCTCCAAACCCAATTGTTTTACCCACCTTGCCAATACCACCCATACCTTAAACACCACCTCCATTCATGGAACCTTTTCCTCCTCTTCATATTTAACACCTTTTAATGACACATTTTGACCTCCTTGATGATCCATTTGACCAAATTATCCTTTCCATTCCAAGTCCTAGGATATCTTCCTCCCTTCGTCGTTTCACGCAAACTATAAAAAAGAAAATTACCAAATATAAAGATTACCTCGCAAACTTGGTGACCATTTATGGTTTCCCAATTGATGAACCAACCATGATTAATGAAGCCTTGACTATTTTAAAGGGGGAACATTGGAAGGAAACTATGGAATCCAAATATGTCTCACTATTGAAAAATCAAACATGGAGGTCAAAAATACTACCGCCAAATCAATCATGTGTTAGTTGCAAGTGGGTGGAGAAAAGGAATAATGTCTCAAAATTAATGTAAGGAATAATGTTATAGACCATTCCATTCATTTGTCACAATAGAAATATCTTACATATATATTTAAACATTTTGGGATGATGGATTATAAACCTAGTGATATTCCTTTACCAATTGGACAAAAGTTCACAAAAGAAATGGGACCAAAAGACATACGTGAAATAGACTTGATGAAGACCATGCCATGTGCTAAAGTTGTTGGTTGCCTCATGTATGTAATGATAAATATTCATTTAGATCTTGTTTTCCCAATGGTGCAAGTTGTTCAATTTATGGCAAATCCTATACTAGCTCATTGGATAGCAATAAAACACATTTTTCGTTACATACAAGCCACCAAAGATATGGGAACCATATATGGTGGTGAAAGTTCACAATAATATATGTTAAAGATCCAAGGATGGAATAATTCTAATTGGGTTGGAGATCAAAACTTTTACAAGTCTACATCCACATACATATTTCTATTTGCAGGAGGTGCAATTTCGTGGCAATGCAAAAAGCAAGTTATTGTTGCCCTTTCCTCAATAAAAGTAAAGTACATTGCACTTGCTTTAACAACAAAGGAAGTTATATGGCTAGCATAATCCATGAAGGTTCTTGGATTACCTTAATTGCAACCTATTCCATTCATGTGTGACAATCAATCATGCATTGTGCTCTCAAAGACAACTAAGGACCATGATCGCATTAAACACATTGACATCAAGTATCACTATTCACAAGAGAAGGTCGCAAGCTTAGATGTCAAGTTAAATATTATTTTATAATGCAAATGCTTATAGATGTCCTCACAAAAGCTTTTCCCAAATCAAAACATCATTTTTTTGTAGAAGGGATAGGATTGACGATTCTAAACTCTAAAGTATCATTATGTCTTCTTGTTAAAGGAAGGTGTTAAAGATAGAGATTTATTGAGGTATAATTTGAATGGACATACCATTTCATAAGCCATGGGTTGTGTTTGAAGTTCTTAACTACATCTTCATTGTTTTGACATTTAATTCATAACAAAAGTAACTTGGAGTTTAACAAAGAAAAGGTAGAAGAAGCTTGATTCTTGAAGGAATCCAATGGTAGAAAGAGACAAAGGAGGAATGGAAGACATTGAAGTTCCCAACCAAACTACTAAAGTCCTTTAATGTCAAAGATCTAGATCTGTTTTGAGCTTTGACATTTCAACATTTGAGTCCAATCATTTCGAGAGGAGTCAAAATTATTTAGTTTGGACTTTTAGGATGATGAATTTACTATAGAAGGAAGGTTTGTGGAAGTATGTTGAAAATCCTCCTAACCACAACAACAAAAATAGAAATTAAAACCAAGATGTTGAATGCAATCAACCTCCTAGTCAAGGATCAAATCATTATTTCCATTAGGAAGTTTAAGGATCTTAATAGCTATTAGGAATACTTTAAAGAAAAGTATGAATGCAAGTTAGGATGTAATAAACTCCTATTGCTCAAAAAGTTTATTTCTATGAAGAAAGATGAAAGTAGATTATGATTCTAACACCCCCCTTGACCTTGAATGAATGAAGTTCAACCTATACTTCAGATGGGATGAACAAAAGATAAAAGGATCTCACGTAGTTTGGGGCACCTTAATTTTGAAGCCCTACATCAGTTCACTTGTAAAAACAAATCCCTAAGGATACCAAAATTACAAAAAATCAAATTGATTTGTGAAGTGTGTTTGAAAGGGAAACAAACCATGAAGAAATTTCCCAAAGTCACTAAAAGGTGAATAGAAGGAACACTAAATCTAATTCACAATGACATTTGTGGACTTTTTAAAATCAAATCATTAGGAGGGGCTCAATACTTCATCACCTTCACAAATCACATGAGTCGTTAGACTTGGGTAATTTTTTTGAAAACTAAGGACCAAACCCTTATAGCCTTATAGGAATTCAAGAGAATTGTTGAGAATGAAATAGGTATAAAAATTCAAACATTGAAGTTAGACAATGGAGGTGAATATAATTCCATAAAGTTCAAAAAAAATTGCAACAAAAAGGGCATAAGGAAAAAAATGATTCAAGTTTACTCACCTTATGAAAATGAAGTAGCGAAGTGAAAAAACAAGTTCTTTTGGGGTCCAAACACGTTACTAGGATCCATACCTACCTCCTTGGTGCTTTGCTTGCTTATTCCAAATTTTCGAAATATCCTAAAGATATTCCATTTGTAAGTTAAACAAAATCTCTAAAAAGTTCTTTTGATTCACAAAAATGTTGCATTATACTATCATAATAAAGTTTGATTTAAATAATGTCCCAAAAATATGTCTTTTAAAATCCATCAAGGAGTCATTTATGAGTTTTTCAAGCGTTAAAAACACTCGTTACACTATTTTAAAAATGTTTTTGGGTATTCAATACTCATTAAATTTGCTTCAAACTTTTTCAAATGTTTCCATAATGAATTAGAAACATTATTGTATATGTTTACTAAACATTTTAAATATTGACTTGATTTAACACTTAAAAAAGTGTAAAATTAAACAATTGTTACACCTAAAGTGGGTCCTAGTAGCATGTTTGGACCTTCTCAATATAACAAGGTGTACAATTTAGCTAAAAGCAACCTTCCCAAAAACCTTTGGGTTGAATTGATCAACTTTGCTTATTTTTTACAAAATAAGGGGCCATCCAAAGCCGTAGTCCAAAGAACACGTTTGGATGTTTTCTTTGGGATTAAACCAAATTCAGTAGATCTCAAGGTGTTTGGAGCAAAAACATACATTCATATTCCACATATCAAAAGGGACAAACTAGAAGAAATGTCCAAGCCAAAAATTCTTCTAGGATTTGATGAATTGAGAAATGGGTACATATGCTACTTTCTTCAATTCAAGAAAGTATATTAAATTGTCTTGTTATGTGGTAGTAGATGAGTTTGCTCACCACAAGATCAACTTGGAACCCATCATGAAAGAGAATAGGGAAGAATTTGAAGCACACATCAAAAGGCAAATTCACCTTCCATAGAATAAGAAGAATTACAAAATGAAAAGGAGCAACTACCTACCATTTTAAATGACAACAAGATCCAACTTGAAGAACCCATGACCAATGCATGGACTTCAAATTCATCTAATTTTGCAAGTCCCATTTGAAAGACTAATAATTGTGTACCAATGTCGGAAGGAAATAATTAATCAAATGCAAGGAGATCCTTAAGAATCAAAACACAACTAGCTAGGCTGAAAAATTACATATACACAATTCTTCCGAGCAAGATCTCACATTCTCACAAGCTATGTAGGATTTTAGGTGGAGAGAGGCCATGAAGGAAAAAATGGAATCCATTAAAAAAAAACCTTGTTCACTTGTGCCACTTTCGTCTAGACACAAACCAATTTTTGTGAAGTGGGTGTATATGATCAAAAAAATACAAAATCAAGCAACTAGATACAAGACTAGACTTGTAGTTGAGGGGTTTGAACAAACTCATGGCATAGATTAAAATGAAACTTTTTCACCTATGGTAGAATGGATTACAATTAGATTAGTCATTGTTATGGTTGCCTCCTTAGGGTGGAAGATACATCACATATATGTGAAAACAAGTCTTTTCAAATGGGGAAATTGAAGAAAAGGTCTACCAAAGTAGCCACATGGTTTTGTGTGGAAGGGCCAAGAAAAGGCCAATTGAACATAACATTGTATGGCCCTAAACAAGCACCAACGTCTTGGTTTGAGAAGATAAAATCCTATCTAATAGGTTTGGGATTGATCAAAGCATACATGACAACAATATGTATCTTCTCAAGGAGGAAATACACATTTTTTTGGTGGTAGTTTATGTTGACAATCTATTCATAACAAGAATCACAAAAACAAGGGTGGCTTGGATGAAAGCCAAATTCCAAGACTAGTTTGAAATGACAAACATTGGAATAATACTGAATTACCTAGGTTTAGAAATCAAGCAACAACCAATAGGCACATTCCTTCACCAAAACAACTACACAATAAATATTTTTAAAAACTTCATAATGGAGGATTTCAATCCTACACATATACCTTTACGGAAAGGTCTAAAACTTCAACAAGGCACAAAAAATTAGAAGTAGATCCAATTCATTATTAGAGCTTGGTGGGAAATTTGATTTTTCTCACAAACATTCGACCAAACGTTTCATTTATAATAAATCTAGTGAGTAGGTACATGCAAAAACCATAGGAAGCCCATCTTGTAACAACAAAAGCAATCTTGCAAAATCTCAAAGGAATGATTAATGCAAGTTTTGTTTTTAAAATTTTTAATTGCAACTAACTAAATTTAGTGATGTAGATTGGGGATGGGACATTGATACTCGGAAATCAACTAGTGGGTATATCTTTATGTTAGATTCCACCCCCATCACTTGGAGCAAAAAAAAGCAAGGGTCCATAGTTCTATCTTCCATAGAGTTTGAGTATAGGGCCTTCATGGAGGCAACCAAAAAAACAAGATGGTTAATTTGGAATTTCAAACAACGACCTTCCTATTTCTATTTTCGGAGACAATGAAAGTTGCATAAAGTTTTCAAAAGATCTTGTCTATGACTCCAAGACCAAACACTTTGCCATACACCTTAAATATGTGCAAGAACTCATAAGAAGAGGACTAATTCAAGTGATTCATGTGCCATCCACTCAACAAGCAATAGACATCCTCACCAAATCTTTCAAAAAGACAAACTTTGCAAGGTCTCAACAAATGTTTGGTCTATTAATCCTTGGAACAAATAAGTTTCACAAGCCAAGTGAGAAGTTTACATTCAAGTAGATAAAGATTTTACTCTCGGCCTTCAACCAATCAACCTCCTTTTGATTTAATAGATCAAAAGAACACCATGTTTGCTAGTGCAAAAAAAAAAATGCAAACAAGAAAAGTCTAGGGAGGAGAACATGAGATCCTTTTATCTTTTGTCCATCTCATCTAGAGCTTAAGTTGAACTTTGTTCATTTTGGGTGGAGGGGGGGGTGTTAAAATCATAATCCACTTTCATCCCTTGAATGAACTATGTTCAATTTGCTCACTTCTTTGTTTTTCAATAGTTCTTAAAAGGTTTTGGATTAGTAAATCATTAATGATTTATTAATCTTGGGAATACTATTTAATTTTTCTTCTCCCCCATTCCTCTATGTATTTGTATGTTTTACTTTTTGTATTTTTCTCCTTTTATTAATCCTCCTTCCATTGCTTCAATGTTTGATCTAGATTTAGATAAGAGTTTGCATATTAAAAATGTTACAATTTCATTGTTTTCTCTCTTTGCTTGCCTTTCCTAGTTGATGACACAACAAGAAAGTATGGTTTTTGTCACACAAAAAGTTGCAATTCATGAGACATGTGTGAGATAAACTTTGAAGTTTCATCCATTACAATGTAAAATATGCGATGTTTATTGTGGCATATATTATATTAAAATGGCAATTTGACTTTAGGTAATGTCACATATTATGCAAAATATGTAAAATTAAAATTAAAATTTGAATTATGTTTCTCCTCCTTAGGAAGCTATCACCTTACATCTTTTAATGCTTAGGGCCAATTGTTTCCAGCAATATAGATGTTATTATTAATCAGGAAAGCTGGAATGATAAAGACATGATACCTATTATAAGGTCACTCTTTGTATATTATGGGTACCCCTTGTATTTTGGGGGTATTATTTTGCTACTTGATTATAATAGATGGGATAAATGTTACTATCCACCCTTGCTTATTGATAAATATCTTTACTTGTTTATAAATGAGATAAACAATGTTAACTATATTTTCAAATTGTTGTGTTTATTTCATAATAAATATTGTAAAGATATTTTGGGGGACCTAATTTATTTTTTGAATGTTTATAAAATTGACCTTTAAAATAATAAAAAAATATCTTATTTTGAACTGACATCATTTTTGTAAGTGTTTTTCTTGACAATTTTTTTTGTTTTTTAACAATCAGGATATTTTTCTAGTGTAAATTTGGCTACTTTTGCTAACATTTTTGGAAAAAACCTCACCAAATTTTTAATATCAAAAATTGAAAAAAAAAATCCCTGATTAAATTATTGAAGACAGACAGATAGTTCAATGACTATCAAATTATCTTGAACAACATCAAAAAATAAAATAAAATAACAATCTATACTATCCCGACAAAAAAATTGAAATTTGAATTCAAGACTTTTGTTCTACTATCACAGCTTCTACCTTTCGACTATCACCAACACAATATACTGTGCAAGTTTAATGAACTTGTATCTTTCGTTTGAAAACATTCAGAAGGGTTTTACAGAAAGAGTGACTTTCTACTGATGTCTCAAGTGTTCACATATTTTCAACCAAACATACATGGTTAACCATATCCTTCTTTTTATTTATTTTTCACATAAAAACTCTTTGCTTTTTCATCATAAGATTTTCAAACCCAAACAAGGAGTTGGCACTATTAGTTCAAATAATGGGTTTTGGCTGGATTAAGGTGGACAACAGATACACTAGTTTATCCCTGATCACAATGAAGTTAAGCTGTTGGGCCTTAAAAAGTATTACCTATATGGTGACCAATTGAAATCCTTATGTTGCAACTAGTGTTGGATTAGTATATCAATGTATTCTTGATATACATATATGGTATCAATATCAATATACATTTATATTTTGTACTTATCAGGTTGGTCTCACTAGGCCAAAATACATAAGTCATACCCATGTTGCCCTATACATAAATTACTAGAGACCTCATCAAGACCAGTATTATACCAGATTGGTTTGTGCCCTTAAAAACCACTTATGAGACAAATACTTATGAGTTATGAACATGAATTCTCTTAAAATTGGTATTTATTGTGCAAGTAGCATTTTTTGGTGTTGTTTCAGCACAATATCTGTTGAGTGAATGTGCATACTTAATGCAAAACAAAGTGGGAGGAGTGGTGGGTGGATATGATCTTTTGTGTTTCAAATTTTGATTCAATGTGATTCATCAAGTAACCTAATTGTTGTCTCATGTTTACTTAAAAAACAAATTTGTTTCATGGGAATTCTCTCAATGTGGGCCATATGTGTCATAAGAGTTTCAACATATCAGACTTGTATTAACAACTTCTTGGTATCAAAAGTTGAAGTTACAACTATTGATACCATACATATACATGTAAAATTAGTCAGTGCTGATACGAGTTTGGTATTAAATTTGAAATGATAATAAATTACCAAGACATGTTTGATCTTATTTCTGTCAAAATAGGTGATATGCGGACCAAGTAGGTGCCAGGTATATCCACATGGGCATATATTGGCCCAACACTAGTTG
>Ga0116230_10006031_pt1 | contig 11904 bp, 7 predicted proteins | sample S1TSphfallax_3_FD_88678 | JGI IMG/M metagenome (GOLD analysis project Ga0116230, IMG submission 88678) | Host-associated microbial communities from peat moss isolated from Minnesota, USA - S1T2_Fd - Sphagnum fallax MG | ecosystem: Host-associated > Plants > Peat moss > Unclassified | place: USA...
CCCCCATACAACGCCAACCACGACTTGGCCTTTTTCCGCACCGATAACTACCGTATCGGCCTTCCCATCGCAGTCAAAGTCTGCGGTTTTCGCGGAGCCAGCATTCCAGGTTATCGCCGGATTGGCAGCACGCAGCGCATTCAGGGCAGCTTGTGGATCAGAGCCTTGAGCAGCTATCGCAGACGCCGGCGCCAAGGCGTTCTCCGCGTGCGGCAACAAATCTGAGTTGCCGCAATTATCCACCATCAATCGCCCATGAATTTCATAGATGAACAGCAAATATTCACGCCCTATCTGCATAGGAAACCTGCCCGAGCTGTTCTCGCTGAACAACTCAGGGATGGAGCCGACGGCCCCCTTGAGGACGCGAAGTGGACTCACTGTGTAGGTGTCTCCGTCGAGAAAATACCCGTCGCCGCTGGAGGCGGTTTTGCGGTGGGCAACGACCTTTCCAACAAGCACCGCGACGGAGTTGCCGTATTCGTCGCTGATGGTGGGATAACCATTTAGGCAAGCTGCGGAGGCGAAAGATGACCACAGAATCAAGGCGGCTAGCGTCCGCATTAGGCCCATTCCTCACCGCCCCACATACCGCGCATACATCCCCCGCGCCACCCCCACATCCGTAGTCCCCTTCACAATCGCCCGACCATCCGGAAAAAACGTCATCTCAAATTTACTCACTAAAAAACCGCAGCGCAAAATCATTCACCCGCACCACCCCCAGCGTCACTCATGAGCACCAGCGCCGCATCGATATCGCGGCGGTTGAAAGCTGAGTAGGCTTCGGCGATGAGCGTGTGCGTGTTGGCTTGCATATATCCGGGTCAGGCGGCTGGTCCACCCGCGACACCGACACCCTCACCCGATGGCCCAGCGCGGCGAAGCCGAATCAGCAGGTCGCTGGATACATGGTCCAGATTCCCGCCCAAAATGGCTGTGACCCTGGTTCGGGAAGAGCCGCCCATGCGCGCCACCTCCGCGTGGGTGCGTCCCTTGTCAACGACGATCTGCCGGAGCCGTTTCATCAGCGCATGCTGCACTTGCCATTCCTGCGCTTCCGCGCCGCTCAGTCCCAGCGTCCGCGCCAAGGTTTCCAGAGTTTCAGCCGCGATCTTCTTCATCTTTAAATCGTGCCCCAATCGAACGACAGTTTTGGTGAACACTTTGGTTCCAGAATCTCGACGGTGGCCGTCCCCTTCTCGCCAGCGCTGATAGGGGTTAGACTGACGCGAATAATTCCCGATGGGTCTGAGTGAATGATGCGCTCTTTGGTCTTGTCGGGTGAGAATCGATAGTGTACATCACTGTTTGGCGCGAATCCGGTACCGGTGACAAAGGCTAGTTCAAACTTTGGAGTTAAGCGGACTGCGGAAATTGTGCAGCCTCTGTCTGTAGCCGTAACAGGGTCGGCCATAATGACAGTGCCTATTTTGAAGTCGCCGGCGACGAACGCGACACGAGTTGGCTCGCCTCTCCTTGGCATGACAATGAAATCGATAGGGTCGTTTGGTTTTGCAGGATCTCCGCATTGCTCAGGCTTCTGGCCAGCGCAGATCAGTAACCCATCGCTGCCTGCAGTGATACCAGCAAGGGGTGACGAGGGTTCATCCTGATTTACCGGCCACTGTATCCATTGAAAGAGGGCACCCGGAGGTGCTCCCTTAACATATATTCGGTACTTTACGACGAGATCCTTGCCGCTCTCCCCGTGCCGGGAAGTTTCTTTGACCTGAATCGAACTTCCGGCGGGAAGCATTGTTTCGAAGGCCACCTCGATGTTCATCAGCTTCTGCACCATCTCGTTGACGCCCGAAGGCATCTGGGCATTCAGTGCGGGGAAGAGAAAACAAATGCACAGAGCGAGTACAAAGCGTTTCATCGGGAATAGAATAGCAATCCGCTGGACCGCACTGAAAGCGGCGTTCTCATCGAAAGTGGGGAGCCATTTCGAACTTAAATCTCACACTTCACCGCCCCACATACCGCGCATACATCCCCCGCGCCACCCCCACATCCGTAGTCCCCTTCACAATCGCCCGCCCATCCGGAAAAAACGTCATCTCAAATTTACTCACCAAAAACCGCAGCGCAAAATCATTCACCCGCACCACCCCCAGCGGCCTTAGCCGCTCCGCCAATTCCCCCAAATTCAGCGGCACCGCCGTGTCATGCAACTGCACCGCATTCCGCCCGCACAAGCTCACCGGAACCCGCCGCAACCCCTCCAGAAACCGAAACTCCCGCCGCCCGCACACCGCGCACGCCTCATCGCGAGGCCCCGCCGCCACGCTCCGCGAAGTCCCCTCCCACACATCCAAAGTCTGAATCCGGCTTTGAAAATCCGCCCACCCCGTAATCATCCGCAGCGCCGCCGCCACCTGCAGAGCCGCCACCGCCGCCGTCGTCGATGCCAAAATCCCGTTCACGTCGCAGGTCGCCTGCGGCCCCGCCGGCGGCTCGGGATAAACGCACGCAAAACAAGGCCCGCGCGCCGGGTCAACCGGCATCACCACGCCATAACTGCCAATCGCCGCGCCGTAAATCCAGGGCTTCCCGCTCTTGACGCTAATATCATTGAGGAGATAGCGCGTCTCGAAATTATCGGTGCCATCCAGGATCAGGTCCATGCCCTCGGTCAGGTCCTCCGCGTTCGATGGCGTCAGGTCCGCAACGACAGGTTCCACTTCTGCCTGATGATTAATTTGCTGCAGTCTGCGTCCGGCCGCGACGGCCTTCGGGTACTCATTCTCCGCGTCCGATTCGTCAAACAGCCATTGCCGCTGCAGATTCGTGTAGTCCACGTAATCCCGGTCAATCAGCCGCAGCCGCCCCACCCCGGCGCGCGCAAGTGCCTCTGCCTGGAAGCTTCCTAGTGCGCCGCATCCCACCACACCAATCGACGCCGCGCGAATCTTCTTCTGGCCCTCGGCGCCGATGGGCGCAAAAAGCACTTGCCGCGAGTATCGGTCCTCTGCGCCCGCTGTCATCATATAAGCCGATCCTACCAGCCCTGCTCCTCTGCGCCCTGCGCCTCGCGCACGCCCAAACTCCCACCATTACCGAAGCATTGCCATACGAAGGCAAAACCATCGCGCGCATCAGCTTCGCCCCCGCCAGTCAGCCGCTCACGCCCGCCCAGCTCGCCGCCCGCCTGCCCTTTCACCCCGGTTCGCCGTTTCACGAACAAGACCTGCGCGCCGCCATCCAAAGCCTTTTCTCCACCGGCCGCTACGCCGACATTGCAGTCGACGCCAGCGACAACGCCGGCCAGGTCGATCTGTTGATCCAAACAAAACCCGCCTACTTTGTCGGCCACGTGCAAGTCCTGGGCGTCAAGCAGCCGCCCAACAACGGCCAGCTCATGGCCGCCACCAAGCTGCAGCTCGGCACGCCCTTCGTCGAAGCCGACAAAAACCAGGCCGCCGAGTCCCTGCGCGACATCCTGCGCCAGAACGGCTTCTATTCCGCGCAAGTCAGCGCCGACGTGCAATATGAGCCCCAGTGGGAGCAGGCGCGCATCATCTTCACCGTCGTCGACGGCCAGCGCGCCCATTACCAATCGCCCCTCATTTCCGGCGACCCCGACCGCGACCCCGCCGGCGTCATTCGCGCCACCCGCTGGAGGCGTCTCTACGGCTTCTTGAATCTCGGCTGGCAATCCGTCACCGAAGCCCGCACCCGCCAGGGCGTTGAAAACGTCCGCCGCTACTACGAAAAACAAAACCTGCTGGAATCGCGCGTCACGCTCACCAAGCTCGATTACCGGGAGGCCACAAACACCGTCCAGCCCTCCATTCAAATCGACGCCGGGCCGCGCATCAAAGTCCGCATCGTCGGCGCGCGCATCAGCGCCAGCCGCCTGCTGCAAATCGTCCCTATCTTTCAGGAAAAATCGCTGGACACCGACCTTCTAGTCGAAGGCGACCGCAGCCTCGCCCAATACCTGCAAGATCAGGGCTATTACGAAGCCGAAGTCACTCACAGCGTGGCCAGCGGCAAGACGCCCAAGGAACAGGTGGTCTCTTACCAGGTCACGCGCGGCAGCCGCCACAAATTCGTCCATCTGGAAATCGTCGGCAATCATTATTTCCCCACCCAAACCATTCGCGAGCGCATCTCGGTCGAGCCCGCCTCGCTGCCCCGTTATCCCTTCGGAAAGTTCGGCCGCGCTTATCTGCGCCAGGACCTGCAAAACGTGCAGAATCTCTACCTCTCCAACGGCTTTCGCGACGTCAAAGTCACGCCCGTCATTCTGGACGACTACAAAGACGTGGAAAATCATCTCGCCGTCATAGTCCAGATTGACGAAGGCAAGCAATGGCTGGTCTCCGGCATCCAGTTGGAAGGCATCGCCTATGACGACCAGAAACAGATCGACTCCATGCTCGCGTCCGCCAAAAACCAGCCCTACAGCGACGTCAGCATCGCCGATGATCGCGACAACATCCTGAATTATTACTACAGCCGCGGCTACCTCAACGCCACGTTCGATTTAATAGCCACGCCCGATCCCGCCGCCAAAACCGCCGCCCTGCGCTATATCGTCAAGCCGGGCCGCCGCGAATATGTGCGCCAGGTGCTGGTTGCCGGCCTCGACACCACGCGCCCCAGCCTGGTCTTTGACCGCATGGAGCTGAAAGCCGGCCAGCCGCTGTCGCTCTCCGAAGAAACCGACAGCCAGCGCCGCCTCTATGACCTGGGCATCTTCGCCCGCGTCAACACCGCCATCCAGAATCCCGACGGCGACGAAGACGACAAATACGTCCTCTACGACATGGACGAAGCCAGCCATTATTCGCTCAACGTCGGCGTCGGCGCGCAAATAGCCCGCGTCGGCAGCGGCGTCACCAGTCTCGACAATCCCGCCGGCAGCACCGGCTTTGCGCCGCGCGTGGCCATCGGCGTCAGCCGCATCAACTTATTCGGGCTGGGCCAGACGCTCGGCCTCCAAACCGCCGTTTCCACCATTGAGCAGAAAGCCGCGCTCACTTACTTCATCCCGCAATTCATCTCCAACGAAAAGCTCAGCCTCACCTTCACCGCGCTGCTGGAAAACTCCAACGACATTGAAACCTTCACCGCCCACCGCCGCGAAGCCTCCGTCCAGTTGAGCGAAAAAATCTCGCGCGCCTTCACCTTTCAATACCGCCTGGTCTTCCGCAACGTCACGCTCGACAATTTGAAAATCAATAATCTGCTGGTGCCCTTGCTCTCCCAGCCGGAAACCGTCGGCCAGGCGGAATTCACCATCATTCAAGACCGCCGCGACGACCCCACCGACGCCCACAGCGGCTACTACAACACCCTGGATCTCAGCTACGCCCCCGCCTTTCTCGGCTCCCAAACCCACTTCGCCCGCGGCCTGTTTCGCAACTCAACCTATAAAGCATTTGGCCGCGATTTTGTTTTTGCCCGCACCACCCAGTTCGGCGTCATCGACCGCGTCGGCGGCATCCCCAGCATTCCCCTCGCCGAACGCTTCTACTCCGGCGGCTCCACCTCGCTCCGCTCTTTCCCCGACTTCCAGGCCGGCCCGCGCGACATTGTCAGCGGCTTTCCCCTCGGCGGCAACGCCCTCTTCACCAACACCTTCGAACTGCGCTTCCCGCTGTTTGGCGATAACCTGGGAGGCGTGCTCTTCAACGACGCCGGCAATGTCTATAAATCCCTGAACGATGTCAGCTTCCGCTTTCGCCAGCGCAATCTTCAGGACTTCAACTACATGGTGCAAGGCTTCGGCTTTGGCATTCGCTACCGCACGCCCATCGGCCCCGTCCGTCTTGATCTCTCGCTCAGCCCCGACGCCCCGCGCTTCTTCGGGCTGAAAGGCACCGAACAGGACCTCATCGACAACACCGCCACCTCCAGCGTCCAGAAAATCAACGCCTTCCAGTTTCACTTCTCCCTGGGGCAGGCATTTTGATGCGCCTGCTTCTCGCGCTTTTCTTTGCGCTGCTCATGCCCGCCGAAACCATCGACCGCCTGGCCGTCGCCGTCGGTTCCACCGTCATCACCGAACTGCAAATTGACGAAGACCTGCGCGTGGCCGCGCTCCTGAACGGCCAGCCCATCTCCCGCAATGACGACACGCGCCGCGCCGCTGCCGACCGCCTTGTCGAACAGCTCCTCATCCAGCACGAAATCAGCATCAGCCGTTACCCGCCGCCCGCCCGGGCCGAAGTGGACGCCCTCTACTCAAGCGTCGAAAAAACTCTCGGCGGCCCCGATCGCTTCCAGCAACTTCTCGCCCAATACAGCGTCACTCCCGAAATCCTGCGCGCCCATCTCATGGCCCAGCTTTCCACCCTGCAGTTCATCGAATTCCGCTTCCGCCCCGACATCAACATCTCCGACAGCGAAATTGAAATCGCCTACCAGCGCGAAATCGCCTCTCTCCACAACGCCGACCCCAAGGCCCCGGCCCCGCCTCTCGATGAAAGCCGAAAAGCCCGCCTGTCGGAAGTGCTGGTGGAAGACCAGACCGACGCCGCTCTCAATAGCTGGCTGGCCGAAAGCCGAAAGCAAGTCAACATCTGCTATCTGGACGCGTCACTCCAATGACAGCCCTGCGCAAAATCCTCGCGTCGTTGGCCGCAATCTCCATCTTGCTGGCGCTGTCCATCGGCCTCGCCTGGTGGTCCATCCACACCGCCTGGTTCGCCGCCCTGGTGCGCGGCCGCATCGTCGCCGCGCTCCAAAAATCAACCGGCGGCCGAACCGAAATCGGCGCATTCACCTTCAATCCCGACACCCTCCACGCCAAAATCTCCCGCCTGGTCATCAACGGAACCGAGCCCGCCAATTCACCAGCCCTGCTCTCCGTCGCCAGCATCGACGTGGGCCTCAAAATTCTCTCCCTCCTCCATCGCGACATCGACGTCGAATCCGTCATCATCCTTCAGCCGCGCCTCCACATCATCGTCAACCCCGACGGCTCAACCAACTTCCCCACGCCCAAGCGCCGTTCCAGCAAAACCGCCGTCGAACAGCTTCTCGACCTGAAAGCCAAGCGCATAGAAGTGGCTCAAGGCCTCATCGAAACCAGCGGCCGCCAAATCCCCTTCGCCTTCCAAACCGAAAACACCGCCCTGCTTCTGGACTATAATTCCGCCGGCCCCAGCTACGGCCTATCGCTCGATTCCGGAATCATCTCCAGCTCCCTGCTCCAGACCCCCTTGCGGCCCATCCGCATCCTTTCAAAAGCCCGCCTCTATCAGGACCGCGCCGACATCGAAAGCTTCCATCTAACCACTGGCCGCAACTCATCCACCATCCAGCTTGCCGGCAAAATTGACCACTTCACCCACCCCGCCATTCACGCCACCGTCGAAGCCTCTTTATCCATCGACGAACTGGCCCAATTCGCCGGCATCAACCAGCAACTGCAAAGCGGCAGCATCAGCGTGCAAGGCGCTGCCGATTTCGCCGCCGCCCAGTTCACCTTCACCGGCAGCGCCGACGCAAAAGGAGTCGCCTTCGTCTCGCCCGCCTTCACCCTGCGCAACATAAGCGGCGCAACATCTCTCATCGCCAATAACGACGGCATGCTGCTGCGCCACACCCGCGCCAGCGCCCGCGGAGCCAATTTTTCCGGCGAAGCCACGGTCAAAAATTATCACCTCCTGCAAGTGCAAGGCGCAGTCTCGCAAGTGGCGCTGAAAGAGGTCGGAACTTACCTCACCCGCCAGCCCTTCCCCTGGTCCGCCAGCGCGCACGGCACCGCCCACGCCTCCGCCAAGCTCGGAGACGCCCAGCCCGATTTCATCATTGGCGCAAACGTCACCCTCGACCCCAGCCCCGGCCCCATACCCACCTCCGGCGCGGTCGACGTCACCTATTACAACCGCACCGGCAAAGTGGACTTCGGCCCCTCCACGCTGAACCTGCCGCACACCAGCGCCACCCTCCAGGGCACGCTGAACGATAACCTTCAGCTTGAAGTCGGCGCAACCAATCTGTCTGATCTCCAGCCGCTCATCCCCATCCTCGGCCTGCGCATTCAGCCCTCGGACCTGCCCCAATTCGCCTCCAACGGCAGCGGCCATTTCAGCGGCGCCCTGCAATCCCTCTTTCAGCAGCCCGTCATGCAAGGCGACCTCGCGCTCACCCAGTTCAAGTTTCAAAACACCCCTTACGACACGCTCACCAGCCAGTTCGCGCTCTCGGCCGCTCAGCTCACCGTGCCCAAGCTCCAGTTGCGCCAATCCTCCGCCAGCCTCACCGGAAACGGCGCAGTGCAGCTAACCAACTGGGCTGCCTCGCAGGACTCCCCCTTTCAGCTCGCCGCCCACTTCGCCAATCTCGACCTCGCCAAAACTCCCTTGCCCTTGATGAAAGGCTTAGGCTCCGGCTCGCTCAGCCTCCACGGCTCGCTTAACAGCCCGCACGGCAAAGCCGATTTCAGCCTCTCCAATCTGGATGCCTTCGGCGAGCAGCTCAGCCAAATTCAGGCCGACGCCGCAATCGACGGCAACCGCGTCCAATTCACCAAAGGCCGCGTGCAATCCGGCCAGGCCCTGCTCAGCTTCTCCGGCTTCTACCTTCATAATCCCGCCGATTGGTCCACCGGCGATGTCGATCTCAAAGCCGACACCAACGGCTTCCCGCTCGCCAGCCTCGCCGCCGTCCAAAAATACGCCCCCGCCTTAAACGGCCGCGCCGAGCTTCACCTGGACGCCTCCGGCAAATTGCGCAGCACCAGTTTTGAGCCGCTCAAAATGAACGGCACCGCCCAGCTTCAGCGCATCACCCTCAACAACCGCGAAATCGGCGACGTTTCCATGAGCGCCTCTACCCAAGGCAAGGCCATCGATTTTAAGTATTCCGGCGACCTGCGCCAAACCAAATTCCGCGGCACCGCCCAAGCCCAGCTCACCACCGGAACCCCCATTCGCGGCAGCGTCCAAATGGACCGCATCAGCCTGGCCGCGGCCAAGTCTCTCGCCTTGAACGAAAACCTCGCGCTCCCCGTGGACGGTTTTCTCGACGGCGGCATCACCTTCGACGGCCTGCTCGAAGAGCCCGCGCGCCTGCACGCCCAGGCAACCATCAAAGACCTGCAAATCAGCTCCCAGCCGCGCCCCGCCACCCTCACCGCCGCCGCCGTGCCCGAAATCGTCCTGCGCAACAACCAGCCCATCATTCTCGATGTTTCAAACGGCACGCTGGCCATCTCAAAATTCGAAATCAATGGCCGCGACACCAGCGTCACCCTCACCGGCACCGCCCCTTTTCGCGGCAATCATCCCGTCAATATCAAGGCCGTCGGCACGGTCGACCTGGCCTTGTTCACGCTCTTTGATCCCAACGTGCGCTCATCTGGAAAAACCGAGCTCGCCGCCGCCATCGCCGGCTCTTTCGCCTCGCCCGCCGTCTCGGGCAGCCTGCAAATTAGCAACGGCTCTTTCTTTTTCGCCGACCTCACCAACGGCTTAAGCGATGTGGACGGCACGGTCGTCTTCAACCGCAACCGGGCAACCATTCAAAAAATGACCGCCCACTCCGGCGGCGGCGACATCTCCGTCGAAGGCTCGCTCAATTTCGGCGAAGGCAGCCCGCTGGTCTATCATCTGGAAGCGCTCGCCCGCAACGTGCGCGTGCGCTACGCCAACAGCATCAGCGTCACCGCCAATTCCGATCTGCGCTTCAGCGGCACCAGCGCCAGCAGCCTGCTCTCCGGCAACGTCTCCGTCACGCGCATCGTCTTCACGCCCAATGCCGACGCCGGCAATCTGCTCACCGCCGTCACCTCCACCAGCGCCGTCGCCTCGGATCAGGGCGGCTTCCTCGCCGGCCTTCACCTCGATGTCGTCGTCGAAAGCTCGCCCAATTTGCAGGTCAGCACCAACCTCAGCCGCGACATCGAAGCCGAAGTGCAGCTCCGCCTGCGCGGCACGCCGGAGCACCCCATCGTTCTCGGCAGCATCACCGCCAACCAGGGCGATCTCAAAATTTTCGGCACCCGCTTCAGCCTCAATCGCGGCGAAGTCAGCTTCGTCAACGCTGTCCGCATCGAGCCGGTCCTGAATCTCGATCTCGAAACCCAGGCGCGCGGCGTCACCGTCGACATCACCGTTTCCGGCACGCCCAGCAAGCTCAATTTCAACTACCGGTCCGATCCGCCGCTTCAGCCGCGCGACATCATCGCGCTCTTAACCGTCGGCCGCGCGCCCGACGTCGGCTCCACCAGCAACGCCCAAGGCGCCAGCGACGTCAGCGCCCTCACCTCCGGCGTCAACAGCGTGCTGGGCCAGGCCATCTCGCCTGTCTCTAACCGCCTCTCCAAGCTTTTCGGCGTCACCAACATCCGCATCGACCCATTCGTTCAAGGCATCACCAACACCCCGCAAGCCCGCCTCTCCGTGGAGCAGCAAATCTCGCGCGACGTCACCGTCACCTACATCACAAATTTGTCGCAAACCTCCGAACAGATCTTCCGCTTTGAATGGGCGCTCAGCCGCCAGTTCTCCATCGTCGCCCTGCGCGATGACAACGGCGAATTCGGCATCGATTTCCAGTACAAGAAGCGCTTCAAATGAGACTCCGCGCCGAAAAAAACCGCCTCAAAATTGAGCACAGCATCATCGACGGCCTGCGCCCCGTCCTGGAGCGCCTGCTGCGCGACAACCCCGAAATCCGCTCCATCATCCCCGGCGTCATCCGCCCCGTCCGCGACGCCAAGGGCAAGCCCGCCATCCACCTCACCGTCCCCACCCCCACCGGCTGGAAAGGCATCGCCCTCAGCGCCGGCGCGCGCCAGGAACTCTTCATCAGCACCGCTCTCGCCAAGGAAGCCCTCGAAAAGCTGATCCAGGAGGCCCTAAAATGACCCGGCTCATCCTGATCCTTCTGCTCTCTGCGCTGCCTTCGCGCGCAGTCACCTTCAGCAAAGACATCGCCCCGCTCGTCTACAAGAACTGCGCCCCCTGCCACCACCCCGGCGGCATCGGCCCGTTCCCCTTGCTCACCTACGCCGACGTCGCCAAACACGCCGCCCAAATCGCCGCCGTCACACGCACCCGCTACATGCCCCCCTGGCCCCCCGCCCACGGCTACGGCGAATTCGCCGGCGACCGCAGCCTCACCCCCGAACAAATCCAGCTATTCGCCGACTGGCTCAAGCAAAACAAGCCCGAAGGCAATCCCGCCGACGCCCCCGCCCCGCCCCATTTCGATTCCCAATGGCAGCTTGGCCCGCCCGACCTCATCCTGAAAATGGACAAGCCCTACACCCTGCCCGCCGCCGGCGTCGACGTCTTCCGCAACTTCATCCTCCCCAGCGGCGTCACCCAATCCAAATTCGTCCGCGGCTTCGAACTCCACCTGGACAACCCGCGCGTCGTCCACCACGCCAACGTCGTTCTGGACCGCACCCAATCCCTGCGCAAGCGCGACGGCGAAGACGGATCGCCCGGCTTCCCCGGCATGGACGTCATCACCGAAGCCGCCGCCAACAGCTTCGATCCCGATTCCCACTTCCTCTTCTACAAACCCGGCTCCGTCCTCCGTCCCGAACCCGACGACATGGCCTGGCGTCTCGACCCATCCACCGACCTGGTCCTGAATCTCCATCTCCAGCCCACCGGCAAGCCTGAAAAAGTCCAAGCCGAAATCGGCCTCTATTTCACCAAGCAGGCGCCCACAAAATTCCCCATGCTCGTGCAACTGGAGCACGACAGCGCCCTCCGCATCCCCCCCGGCGACCGCACCTTCGCCGTCACCGATTCGCTGGTCCTCCCCGTCGACGCCGAACTTCTCGCCGTCTATCCCCATGCCCACTACTTAGGCAAAACCTTCAACGCCTGGGCCACGCTGCCCAACGGCACGCGCATCCCGCTGCTTCGCATTCTCGATTGGGACATCAACTGGCAAGCCGTCTACGATTACAAAAAACCAATCGCC